>ENA-ORBV01001630-ORBV01001630.1-microbial-mat-metagenome-genome-assembly--contig:-NODE-1630-length-49427-cov-23.045978_pt1 | contig 49427 bp, 42 predicted proteins | sample MGYA00237777_ERZ505514 | MGnify/ENA primary metagenome ERZ505514 (study PRJEB26160, sample SAMN06269048) | microbial mat metagenome | isolation source: Oligotrophic lake microbial mat | place... | reverse complement strand
CCGTCGGCAAATCCACGGGCCAGTTCAGTAAGCGCCAAATCAAGCATTATTCAGACCTTCGCCCGACAACATTCGACGAACATGGAAGTTCTTTTCCCGTTTATCAGCCTCAATTTCCGCCCGTGCCAGCAATCACACGCCCTGAAACAATCCTCGGCGCGACCAGCGATGCTTGCCCGCTTGCCGGCATGAAGAGCCAACGCCTGGGCATTACCGACCGCTTCAAGACACTGACGCCGGTCCCGTTGCCTCAGGCCGCCGGCCGTACGCCGGTGCGCATCTTGTGTGTCGAGGATTCCGACAGCGATTTCGAGCTGTTGCAATTCGCGTTGCGCGCCGCCGGCCTGGCGCATACGGCGATTCGCGTCGAGGACGAAGCAGGCATGCGCGGGGCTCTGGCCGGCGGCAACTGGGACGCAGTGATTTCGGATCACAATCTGCCGAGCTTCTCTTCGGCGGCCGCATTGCGCGTCTTGCGCGAGCAGGAACCCGATACGCCGTTCCTGATCGTCTCGGGTGCCATCGGCGAGGACGCCGCAGTGGCCGCAATGCAGTCCGGTGCCGACGATTACCTGATGAAGCACAGCCTGAAGCGACTGGCGCCGGCCATCGAACATGCGCTCGCCGCCGCCACCGAGCGCCGCCAGCGCCGTGCAGCCACTTCCGAACTGCGCGCTTCACTGGATTACCTGCGCACGGTGCTCACCGCATCCCCGATCGCCATCATCACGCTTGACACCGACCTCAACATCACCCTTTACAACGCCGCTGCCGAGCAGGTACTTGGCGTCGAACGCGACCGGCTGCCCGGCTATCCGCAGCCGATCGCGGACGCCGACAACCGCCGCATCATCGAACGCCTGAAGCAGGCGATCCGCAGCGGCCCGGTGCGCAGTCAGGAGGAAACCTGGATCCGCGGCGACGGCCAGGCGCGCGACTTCACTTTTGCAGCCGCCAGCCTGGGCCAGGATGAAGCAGCAGGTGTGGTGGTGTTTGTGACCGACAACACCGAGCAAAAGCGTGCGGAGCTGACCCAGCGCGAGACCGAGACGCGGTTTGCCGCGATTTCGGCCAATCTGCCCGGAGTGGTGTTCCAGATGCTGGCACGACCGCAGCAGCGCCTCTTGCTGATGCCTTTTGTGAGCGCCGGCGCCACCAGACTTTTCAATGTGGCACCGGCCGACTTCCTGGCCGACCCATCGCGCTTTGTCGACCTGCTCGATGCGGCCGATCGCGACGCCGTGTTCGAGGCCCTCGATCAGGCGATCCGTCTTGGATCGGTGCTCGAAGGCCAGTGGCAGATCGCGCGCGCCGACGGCAGCCGGCGCTGGATTCAACTTTCGGCTACTGCGCGTGAAGCCAATGGCGGCAACTGGCTGTTCGACGGCATCATCACGGACATCACCGCGCAGAAGGAAACCGAACAGAAGCTGACCCGTTCGCGCGAGGAACTGCGCGCACTGACCGCCCATATCGAGGCGCTCAAGGAAGAGGAACGGCGAGCAGTGGCGCGTGAGATACACGACGACATCGGCAGCACCCTCGCAGGCATGAAAGCAGATCTTGCCTGGCTGGCACGGCACTACGCACCAGGCCAGGCCGTGCTTGACAAACTTGCAGGCATGACGCGGCTGGTGGATGGTGCGGTGCAAAGCGCCAACCGCATTGTCCAGGCCCTGCGCCCCGGCATTCTCGACTACGGCATCGCCCCGGCACTGGAATGGCAGGCCAAGGATTTCGCCATTCACAACGGCATACAGGTCAGCTTCGAGACCAATGAGGATGAACTGGCGCTCGATATCGAACAGTCGACGGCGCTGTTCCGCGTATTCCAGGAATCCCTGACCAATGTTTCCAAATATGCGCGTGCGACCCGCATCGAGACCGAGCTGTTCGCCACCGTCACCAGCGTGACTCTGGAAGTGCGCGACAACGGTGCCGGACTCAAGCCTGGCGACCTTATAAAGCCCTCTTCCTTCGGCATCCGCGGCATGATGGAACGCGTGCGCGCCCTCGGTGGATGGCTGGACATCAGCGGCCCGGCCGGACAGGGCACCACCGTGATGTTGTCGATTCCGCGCCGCCGCCCGGGCAGCACCACTCAACTAGTACAGGAATCCACCTCATGATTCGCGTCCTGATTGCCGACGACCACGCGATTGTGCGCAAGGGGCTGGTCCAGATCGCGTCGGAGAGCCGCGAAATCGACATGCGCGGCGAAGCCTCCGAGTACAGCTCCCTGATGCGCCTGATGAAGGAAAATCCCTGCGACGTGCTCCTGCTGGACATCTCGATGCCAGGCAAGAACGGCATCGACGTGCTCAAGATCGTGCATGAGCAATATCCGAAGACCCAGGTGTTGATTCTTTCGATGTATCCGGAGGACCAGTACGCGATTCGCGCCCTCAAGGCCGGGGCCGCCGGCTACCTGACCAAGGATACCGCGCCGGAACGGCTGGTCGAGGCGATCTTCTCGGTCGCGCGTGGCAAGAAATACATCACTCAGCAGGTCGCCGAAATGCTGGCCACCCATCTGGTGACCGATACCGAGGGCGCACCGCACGAGGCCTTGTCGGATCGCGAATTCCAGACCATGCGCCTGATCGCCTCGGGCAAGCAACTGTCGCAGATCGCCGACGAGTTGTCGCTGAGCCCGAAAACGGTGAGCGTCTATCGTGCCCGCGTGTTGGAGAAAATGCAGTTGAAAAACAACGCCGAGATGACCCACTACGCGATCAAGCACGGCCTGGTCGAGTAGCCGCTCCGCCGGCCCGGTAGCGCTGCTCTTCAAAGCTGCGGTCGCGCACCTCGCCCACCCGGTTGAAGAACACAGCGCTGGCCAGCGCGTTGCGGGCTTTTCCCTTGTTCAGCCCGGCATTGACACGGCGGCCCAACTCCACGCTTTGTAGCCAATCCAGGATGAACAGCGTGCGCTCGATGCGACCCAACTCGCACAGCGCCACTGCCAGGCCGTTCTGGCGCGGGTAGTCGCCGAGTTTGCGCAGCATCAGCGAGGCGGTAACCGAGCCCTGCTGGATCGAGGTGGCCAGCCTCAGAATATCGTCCCAGTGGGCGCGGCTAGCCTTCACGTTCAGCCGGTCGGTGCTGACCATGGGCTTGAGTGCGTCGCAGGCTTGGTTGCCCTTCGGGATGACAGCTTGATGTAGGCCAGATCGCGGATGCGGGGCGCGAACCGGAAGCCCGGCAGATGCATCAGCGCGAAGACATGATCGGTGAAGCCAGCCGTGTCGGTGTAGTGCTCTTCGATTCGCAGGTCGGACTCGTGACAAAGCAACCCGTCGAGCACATAGGTCGAATCGCGCACGCCGACATTGACCACCTTGACGCTGAACGGCGCGTATTGGTCTGAGATGTGGGTGTAGAAGGTGCGGCCCGGTTCGGTACCGTACTTCAGGTTGACGTGGCCGGTGACTGGCGCAGCCGGGCCAGCACCGTCGTCTTGCTTCCCTCTCGGTGTTCGAGCATATCGTCCAGGCGTTGGCGGTGTTCGGCCTTCAAGGAGTCGGTCAGCGTGGCGTGAATGCGCCGGTTGGCCCGCGTGATGGCTTCGGCGCAGATGCGCTCGACAACATCGAGGGCGGGATGATCGTGCGCCGCTCCCGCAGGGTGTCGAGCACGGCGCCCGCGAGCAGCACGCCCTTGTCGGTTTGCAAAGCCATCGCGATGGTGGCGTGCAACGCCTGGCGGTAGTGCGCCAGGCCGAAGGGTTCGAGCTTCAGGTACGCACGAAGCTCCAAAAGATGCTCACGGTCAGTGGCCTCGGGTTCGGCGTACTGCGGCCAGCAAGCCGGGTCGATGCGCAACTGGCGCCCTATCCAGCGTAGCAGCGGTGCCGGCGCGGCGGCATCGGCCAGCAAGCCCTGTCCCGGGAAGCGCAGCAGACTCGACTGCAGGGCCAGGCCCAGGCGGTCGGCATCGCCGCGTCACTGGCGAATCAGCCGCAGGTCGGCTTCACTGAAGGCGTAGCGCCGGATCAGCTCGTCATCGGTATCGGGCAAAGCCAGCAGGCTTGTCCGCTCGGCGACGCTCAGGATGGAACGACGGAGCATGCTGACTCGTTCTTGAAAACCCTGGGTTATGCTGAGCCAGCCAAGTGGCTGGGCGCTGCTCGGAAAATCAAGGTCCTGCGATTCTCGAAAATAGCTCTTGAAATGCCATTCTCGTTCGCTTACCATTTCAATGAGTTCCGATAAGAAAGATGCCCATGCGACCATCCACCGTGCTTGAGCTTCGGCGTAACCTCATTCGAGAAACGGTGACCCGCTTTCGCACGACGAACCCACGCATTTTTGGGTCGGTGCTTCACGGCACGGACCAGGAAGGCAGCGACCTCGATTTGTTGGTCGATGCGCTGCCTGGTGCCACGTTGTTGGATTTGGGCGATCTGCAAGACGAACTGAAATCGCTGCTCGGTATTGATGTTGACTTGCTGACACCCGGCGACCTACCGCCGAAGCTCCGCGCCAAGGTACTCGCGGAGGCTAAACCGGTATGACCGAGAGCCGGCTGCCGGATTACCTCGATCACATACAGCAGGCCGCAGCCGATGCGCGCCGATTCGTGGGAGGGTTGGCCAAGGACGACTTCCTGGCCGACAAGCGCACACAGCAGGCCGTCATCATGAGCCTCATCATCATCGGAGAGGCAGCCACGAAGGTCATGGATGGCTACGCAGCATTCGCGCAAACACACCCCAATGTGCCTTGGCGCAGCATGCGCAACATGCGTAATCGCATGGCACACGGCTATTTCGACATCAACCTCGATGTGGTGTGGGAGACCGTTCAGGAGTGGCTGCCTGAACTGTTAAATGTACTTACCGCCGCCCTCCACGATGCCGAAAACGAAGGACACAAAGACGAAGGAATGGAACCATGACCAACCCGAACAATCCATGCTGATCGGCTATGCACGCGTTTCAACTCAGGACCAGAACCTTGAGTTACAGCGTGAGGCTCTGGCCAAAGTCGAATGCAAGAAGGTCTTTGAGGACAAGGTAAGCGGCACGCGGGCTGATAGGCCCGGTTTAGCCAAGGCAATGGAAATATTGCGCGAGGGCGACACGCTGGTAGTTTGGAAGCTCGACCGCTTGGGTCGTAGTGTCAAGCAACTAGTCGATCTGGTGGGTGCCCTGCACCAGCAAGGTGTCCAATTTAGGAGCCTGACTGACGCCATAGATACCGGCACGCCATCAGGACGTTTCTTCTTTCACGTTATGGCCAGCCTCGCCGAAATGGAGCGCGAGTTGATCGTCGAGCGCACACGCGCCGGACTGGAAGTCGCCCGACAGCTTGGCCGCAAGGGCGGACGCAAACCAAAGATGACCGAAAGCAAGATTGAGTCAGCCAAGAAACTATTGGCCAACGGCGTTCCGCCCAAGGATGTTGCACAAAACCTCGGTGTGTCTGTCCCGACACTCTATCGCTGGGTGCCCGCCTCGACAATCCACGCTTGAGCCGTCCACATGGCCGTTATGCTTTACCAGAGACCGCTGCCAGCGAGTTGGCTAAATTGTTTAGCTTTTCCAGGTAAGCGATGGACCGGGTGTCGTCTGGCCGCATGCGCTTAGCCGCTTCCAGCGACGCGCAAAGGTCTGCAAGGGAGTTTCTATTTTCATCCGGATTGGAAACGCTTTGCCTCTGCGCGTTGAACTGATCTGCGTCGGGCGCAGTCACATCGAGGCGCTGCTCGCCGTTGATGACGCCTGCATCGCAGAGCTTGTCCGTCTTTGCCTTGAGGTCAGTCCTTGAAATGTTGCTAAGGTCCTTTCCTGCCATGATTTCGCTGGCCCGGTGGCCTGTGTAAACATCGCCGGTTCCCTGCGCCACAGCAGTCGAATTCGTTTGTGCCGATACCCGCTGCCCAGCGCCGGGGGTCCCGAAAACGCTGCCAAGCGACTTGGTGTCCGTGCCTGCGATGTGCCTGGGTGCACGAGCAAGACAAAGACTTAGCGTACGATTTTTTCCGTTTTCTGAGGCGCCCCCTCATTGGCACACACGCCTGCGATCGTCGAAGTGCCGGCAGGCGCAACGGTGGCATGAACGGTGTTGCCATTGCCGCTGTATTGAAGTGCCGCGAAGCTCAGACGGCGCGACATGGCGATGCCGCGCCCGTGGCTGTCGAAGGCGCGTTCCGGACTCATCTCCAGATAAGCCCTCCAGTCGAATCCGGCACCCTGATCGACGATGGTGAAGACGATGTTGTCGCCACGCCTGGCCAGGCGCACGCTGGCGTGGCGCTGGGCATTTTCGGGCGAGGCCAGGCGGCGTTCAACCTCTGCGCGCCAGGCACCTTTCTCGTTGAGTTGCGATTTTTCGCGATAGCTGATGCCCAGATTGCCGTGCTCTACCGCGTTGATCATCAGTTCGGACAAGCCCAGCACGGTCACGTCGGGCTGCGGGCAGGCGCGCGCCAGGAATGAAGCCAGGCGGCGCGCTTCACCGAGCGTGCGGAAGCGGAATTCGCCCTCGACCAGAGCGCGCGGATCGAAACGCTCATCCGCAAGGGTAAGACGGTTGCGGCGCATTTCAAGCGCCGCTTCGACAATCGCCAGCAGCACGTCGCGCTCGAACGGCTTGGTCAGGTAGTAATAGGCGCCGTGGCGCAGGCCTTCGGCAACCTGCTCCTTGCCGGCGGCTGCCGTCTGCATGATGATCGGCAGGGCGACGAAGCGGCTGTCGGCGCGCATGCGCGCGAGCAGCTCCATGCCGTTCATGACCGGCATCATGCGGTCAAGCAAGACTGCATCGAAGCCGTCCGGATCGGCATCGAGCATTTCCCAGGCGACCAGGCCGTTTTCCGCCTGTTCAGTGCGGTAGGCGGGTGAATCCAGGTGTTCGGCCAGGATCTCCAGATTGAGCGGCTCGTCGTCGACCAGCAAGATGCGGGCGGCGTCCGAGCCCAGCACCGGCGAGGTGGCGGAAATGGTGGTCATGGACTCTCTTCTCGGTGCTCGAAAATTGATCTCAGGAAGCTTCGCCTTGGGCCGGCACGAGCGCCTGCGCGCAAGCATCCAGCGGCAGGCAAACTACGAAGGCCGCCCCGTGCGCCGGTGGCAGGTTGTTGCGGGCGCAGATGCTGCCGCCGTGCGCGGTGACGATCTCGCGGCAGATCGCCAAACCCAGGCCGGTACCGCCGGCACCGGTCTTGGTCTGTGAGGACTGTACGAACTTGTCGAACACGGTTTCGAGCTCATCCTCGGGAATGCCGATGCCGTCGTCGCATACACTGAGTTCAAGCTGACGGCCGCGTGCGCCACCGCCCACAGCTGGCAACAACCTGCATGCCACCGCGACCCGCCCGCCGGCGGGCGTGAACTTGAGCGCGTTCGACAGCAGATTGCGCAGCACCTGCAGCATGCGGGTGGCATCGATACCGAGCAGCGGCTGCGCCTCAAGTTTGGCGCTCAATTCGATGCCGCGCGAACGCGCCAGTGCCTCGAACTCGCTGATGACTTCCTCGATCAGGCTGCAGGGGTCGGTCGCTTGGCGCTGCATCTGCATCTTGCCGGCTTCCAGCTTCGAGAGGTCGAGCAGGTCATTTAGCAGCAACAAAAGCCGCGAGCCGCTTTTCTGGATGTTGCGGAAGTAGTGCAACAGCTTGGCCGGCTCGACCCGGTCGAACTTCTCGACCCCGAAATTGGCGAAGCTGATGATCCCGTGCATGGGTGTCCGTAGTTCGTGCGACATGTTGGCCAGAAATTCGCTCTTGGCCAGGCTCGCCGCCAGCGCCACCTGGCGCGATAGTTCAGCCGCTTCGCGCGCCTGTTCAGCCTGCTGGCGCTGCGCCTGGGCCTCGCGCGAGGCCTGCTCCAGACCGACAGTGCGCGCCTCGACTAGTTGCGCGAGGTTGTCGCGGTGGCGCCTGAGCTCGGCTTCGGCCAATTTGGCCGCATGAATATCCGACGCGGTCCCCGAGGTTGCGACGAGACAGCCCGCGCCATCGCGCGAAGCAATGCCGCGAAAGCGCAGCCAGCGGTAGTCGCCACTTGCCATGCGAAAGCGCGCCTCCCACTGCGCGGCAGCCGATGCCTCCAGCATGCGGCCGGCGCCGGCATCATGTTCCGCCAGATCGTCCGGATGCACCAGCATCAGCCATTGATCGCGTAAGCGCGGCATGCCGCCTGGCGGGTAGCCCAGTATCTCGTCGAAGCGCGGCGAAAAGTAAAACCTGTCGGTGGCGATATCGCGCTCCCAGATACCGTCGTTCGAGCCGTCCAGCGCGCGCTGGTAGCGCGCCTGCAGGGCATGCATGGCGGCTTCCGCCAGCTTCGTTTCCTGGATGTCGGTCACGGTTCCGGCAATCAGAATCACCTGGCCCTGAACATCCTGGACCGCACGACCACGCCCGCGAATCCAGCGATACGCGCCGCCCGCGCCGCGCATGCGCGCCTCCCATGCGACCGACTGCCCGCCACGGAACATCGCCGCCATCGCCTTCTGCGCAATCCCGCGATCGTCCGGATGGGTCAATTCATGGAGCGCAAAGCGGCAGTTGGGCAAGCTGCCTGGCGCATAGCCCAGGATCTCGGCCACCCGGTCCGAGCATTGCAGCAAGTCAGAGCCCGCCGCACGCTCCCAGATGCCGTCGCTCGCCCCTTCGATTGCCCGCGCATAGCGCACCTGCATGAGGCGCAACTCCTCGCTTGCCAGGCGCGCATCATGCACGTCCGAGAGTGTTCCAGCGGTCAAGCTCGGCCGCCCCAAGGCGTCATGCACGCAACGCCCGCGCACGCGCAGCCAGCGAAAGCCGCCGTCACCGTGCAGGAAGCGTGATTCCCAGGTGATCGTTTCGCGCGCCCGGAGCATAGCTTCGACCTGCAGTTTATGGGAGGCGCGATCTTCCGGATGGATCAACGCATCGACCTCTGAGGCAGTCTGCGGGATCGCCTCGGGCGCGAGCGCCAGTACCTCGCAAATCCGCTCGGACACGAAAAATGTTTCAGTCGCCAAATCGCGCTCGAACACGATGTCGCTGGCGCCCTCGACGGCGCGCTGGTAGCGCTCCTGGCTGGCACGCAGCGCCTGTGCCGCCTCTTTTTGCGCGGTGATGTCGCGCTCGATCGCCACGAAACGCTCAAGGCGGCCCAGGTGATCGAACACCGGCGCGCACTCAATCTCCACCCAATAAGGCTTGCGCTTCCTGGTGTAGTTGACCACCTCGACGGAGAAGGCGCGACCGGCTGCCACCGCGGCGTGCATCGCGGCAACCGTTTGCCGATCAGTAGCCGGCCCGTGCAGAAGGCTGCCTGGCGTACGACCCCCGACTTCGTTCTGCGCGAACCCCGTCAATCGCAGGAACGAATCATTGACCCATTCGATCCGGCCGGCGGCGTCCGTGATCACCACCATGCTGTCGGTATGACTGGCGGCAGCCGACAGCATGCGCGCCTCGGATTCGCTCTGTTTCAAGGCATCTATCATCTGCCGGCGCGCGGTGATGTCCTCGACAAACCACCAGTAGCGGCCCGCGCCGGCAGCAGCGTCAAGCGCCACCGCCGACACGCGTACCGGAACACGGATGCCGCCTCGTGCCATGTATTCCCGCTCGCAGGGGACCAGGTCTTCACCGCCTGCCAGTCCGGCAGATGCCGCTCCGACAGCCGTTGCGCTTGCGGGCACGCGCAAGGTTTGCTCGGTCATTGTTGCGAGCTCCGCGGCCGTATAGCCGGTGATCTTTTGAAACACCGCATTGCAACGCAGGATGCTGCCGTCCGCAGCCAGCAGCGCCATGCCGATCGGTGCTCTGGCAAAGAGCGTGTCGAAGGTGGGCTCACCATTGCGCTCTCCTTCCCGCAGTGGCACGCGAGCGCCGCCAATGCGCATTGCCAGCAGAGCAGTCAGCAAACCGGCAGTGGTGAAAAACGCTGCCAGGCCGATCTCGCGCAACCTTGGCGGTGGCGTGAAACCGTCGCTGGCCCATGCCAAGGCCGCGATTGCGAGGCCTGCCCCCAGCACCAGAGTACTTGCCGTCAGCCAACGCAAGGTCACAGGGTCAGTGCCCGGCAGCGGCGTTGCGCGCCTGCCTTCCCGGCCCGCCATCAGCCCTGCTCCACTCCGGCCACCACCGACGTGACGGCAGCCGCCTGGCGCCGCCGGGCCTGCCCGCCATCCAGCGCCAAGCTCACCACGAAGGTGGTCCCGGCCCTGTGGCCGGGGTTGGATTCGGCGCGAATACTGCCGTGATGGGCCAGCACGATCTCGCGACAAATCGCCAGCCCCAGCCCGGTGCCGCCGGCGCCGGTCTTGGTCTTGGACGACTGCACGAACTTGTCGAACACGGCTTCAAGCTCGTCCTCGGGAATACCGATGCCTGCATCCCTGACCCGGATCTCGATGCCCGCAACCCGCGAGTCACCGGCACGTCGCCCGGCGGGCAATGCGGCCTGGTGCGCCGACACTTCGACGCAACCGCCTTCCAGGCTGAACTTGATCGCGTTTGACAGCAGGTTGCGCAGTACCTGCAGCATGCGCGTGGCGTCCCAGTCGACGCCGGGCAACCCGGGGGCGCAGGCGCAGATCAAGCGCACATGGCGCGCCAGCGCCAGCGCCTCAACCTCCGCAATCGCCTCGGCCAGCAGGTCCCCGACTGTGCCGGGCGCCAGATTCAGCAGCATCTTTCCGGCCTCGAATTTGGACAAATCGAGCAGGTCGTTGAGCAGGCTCAAGAGGCGCGTACCGCTTTTATGGATGTTGCGAAAATAGTGCAGCAACCGGTCTGTCGCGACCTGGGCGTGCTTTTCAACGCCGAAATTGGCGAAGCTGATGATCGCGTGCATGGGCGTGCGCAATTCATGCGACATGTTGGCCAGGAACTCGCTCTTGGAGTAGTTGGCGCGCACCGCCGCGGCGAGTGCTACCTCGGCGCGCTGGCGCTCGGTTTCGGCTTCCAGTCGCGCCGCCTCGAAGCCTGCTGTACGCTCCTGCACCAACTGCGCCAAATGGTCGCGATGCAGCTTCAGTTCCTCCTCGGCCAGTTTCGCCGCATGGATGTCAGTCATGGTGCCTGCTGTCATGGTGGAGCAAGCGGCGCCATCCAGCACCACCCGGCCGCGCCGGCGCAACCAGCGATAGTCGCCGCTGCTGGTGCGCATGCGGGTATCCCACACCACCGGCGCCAAGGTCGCGTGCATCGCCTCCACCGCGCGCAGGTGGGCATCCAGATCATCCGGGTGGATCGGGGCACGCCATAGTTCGAAGCTGTTGAAGCGCGGGCCCGGTGGATAGCCGAGGATTTGATTCAGGCGTTCCGACACATAGTATTCGCCGCTATGCACGCGACATTCCCAGATCACGTCGTTGGCGCCGTCCAGCGCGCGCTGCAAGCGTTCCTGTGCCTCCATCAATGCCGCCATCGACGAGCGCCGTTCGGTGACGTCGCGCATCACCGTCGAGTAGAACTCCACCGCTCCGCCGGCGTTCCTGTGTGCCAGGATGGTCTGCGACACCGGCAGCATCCGGCCGCCTGCGATGATCAGCTCGGTTTCCCGTTCGTGGAACTCCTTGAGGCCGGCGCTCGCTCCCGCTTGCTCAAACAGGCGGTCGACCACGCCCTGCGCGCACGCACCGGCCAGGGCGCCGGGATGAACGCTGGCGGCATCACCGAACATCCGTTGTACAGCAGCATTCACATAGGTAGGCGTGCCCTGCGGATCGAAAGTCATGATCATGTCAGGGCTGTTGGCCAGCACCTGCAGCAGGCGTGCCTCGCGCATCTGGGTTTCCTTTTCGGCATGCACGTCGGACATCGAGCCTGCCACGATGCGCGCATCGGCTTCGGTGAAACAGCGCCCGCGCACCCGGAACCAGCGATAGCTGGCATCTTTCAGGCGCATGCGCACGCGAATGTCGAAGGAGTCCTCGCCGCGCATCATGGATGCGTAGGCTTGGCGTGCCGTGACGCGATCGGCGTGATGCACCCGCTTGGCCACCCAGCCCGCCATCTCGTTATATTCCTGCGGCGCGAAACCCAGCAATTCCATGTAGCGCGGCGACAGGTAACAGGCGCCGCTGCCCGCATCGAGTTCCCAGGCGCCATCGGTGGTGCCGCTCATCATGCGTTCGAAACGACCGCGACTAAGCCGCAGATCCTGCGTCATCGCCGCGGCGAGCACTTCTGCACGCCCGCGCATGCGCAGCTCGAAGCCGACCAGCACCACGGCCAGGCCCGTCAGCATCACGCCGGCCAGCGCGGCCGCAAGTTCCTGCCACAGATCGGCAGCGGCGCCATAGCGCGGCGGTGCCGTCGCATCGATCTGCCACGCCCGCCCCCCCACCGCGATCGCCTGGCGGGCGGCAAGCCACCCGGGCTTGTCCGCAGCCTGCCCGCGCGCGAAGGAATGCGCGAACAAGGGGCCTGCGGATGGCGCCTGCGCGTCGCGATCCGCTAGCGTGAAGTCGAACTCCGGCGCCGCCGTCCCGAGGATGGCGCGCATCAAGTCAGGCATGCGGAACGGTGCGTAAACAAAGCCGCGCAAGGCAGCGCGGCGCTCGCTCACCGACCCCAGCGTGCGATCCTTCCAGTAGAGCGGATGAAACATCAGGATGCCGGGCTGGACTGCACTACCCACCTCCTCCTGGACCAGGTTGAGCGGCGCCGAGATGCGCATGTGCGGGCCGGCGGCGGCGGCATCCATCGCGGCGCGCCGCACAGGTTCGGAGTACATGTCGAAACCGATGGCATGCCGATTGCGCGGGTCTTCGGGCTCCAGATAGACGATCGCATGCACCTCCGGGCGCGGCGTGTCCGGTCGGATGGTGAACGGTTCGTCGCGCGCCGCGCCGATCCGTGATTCGATCTCCTTGAGCGACAGGGCGGCCGGCATGCGTTCGGAAAAGCCAATGCCCTGGACGCCGGTGAAACTGTGGTCGAGCTTGAGCGCATTGGCGAACGCGCGCCATTCGGCGCGCTCAACATGCTGCGAAGCATCGAACAGGCCGCCACCGGCGGCCAGGATCGAGGCGTAGGCGGTCATGCGCGCCTCGACGCGGGCTGCCAGGTGGGCCACATCGGCCTGAAAAACCCGTGCCGAACGTTCGCGGCTGGCGTGTATCAGCCCCCACGTAAGGCCGAAAGTCAGGGCCAGTCCGGCTGCCAGCGTGGCCGGCACCGGCCAGTTGTGGCGCAGCGCGGCCGCGGCCCCCCGCCGGCGCATCGGCGCCAGGGCTGGTGCTTCGCCCGCCGCCGCTGTAGCCCCGCTCTCCGCGGGTTTAGCTGGCGACGCAGACACGGTTCTTGCCGCTCTGCTTGGCCTGGTACATGGCAGCGTCGGCGCGCGCAATCACAGCGTCACGGTCCTCGCCGGCGCCCAGCAGCGCCACACCGGCGCTGAAGGTGATGAGCACCCGCTCGTTCTGATACAGAAAGAAGCGCCGCGTCAGCGTGCGTTGCACCCGCGCCATCACGCTCACCGCCTCTTCGACGCCGGTATCGGGCAGCAGCAACACGAACTCCTCGCCACCGTAGCGTGCCACCACATCCGACGGGCGCACCGCATCGCGCAGTATGCCGGCCAAGTGCTTTAACGCATTGTCGCCTGCGACATGGCCGAGTTTGTCGTTCAAAAGCTTGAAATTGTCGACGTCGAGCAAGGCCACCGCCAGCGGCATTTCGGCGCGGCTTGCACGCGCCGCTTCGACGGCGAATGCCTCCTCAAGGCCGCGCCGGTTGAGCACACTGGTCAACTGGTCTTCCTTGATCATTTGTCCTACTTCGGTAAGCTCCCGCTCCAGCTGACGCACCCGTTCCTCCTGGGCATGCGCCGCTTCGCGCGCCTGCTCCAGTTCGTCGCGGGTATGGCGCATCGCGGTCTGCGCACCGCGGGTGTCGGTCAGCAGGTTGCCCAGCACTGTTGACAACTGGGTGATGTCGCCGGCGGCCTCGATCTGGTTGGCATAGACGCCAAACTTCTCGTGATAGCCGCCAGCCGATTCGGTGAGCGTGTCGAGGCGATCGATCAAAAGACCGACCATCGACTTGAGCGCCACCTTGGCTTCGTCAAGACCGCTGCGCAGGCTGCCCTGGCGGTAGGCCACTTCGCGGAAGCCCTTTTCGGCCTCGCGCAAGGCCCGCAGGTCGAGCGGCTCCTTGAGTAATTCTTCGGCGCGGATCATCTGGTTCTTCAGCCATTCGTCACCACTCAGGGCGCCGATGTTGCGGGTCAAGAGCTTGACCAGCGTCACCAGGCCGCGCATCAGTCCATCGACACTCTCGCCGCGCAGTTCGAGCTTGATCCAGAAATGCTTGAGCGTCTGCGCCAGCTTGTTGAGGTCGCGGTTCTCCAGCGCATCACGCGTCAGAATCGCCAGGCGGCCGGCTTCGGCCGCCAGTTCCGGCGTATATCCAAGCCTGTCGGTGACGGCGAATTCGATGGTTTGCGCCAGCATGTCCCGCAACAAGGCAGTGCCGTCGGCATCGCCGGCCCCTCGTTCAAGTTTTGCCAGCGTGCCGTGCGAGGTACGTGCCAGCGGCTGCTCGGCCCACGATTTGACCAGGGCCCCGAGACGCAGGTACAGCTTTGCCGGCTCGCCACGGGAATTCTCAAGAACATGCTCTAAGGCCTCGCGCTTGCGACCGGGCGGTAGACCGTCATGGCGGACTTCCCAATGCCGCAAGAGATCGCGCACCAGCGTGTGCCAGGCCATTGTTTCCGCGCTGGCCGCAGTGGCCACCAGGCGGTGCAGGATGGTGCTGACCTCGTCCCATTTCTGGCGCTTCAACGCCTGGGTCAGTCCCTGCGCACCGCTGCTGCCGACCATCGAGAAACGTGCCATCTCGGCAACCGCGCGCTCCAGCGTCTGCGCGGCGGGGTGCAGCCAGGGTTCGCCTGCGATCTCCGCATAGACGCGCGCATAGTTCTCGGGGGTGGGCGAAATGCGCTTCACCGCAAGTTGGCGGAAGGTTTCGCGCGCGACCTCGATCGGATTGACTGAATTCGAAACAGCATTGGACATGGCGTGCACCAACCCTATGGATGCCGACACCCGGTCATCGGTAGATGGCCGGCCCGGTTCATCCAGGCAGAATAAGGGGGCGCAGCGTCGTCCAAGACTGCAATCAAGCCGGCATTCCGCCACCAGTTCGCAGCTTCCAAGCCCTAAGGAAACCTTGAACGAGTCCGTAGGACAAGAAAGTCGCTGTTGCAAGTTGTTGAATCCAAAAGGCTCTTTTTTCGGGAATCCGAATGCCAGAGACTTGTTCAGCGTTTTCCTAATGTTTTTCCGCAACCTGCCGTAACCAACGCATTGCTGCGGCCTTTGTCGGAAAAACGTCCCATGTCCATGCTTGTTATTTGCGATCAGCCGGCTGAACTTGAGGCGATGCTGGACCTGGCCGCAACTAGCGGCCTCAGCGACGTGATCGGCTTTGGCCATCCCGCCAGCGCACTGGATTGGTGCGAAAAAAATGTGCCCGACCTTGTCATGGTCGATTTCCTGATGCGTGCCAGTGACGGCCTGGAAGTCATCCGTCGCATGCGCAGCAACCCGGCCCTGACCGGGGTACCGCTGGTGCTGATGCTGCCGCATGGGTTCGAATCGGTTTCGGCCGCAGCATGGCAACAAGGTGCGACCGACTTCCTGGCCAAACCGGTTGATCCGACGGAGTTCGTGGCGCGCGCCCGTAATCTGCTGGCCTTGCGCCGGGCCCGCCGCGCAAGCGCCCAGGGCCTCGAAGACTGGCGCGCCGCCCCACTTCGCCCGCTCGCGCCAGCTCACGTTCACTGACAGGCGCGGCCGTTCCGCGCACCCGACGCCCGCTGACGACGGCTCTCCGAGCCAGCGCGCGACAGCGCCTGTCGCAGACGCCGGCGAGCCCGCCCGACGTCTGCCCCGCCGATCCCGGACTTGCAGATTGCGCCTCAAGTATGCCGTCATTGCGCCGTCAACCCTTCAGGTAGCCCGTTTGCCGGCTGCGCATGCTTGTTCAAGGGTGCATGAAAATCAAATCACAAGATCGTGCCCGCAAGAGACTGGCGCCACGCTGGCGCCGCGCTTGTGCCGGTCCGATCCGTGTCTTGGAGAGGGGTTCGTCGTGATACTGCAACGCTGGCTGCCGCGCCTGCCGCTCGCCCTGCCTTTGCTTGCCGCCCTGCTCGCGGTGATGGCAATCCCGGCCCTGGTCGGGCAGGCGCTTGAGGCGCGCGGCCTGGATTACGTTGCAACGGCAGATGCTGAACGGCGCAACCAGGGCGTGACGCGCCTGGTTGGCGACATGCTCGAACGCGAAACGGCGCAGTTGCGATCACGGGCGGCGGCGCTTGCCGGCAGTAGCGGGTTCGGCCAGGAGTTCGCGCGTATGCAGAACCGCCCGCTGGCTGCGCGCGAAGCCTGGCATGCCGATTTGCGTGAGCGCCACGGGCTGGATCTGTTGCATGCCATCGACGCACGCGGCAACCTGCTGTTTGGAACTATCGATGCACCGGCAAGCGGCGATGCCGACCCGCGACGCGCCGGCGCCCGCGCCATGCGTGGCGCGACAACACGCGCCATGTTTGGCGCGACAACTGTGGTCGCCGAACCATCCGCCACCGCCCTTACGATCCGCGCCTGGGCACCAGTGGTGCACAACGGCGCAGTGCTTGGCGCGCTCGGCGCCGCGATCCGCTGGGACGATTCCCTGGCACGGATACTGGCAGCAGCCAGCGACACACCAATTGCCCTGGCTGGCGCGGAAGGCGTATGGAGCGCATCGCAGCCCGCAGCCCGCCTTAGCATCTCGCGTGAACGGGTGGCGCAGACCCTGATGTCGCAAGTACCCGCGTTCACGCGTGGCAGCGGCAACTCCACAGTTACGGTCTACAACCCCCTCTATGTTGCCGGCGAAAAGGTGGTGTTGGTCACCGAACTGGCGAGCCTGCCTGGCGCGCCGCCCGGCAGCGCACCGGCCGACCATGCCGCACTGTTCGCAGCTTTGGCCTTGGCCCTGATTGTGCTGGCCGCGATCGGCATCACGCATAGCCTGTCGCGCAGCGGCGCACCACCCGCTTGGTTGGCTACGCTGCGCTCCATGTTTTTGGCGCGTCGCGACGTCGCCGGTGAGACCGCTTCGCAATCGCAGCTGACGCAACAGTCGCAAGCGTCGCAACCGCCATCGGCCGGTTCGGATTCCGGCGTTCAGAACAGCACCGAAGACAGCAGCGCGCTGGGGAGCATGCGGCGCACAGTCGATGAGTCCGAACACGGCTTCCGCCTTTTCGCCGACAGCATGGCCGATCAGGTGTTCATCACCAATCCTGAGAATTCGTGCGTGTATTACGTCAATCCCGCCACCGAGCATATCTGGGGCCTGACGCCACAACAGGTCTACGCCGACCCCGACCGCATCATGACGATGATCCATCCGGAAGATCGGGATCTGTTTGAAGTGCGGCAACGCATGGAGCAGGCGCTCGAGCCGGTCTACATCGAGTTTCGCATCGCGCACGCCAGCCGCGGGCAGCGCTGGCTGTCGCTGCAAACCCAGGCGATTCGCCTGAGGAGCGGTGAGATCCGCGTGCACGGCATATGCAAGGACGTGACGCAGCACAGGATCCAGCAGGAGGCACTGACCCAGGCCAAAGAACAGGCAGAGGCTGCCAGTCTGGCGAAATCGCAGTTCCTGGCCAATATGAGCCACGAGATTCGTACGCCGATGAACGGCGTGCTCGGCATGACAGAACTGCTGCTGGGCACCAGCATGGATGACCGGCAGCGGCGCTTCGCCGAGACTGTCTATCGCTCCGGCCAGGCGCTGCTTTCGATCATCAACGACATTCTCGATTTTTCCAAGATCGAAGCCGGCAAGCTCGAACTGGTGCAGGAAGAGTTCGAACTGGCAACCCTGATCGAGGAAGTCGCGCAATTGCTGGCGCCGCGCGCCCACCAGAAGCGCATCGAGCTGTTGCATGACGTCGCAGCCCAGGCACCGGCACGAGTGCTGGGCGATGCCGGCCGCCTGCGCCAGGTGATACTCAATCTGGCCGGCAATGCGATCAAGTTCACCGAAACAGGTGAAGTCATGCTTGCCGTCGCCATCGACGGCGAGGCCGGTGATGCCGCCACAGCGGTCCGGCTCAAGTTCTCGGTTCGCGACACCGGCATCGGCATGTCCGAAGAAGTGCAGGGCCGGCTGTTCCACGAATTCGAGCAAGGCAGCAGCGCCACCACCAAACGCTACGGCGGTACCGGCCTGGGCCTGGCGATCAGCCAGCAGCTGGTGCACATGATGGGCGGCGACATCAGCGTAGCGAGTCGACCCGGACGCGGCTCAACCTTCAGTTTCTCGATCGCGCTTGCGCCCGGCAGCCTCCTCGAATGCTCGCCCCAGGTTGCCGATGCGCCCGGCATGCTCATTGGGCGCCGCGTGCTGGTAGTCGAGGATAACCCGACCAATCTGGACATCCTCGTGCACCAGCTCGAAAACTGGGGCATCGGCTGTGGCGCAGCCGCCGGTGGTGCCCAGGCGCTCGAATTGCTCGAGACCGCCTGTAGCGCGGGGCGACCGTTTGAAGCGGCCTTGATCGACATGAGGATGCCCGGCATGAGTGGTATCGAGCTGGCCGAGCGCATCCGTGCCAATCCGCGTCTGGCGACCCTGCGCATGCTGATGCTGGCCTCGCTCGCCGGCGACGCCGATGAAGCGCGCGCACGCGCCTGTGGCATCGATACCCTCATCGAAAAACCCGTGCGCCAGGGTGAACTGCGTCGCGCCATCGCCGATGCGCTGCTGCCGCAAAGCGGGCGCGGGCGCGCCACGGCGCATCCAATGACGCCCCTTCTGGCCGGCCGCGTGCTGGTGGTTGAGGACAATCCGGTGAATCGCGAAATTGCCACCACCATGCTGGAAAAAATTGGCTGCGTCCACGAAATCGCGGAAAACGGCCGCCAAGCCCTGGAGATACTCGGAAACTCGGCCTTCGATGTGGTCTTGCTGGATTGCCAGATGCCCGAGATGGATGGTTACGAAACGGTGCGCCATATTCGCGCCGGCGGCGGCGCCTACGGCCCGCTGGCGGTGCGTCCGGATGTGCCGGTGATTGCACTGACCGCCAACGCGCTGAGCGGTGATCGCGACCAATGCCTGGCGGCCGGATTCACCGATTACCTTTCGAAGCCCTTCGCCGAAGGCGAGTTGCGCGGCATCCTGTTCAACTGGCTGGTCGACAAACCCCATCCACTGAGCGCTTGGCCCAGGCGCGACGACGCGCTGGTGCTGCCGATGGCACGCACGGCCCTGCTCACGGTCTTGCCGGCTGAGTACGGGCGCGCACTGTCCGCTCCCGTCGGCGGCGCCGAAGCCCCGCCCCCCCTCGCCTTCAACCGTGCAGCCGCTGAAATCCACGGCGCGCTTCTCGATAGCAAAGTGATGGACGCGCTGCGCGCCATGGACATCGAATGTCCCGGTCTCATCGAACGCCTGGTAGATGCCTACGCCAAGAGTGCGCCGGCGTTGATGGCCGAATTGCGTCGCGCCGCCGCCTGCGACGACCTGCGGGCCGCGCGCCAGGCTGCCCATGCCCTCAAGTCGAGCCACGCAAATCTCGGTGCCACAGGCATGTCCGCGCTGTTCGCCGACATCGAGGCGGCCGCCAAGAACGGTGCAAGCCAGGACTTGAGAGAACGTCTCGGATTGCTTGAAGCGCAGTTCGAAAGCGTCCTGGGTGCCTTGAAGGCACTCAAATACCCCAGGGAGAACAGTAATGAAACCCCAGCAACAGTCGCATGAGCACGTGCTGCTGGTGGACGACGACCCGGTCGCCCGCCTGCTCACCGCCTCGATCCTCACGCGTCATGGCTTCCATGTAAGCGAAGCCGACAGCGGCCTCCAAGCACTGGAGAGATTTGCTCTGGGCCCGGATTGCGTGCTGCTCGACGCGCTGATGCCGGGCATGGATGGCTTCGCCACCTGCCGCGCCCTGCGTCAGTTGCCCGCAGGCGCGCAGGTGCCGGTGCTGATGCTGACCGGGCTGGATGACGAGGAATCGGTCGCCCATGCCTACGAGGCCGGTGCCACCGACTTTTTCGTCAAGTCGACGCAATGGACCCTGCTGGTGCAACGCACGCGCTACCTGCTGCGCGCCGCGCGCCTGCGCGGCGAACTCGAAACCAGTCGCGCCAAGCTGGCGCGGGCGCAGCGCATCGCCCGCCTGGGCACCTGGGAATGGGATCTGAGCAGCGGCCTTTTGGTCGGCTCGGAGTTGTGCTTGTCGATCCTGGGCATCGCCGGGACCAGTGTTGCGCTTTCGCTCAAGGCCTTTTTGGCGCTGGTGCATGATGACGACCGCAAGGAATTGACCACCGCCTTCGAACGACTGATCAGGGAAGGCGGCAGCTTGCAAAGCGAAACCCGTCTGCAATCGGCCTGTGGCGCGGTCAACTTCGTCCGTTTCGAGGCTGAAATCGAATGCGACAACGCCGGTGTCGCCTGCCTTGTCAGCGGCACGGCACAGGACATCACGCAACGCCGCGAAGCCGAAGCGCAGATTCGCGCGCTGGCCGACTTTGACAACCTGACCGGACTGCCGAACCGGCGCATGTTTGGCGAGCGCTTCGGCGCCGCGATCGAGGCGGCGCGCCAGCGCCGCGCGCCGCTGGCGGCCCTGTTTGTGGACCTTGACCGCTTCAAGCAGATCAACGATACCCAGGGCCACGCTGCAGGCGACGCCGTGCTGCGCGAGGTCGCGCTGCGGCTCAACGGTTGCGTGCGCTCGGGCGAAGGCGAGGCCGATTTGGTGGCGCGCCTGGGCGGCGACGAATTCGCGCTGTTGCTGACAGAAGTGGCGCACCCGCAACAGGCGCAGAGAGTTGCGGAGCGGGTTCTGGCGGTCATGCGCAAGCCATTCATGGTGGGCGGGCGCGAGAATTTCATCAGTGCCTCGGTGGGCATCGCACGTTTCCCGGAAGACGGCGCCGATGTCGAAAGCCTGCTGCGCAACGCCGACGCGGCCATGTATTCGGTCAAGGCACAGGGCCGCAACGCGATTGCCGCGTATCGGCCGGAACTCAACCTGGTCGATCGCAAGCGTTGGGAGCTGGAGCAGGCGCTGCACAAAGCACTGGAACACGATGAACTGGTACTGCACTACCAGCCCCAGGTGGATGTGCGCAGCGGCCGTGTACCCGGGGTGGAAGCGCTGATGCGCTGGAATCATGCAGGCCGCCTCATCGCACCCGCCGATTTCATCCCGATTGCGGAGGAAACCGGTCTGATCGTGCCGTTCGGCGAATGGGCGCTCACCACCGCGGCCAGGCAGGCAGCGCGCTGGATACGCGACGGCCTCGAGCCGGTGCGCATCGCTGTCAACATTCCGGGATCACATTTCCAGCGCCCGGGATTTGTCGACATGGTGCGCAAGGTGCTCGAAGACGCCGACCTGCCCGGTCATCTGATCGAGCTGGAAATCACCGAAACCATGCTGATGACCGATATCGCCGCCACGCTTGCCACGCTCAAGGCACTCAACGAGCTCAATGTGCGTCTGTCGATTGACGACTTCGGTACCGGCTATTCCTCGCTGTCCTACCTGAAACGCTTCGATATCGACCAGCTCAAGATCGACCGTTCGTTCGTCAACGACCTCAAATCGGGCAGCGACAACGAGGCCATCACCGCGGCCATTATCGCCATGGCCAGCGCGCTCAATCTCGAGGTCGTAGCCGAAGGCGTGGAAACACGTGAACAGATGCAGTTGCTGCAAAAGCGCGGCTGCCCGCTGATGCAGGGCTACTATTTCAGCCGGCCACTGACCCTCGCGGGCGCATCCGAGTTGCTGTTCGACCTTCAGGCAAGAGGCGCGCGGCCCGAATGGAAACTGAGCGAGGCGGCCCGGATCGTGAGCCTGGTGCCCGGCTCACGGGTCGCCCACGCCGCCTGACACCGCCTGCGCAACGAGCGCACAACGGGTCAAGAAAACGCTGAACAAGTCCCTGGAATGCGGATTCTCGAACCAAGCACCTTTTCGATTCAACGTCTTGCAAGAGCGCCTATCTCGACCTACGGACTGGTTCAGTGTTTCCTCAACCGAGGTAGTTGAACAGCGACAACTGCGCAACCCTGGCGAACGACTGCTGCGCCGCCTGGGTCGCGGTCTCTTGGCGCATCAGCCGGGTGGCAGCCTCGGTGTAGTCGACGTCCTGCAACTCCGAGAGCCGGCGCTGGTGTTCCAGCACCACCGCACCAGACACGTTCTGGTGTGCCGAGATCTCGTTCAAGCGTGAACCGAACTCGGCGCGCACGGTGAGCGCCCGATTCATCGATTGATCGAGACTTGCAAGCATTGCGTTGACCTGGGTCTGGCGCAGCGCATCGTTGGCGCCGGAACGCAGCGCCGCACTGGCGTCCGCGATGGTCTTGAAAACGCTTTGATTGGTCGACGGCGCAGCGGTGAAACGATCGCCGTTGGCAGGGCCGCCGGTGATACCGAACTGCATGCCGGCCACGCTGATCGACTGCCCGGCGGTAAATGGGTTGCCGCTCGACACGCTCGCACCGGCGGTGACATCGAAGACGTCGTAGGTGGTGCCTCCTCCTCCCACATTGAAGGTCAGTTCATAGGCACGGCCGGTCAGGGCCGACGGGTTGGCAACGCTGCCGGAATCTATGCGCCCCGCGCCGGTGTTGGCAGGATTGGCGGCGGTCGAAAATACGCCGTTGCCGGTTTTGACGCGCATGAAAACATCGCTGCCCGAGGCAGATACGGCGAGGTTTCGCCCGCTGGCGACCTCGAGGGTGCGGGCGCCGTCATCACCCTGATAGGCCACACCACCGGCGCCGGCCACAAACGGCGTGGTGGTTTCGGCAAAACCTGCAAACAAATAGGCCCCGGTGCCGTCCTTCGAATTGGCCAGCGCCAGCAACTGCCCCAGCATGTTGTCGACATCGGCGGCGATCATCGAACGCTCCGTACTCGACAAAGTGCCGTTCTGCGCCTGCAGCAGCCGCTCCTGAACGCTCTGCAACACATCGCCCACCGAACTCAAGGCCGATTCGCCAATCGCCAGACGATTCGCGGCGGCCGCCTGATTGGCTTCGATCTGCTGATTGCGCGCCAGCGATTGCGACACGCGCAACGCGGTGGCGGCGGCCGCCGGATCGTCGGCGGCGGAGAGGAGGCGGCGCTGCGAAGCCATTTGCTGCTGCGTGCGCAGCAGTTCGCCCTGCTGCGCGGTCAGTGCGCCCACGCCCATGTCATACATCATTGATGTGCTGATTCGCATGCTTGATTCCGTTTATGAAAACGCTGAACAAGTCCCCGTGTTGCGGACCCTCGAAAGACAGTCTTCAATCAATTCAATCCGCTGTAACGGCGGCCTGCGCTTCCCTACGGACATATTGCGCATGCCGTTATCGCATCAAGCCCAGAATTTCATCGAACAGAGTATTGGCCGTCGAGATCACCCGTCCGGCAGCCTGGTAGGCCTGCTGGTACCTGAGCAGATTGCCAGCCTCCTCGTCCAGATTCACCCCGGAGACCGCCTGCTGTGCGCCATTGGCCTGGCTCAGAACTGCACCTTGCGCCTTGGCCCCGGCGTTGGCCGCACGCGACTGGTTGCCCGCATCGCTGACCGCCTGGGCGTAGGCCTCGCCGACACTCAGATTACCGCCGCCCAGCAGGGATCCGGTATTCAGACTCGCCAGGGCAAGCAGATTGCCGTTGTCACCGGCACCGTTGCTATTGACTCCGATAACGAAACTGTCGCCTACGGCCATCGTGCCCTGTAGTTGCGCACTCCAGCCGTTGTACGAAAGCGTCATGCCCGGGGTGTAGGTCAGCCCGCTCGGATTGCCGGTACCGGTGCCGCTCACGTTGAAGGTAGTCGCGCCACTGAAGGTGATCGTCACCGGCTGCGTCAGGTTGGCACCGGCGGGCGGTGTCACGCTGTTGACGCGCAAGCCGCCGTTGCCCAGGTTTGCGGAATTGGTAGTCGCTCGCACCGGCAAGGCGGCGGCAATGCGTGCCGGGTCGGCAATCAGCGAAGTAATGCCGGCCGCCGCCGCGCGCGTGGGCATGATCCTGAAACTGTCGCCGGCGGCCGGCGTACCGCTCGCCAGACTCAGGCTGAAGCCGTCGATGGTCTGCGGCAGGCTGGCCACGCTCTGCTGACTGTTGTCCGACAGGCGCGTGACGATGTAGTTGGTGCCGTCGTAGTTGACGCGGTAGTCGCTGGTGGTGACCGCCTGGTAGTCTGCAATGCTGGCGGCCAGCACACCAGTGCCGCTGTTTTGCGCATTCGACTGCGACAGCGGCCCGTCAAAGGCGAAGAAGGCGCCGCCCATGGCACCGCTGCGATCCTGTCCGGTGGCATGCTGGGCGTTGAAGGCGGTTGCCAGGGCGCCGGCAATGCGGCCCAGCGCATTCTGCGCGGTGCTTAGGGTCTGACTGCGGAAGGTCAGCGCTCCGCCCAGCACACCTCCTGTGACAGTGGCATCCTCGAAGGCGCGAAAGTTGCTGGCGGTGCCAAGCCCGACCACCAAATTGGCGGCGTCGGCCGGGTCGGCCTGGGCGCTCAAGTCGAAGCTGCGCGCGTCGAGCACCAGTGGCTGACCGTTCGACAGGAATACGTTGATCGCACCGTTGGTACCGGCCACGGTGGTAACGCGTACCTCCTTGGCCAGATCGCGCAGCAGAATGTCGCGCCGATCCAGCAAATCGTTGGGTGGCTGTGCACCCGCACCGGTGGAGAGCGATATCTTGTCGTTGAGGTCGGCAATTTGCGTCGCCGCGAAGTTGAGCGCCGCCACCGACAAGGCGACTTGCTCGTTGACCCCGGAGCGCAACGCACCGAGCTGGCTCGACATGTCGCGAAAGCGTGCCGCCAGCACCTCGGCACCCGAAATCATGGTCTGGCGCGCGGCCGCGTCTGCCGGATTGGCGGAAACGGTACCGATCGATTTGAAGAAATCGTCCAGCGCAGGCGACAGGCCGGCGGACTGGTCGGAAAAAATCTGGTCAACGTTGGCGAGTTGCCGTGACAGCGAATCGAAATGGCTGGCCTGCGACTGCGCTTCACGCGCCTGCAGGTCGAGAAACCTGTTGTAGGCGCGTTCGATGGTGTTCACGTTCGCGCCCTGCCCGATGTAGCCGGCGCCGCTGTATTGCGGCGTGCTGGTGCCCTGTACCGTGCGCTGGCGCGAGAAGCCCGGTGTATTGACGTTGCTGATGTTGTGAGAAGTTGTCGAAAGCGCGGTTTGAGCCGCCTTCAATCCGGCCATGCCGGCGCCGATCAGGGACATGTCCTGGGTCTCCGCTTCAGGCGACCGCGCGCAAGGTCTGGGCGATCACCGAGGTCAGCTTTTTCGCGTAGTTGGGGTCCGTGGCATAGCCCGCCTGCTGCAGGCTTTGCGCAAACTGCCCGGCGTCACCGGCCTTGAGGCTGGCTGCATAGCGCGGGTTGTTACCGATCAGGCGCGCATAGTCGGCGAAGCTTTCGGCGTGCGAAGCGTAGGCGCGAAACTTCTCGGTGACCTTGCGCGCGACTCCGCCCACGTACTCGGTGGTTACCGCTTCTACGGTGCCCCCCTTCCAGCCACCGGTAGCCTTGATGCCGAACAGGTTGTTGCTGGCGCTGCCGTCGGCGCCCTTGATTTCGCGCCGCCCCCAACCGGATTCAAGCGCCGCCTGGCCCAGGATGAATTGCGCCGGCACGCCGGTGGCCTGTGCCGCCGCCTGTGCGTCGGTCCAGCGCGCGCGCACAAACTCGCGGGCCGTAGCACCGGGCTGCCCGACGCCGGCCGCGCCCCCCTCCACCGCGGCAGCAGCCGTGGCCGAGCGCAGGCGGTCGAGCGTGCTGGCGGCGTCGCGCCGGCCGCCCTGGGTCAGGGTGGCCGGATCGACGGTGCGGCGCTCCAGTTGGCGCACGATCATGTCCGCCAAGCCCATGCCCTTGTCCGACAGCTTTTGCGTCAACTGCTGATCGAACATGCCGGTGTAGCTACGCGTGCTGTCGGATTCGAGCATGCCGTCTTTGGGCAGGGTGTCGCGCATGCTCTTCATGAGCATGTTCATGAACACCGCCTCGAATTGCGCCGCGGCCTGCTTGACCGCCTGCTTGTGACCGTCGCCACCGGCCTCGCGCGACTTGCGCTTGAGCGATTCAAGCGCGTTGGCATCCAGCGCAAAGGCGCCGGACGCGGAAGTGGAAGCAAGCGTTGCGTTACTCATGGTGTCACCTCGTAGATGCAGTCGGCCCACCAACGCGAGGAGCTCTTGCGTAGCTTTTTCGTCGCCGAATCGACCGGCTCCGCCGGCAATTTGGCGCTGTACAGACCTCGAAAAAAGGTGGTTTTCACTTTTTTCGACTCAAATTATTTCCAGCTCGGCACGCAGCGCGCCGGAGGATTTCATCGCCTGCAGGATCGCCAGCAGATCCTGCGGCGTGGCGCCCAGCGAGTTGAGCGCCTTGACCACATCGGCCAAGCGCGCACCGGCTTCAAGCATCACCATCTTGCCGCCATCCTGACTAATCTGGATGTTGGCCTTTTCGGTGACCACCGTTTGCCCGCCCTGTGACAGCGGCGCAGGCTGGCTCACCACCGGGGTCGAATTGATGGTGACCGACAGGTTGCCGTGCGCCACCGCAACCGGCTCCAGAGTGACCGACTGGTTCATCACCACCGAGCCGGTGCGGGCGTTGACGATCACCTTGGCGACACCGGCTACGACGTCGACGTTGAGATTCTCCAGCTGCGCCATGAAAGCAACCCGGTCGTTTGGCGCCTGCGGCGCGCGTACCTGGATTACCCGCGCGTCAAGCGCCTGCGCCGCACCTGCGCCCATGCGCCGGTTGATCGCATCCACCACCCGCCCGGCGGTGCCGAAGTCCATGCTGTGCAGTTCGAGGCGCAATACATCGCCCAGCAGGAAGGGGCTGGCGACGGCGCGCTCCACGGTGGCGCCACCCGGAATCCGCCCTGCATTGAGATGATTGATCTGCGCCTTGGAGCCAGCCGCTGAATCACCGGCCCCGGCGACAACCAGGTTGCCCTGCGACATCGCGTAGATCTGCCCGTCCGCGCCCTTCAGCGGCGTCATCAGCAACATGCCGCCGCGCAACGACTTGGCATTGCCCATGGACGACACCGTCACATCGAGCAGCTGCCCGGGTTGCGCAAATGCCGGCAACTGCGCAGCCACCATCACCGCGGCCACGTTTTTCAGCTGCAGGTTGGTGCCCGGCGGCAGATTCACACCCATTTGCGCCAGCATCGCGGTGATGCTTTGTACCGTAAATGGTGTCTGCGTGGTCTGGTCGCCAGTGCCGTCCAATCCCACCACCAGGCCATAGCCGAGCAACTGGTTGGGCCGTACCCCCTGCACCGAGGCAATGTCCTTGATGCGCTCGGCACGCACCTGCGGCGCGGCCACCATCGCCGCGCAAAACAACAGGGCGCTGTAAGCCATCAGCCTGCGCAACTTCTCATGCATGACAAACACTCCGGTTTGCTTCATCAGGTTTTTCGTACGTGAAATTGTCTGGCTCCGCCAGCGATTTCACGCATACATGGTTCGGGCAAAAGTAGGTTTGCACTTTTGCCCGCTCAAAACGGCAGGAAAGTCAGGAAAAACCGCGCCAGCCATCCCATCACCTGGGCCTCGTCCACCTGGCCCTGGCCGCGCATTTCAATGCGTGCATCCGCCACCTGGGTCGAGCTGACGGTGTTGTTGTTGACCAGGTTGAACGGATTGACCACGCCGGAGAAACGCACGGTCTCGACCTGCCGGTTGTTGCCGATCTGCTTTTCGCCGGAGACCACCAGATTGCCGTTGGGCAATACGTCGACCACGGTGACAGTGATGGTGCCGGTGAAGGCGTTGGTGCTGTTGGTCGAGCCTTTGCCGTCGAAGGTGTTCGACGATGCGCCATTGACCGAGATCACATTGGCGCCGAAGCTGCCGCCAATCGGCAGTTTGACATTCGGATTGGCTGCGGTGACAGTGCCGGTCTTGCTGGTCGAGGATTTTTTCTCCTGCGTGGCCGACAGGTTCTCGTTGATGTTGATGGTCAGGATGTCGCCCACGAAACGCGCGCGATTGTCCTCGAACAGCGGGCGGAAGGCGGCCTGCTGGTAGATCGCACCGTTGAGCTGGACGGTCCTTGGCGGCGGTAGCGGCCGGGCCGAGGTCGGTTCGCGCACTTCTACCTTGGGAAACGGGGCGCAACCTGCAATTGCCGCCAATGAGACGATCAGCACGACCGCCAGCGGCGTGTCGCGCCGCCAATAGCGGGGCGCGAGACTGCGATCGAGCATGCCAGGAACGGTGCTGCGGCCGCGCTTGGGCGTGCGGCCGGATTTGTGTGTGGGATTCATCGGAGTCCGGGTTCTGGTGAAGTTGCGGGCGGGGCTCGGACGCGGGCTTACAGTTGCGTCAGCTTCTGCAGCATCTGGTCGGAGGTCTGGATCGCCTTGGAGTTGATCTCGTAGGCACGCTGGGTCTGGATCATCGACACCATCTCCTCGACTATGTTGACGTTCGAGGTCTCGACATAGCCCTGATTGAGCACACCGTGACCATTGCTGCCGGGCGCGCCCGACTGCGGCGTGCCTGATGCGGCGGTCTCGGCAAACAGGTTTTGCCCGAGCGGCTGCATGCCGCCGGGATTGACAAAGTTCGCCAACGTGATCGAACCCAGGGTGGTCGGTGCCGCCGTCCCGGGCACGGTCGCCTGCACCGTGCCATCCTGGCCGATGGTGATCGTCAGCGCATTGGCGGGAACAGTGATGGAGGGCTGCAAGGGATGGCCGTTGGAAGTCACCATCACGCCGCCGGAATCGCGATGAAAGCTGCCGTCACGGCTGTAGCCGACCGTACCATCGGGCATCTGTACCTGGAAAAAGCCCTGGCCGTTGATGGCGATATCGAGGTTGTTGCCGGTCTGCTGCAGGTTACCCTGGGTGAACATGCGTGCGGTGGCCACCGGCCGCACGCCGGTGCCCACCATCAGCCCGGTCGGTACCTGCGTGGTCTGCGACGACTGTGCCCCGGGTTGGCGCAGGTTCTGGTACAGCAAGTCTTCGAACACGGCACGCGAACGCTTGAAGCCGTTGGTGCTGACATTAGCCAGATTGTTGGAGATGACGTCAAGCTGGGTCTGCTGGGCATCGAGTCCGGTCTTGGCAATCCACAGGGAGCGAATCATGGGCTGGTTCCGTTGTTCAAATTGGCGGGGGGGGTGCGCGCTTAGCCGTTGCTTGCCAACAGTTGCGTGCCCTTGCGGGCGGCGGCATCGGCGGATTGCATCAACTTCATCTGCATCTCGAACTGCCGCGCCAGGGTGATCATGCCGACCATGGTCTCGACGGCGTTGACATTGCTGCCTTCGATCGCGCCTGCGGCCACGCGCACGCGCGCATCGACCGGCGCTTCGGCACCGTCCTTCATGCGGAACAGGCCGTCGCCGCCACGCGCCATGTCGGAGCCGGCAGGGTTGACCAGCTTCAGGCGACCGATCGGCGAGACATTCCTGGCCGCCCCGGCCGGGCTGCCGGAAATCGAGCCGTCGGCCGCGATCGAAATCGTGCTGTTGGGCGGCACGCTGATCGGCCCGCCGTCGCCCAGCACCAGTTGGCCGGCCAGTGTCTGCAGCAGACCCTGGTCATTGACCTGGAATCCGCCGTTGCGGGTATAGGCCTCATTGCCGTCGCTGGCCTGCACGGCGAAAAAACCCTGGCCCTGCACCGCCACATCCAGTGGCCGACCGGTGGTGGTGATGACGCCCGGCGTGAAATCCGCACCTGGCGTGGATTCGGCCACGAACGCGCGCGTGGGCAGACCGGGCCCGGTCACCGGGGCCACCCGGAAGGCCACCGTCTCGGCGCGAAAGCCCGGCGTGTTGGCGTTCGCCAGATTGTTGGCCAAGACCTCCTGGCGCTGCATGGTGCTGCGCACGCCGCTGGCGGCAACGTAGATCATGCGGTCCATGCTGCGCCCGTCCGGTCGGTGTGGTCAGGTTTCACCGCAGATTGACCAGGGTCTGCAACACGGAATCCTGGGTCTTGATGGTCTGCGCGTTGGCCTGGTAGACCCGCTGCGCGGTGATCATGCTGACCAATTCAGCGGTCAGGTCGACGTTGGACGATTCCACCGCGCCCGACTGCAACGCGCCCAAGTTGCCGCTGATGGGCGCGCCGGTCAAGGGCACGCCCGAATCCGAGGTTTCCGCCCACTGGTTGCCGCCCAGGAGTTGCAGGCCCTGGGGGTTGGTGAAGTTCGACAACACCACCTGGCCCTGGGCCCGACTCTGACCGTTGGAGTAACGCCCGCTGATCAGGCCATCGGCGGCGATCGCGAAACCGGTCAGCTTGCCCGAGGAATAGCCGTCCTGCGTGATCGAATTGACACCGAACAGCGAACCGAATTGCGTGCTCCCGGTCATGTCCAGGCTCATCGCAATGGTTGCGGCGCCGGTCGAAACCGGCAGCGACAGCGCAATGGTTGGCGCCGCGGCGATCGCACCACTGGAATTGAATGTCATGCCCCCGACCGGGCCGGCGCCGATCTGCGTGCCGTCGTTGGCGCCGAACACGCTCCAGGTATTGGCCGCAGTCTTGACAAAGTACAACGACAGGGTATGCGGATTGCCCAGGGAATCATAGGCCGACATCGAAGTCGCACCGTGATAGGTGGCGGGGTCGGTGAGGTCGAAACCGGCAGTGGTCAAGGGCGCGTTGCGCGAATCGAAGTTGGCGCCGACGGTAGCTGCGGTGGTGGCGACTGGCGGCAGGTCGGCGTTCGATATCTGCAGGTTTGCCGGCGCTGCGCGGGTGACGCCGATACCATTGGCGGCGGCCGGATAGCCGGTCAGGTTGTAGCCTTGGGAACTGGTCAGGTAGCCGTTCTTGTCTACCTGAAACTGGCCGTTGCGGGTATAGCTGACGGTGCCGTTGCTGGACAAGCGGTAAAAGCCGCTGCCGTTGATGGCCATATCGAGCGGATTGCTGGTGACCTCGATGTTGCCCTGGGCGAACGTCTGCACCACTGCCGATACGGCAGTGCCGATGCCCACCGAGGTACCGCCGCTACCGCCGGCGGTATTGGCGAAGACGTCGGAAAACTGTGCGGCGGAACCCTTGAACCCGACCGTGGCCGAGTTCGAGATGTTGTTGCCGATCACGTCCAGATTCTTGGCTGCGGAGTTGAGTCCGGATAGTCCTTGCTGAAAACTCATTTTCGATTTCTCCTGGGGTAAAGCGCTTACATGACCTGCTTGATCTTGGTCCAGTCGAGCGTGCCGCTGCTGGTACGCACCGAAATCCCGCTGCTGCTGTTGGATACACCGTCGACGCGACTCACCGCCAGCGGCGCCACTGGCGCATTGGCGCCGCCCAGCTTGGCGCTTACCGCAAAGCTGTAGCGGCCGTCGGCGGCGGCGGCGCCTGCATCGGTCTTGCCGTCCCATTCGAAGGTGTGGATGCCCGGCGCCAGATTGGCAAGCGTGGCGCGGTGCACCAACTGCCCGCCCGCAGAAGAAACCGTTATCGTGACCTGGTCGGCGCCGTCGGCCAGCTCGAACCCGGCGCGCGCGGTGGCGCCGGCCAGAACGATGCCGTTGCCGTCGGCCAGCACCTGGCGCCCGACCACAGTTGCGGCCTGCAGGGCTTGGGTGTCTTGATTGCTTTCCAGAAGCTTGGTAAGTGTGTGGTTCAGTTTCTCGATGCCGTTGACCGTGTTGATCTGCGCCAACTGGCTTGTCACCTGGGCGTTGTCGAGCGGGTTCAAGGGATCCTGATTCTTCATTTGCGCCACCAGCAGGGTCAGAAAACGGTCCTGCCCACTGTCGGCCACGTCGGTCGAGTTCGTGCTTTTTGTGCTTGCAGCGTTCAAGGCGGCGTATGGATTGCTTGCCGACTCGCTGCTGGTTATGCTGGCCATGGCCTGGGCTCCCGAAAAACGATCAGTTGTTGCCCAGCTGCAGGGTTTTCTGCAGCAAGGATCTGGCGGTATTCATCACCTCGATGTTGTTCTCATACGAACGCGCCGCCGAGATCATGTTGACCATCTCTTCGGCCACATTGACGTTCGGCAGGGAAACATAGCCCTGGGCATCGGCCATCGGATGCTTGGGATCGTGCAGCCGGCGCGGCGCCGACTCGTCTGTAGTGACCTGGCGCACCCGCACGCCCTGGGCGCCGGCGCCGAGCGCTTCGCGGGCCTGTGTTGCCTCGAACACTACGTGCCGCGCCTTGTAGGTCTGGCCATCCGGACCGGCCGCCGAATCGGCGTTGGCCAGGTTGGAGGCCACCACGTTGAGGCGCTGGCCCTGGGCGGTGGCACCTGAACCGGCGATGCGGAATGCGGAAAATAGCGACATGGTCTGGATTACCCGGTGATGGCGCTCATGATCGATTTGATCTGGCCGTTAAGAAACCTGAGCGAAGCTTCATAACGGATCGCGTTGTCGGCGAAATTGGCCCGTTCGGTATCCATTTCCACGCTGTTGCCATCAACCGAAGACTGGGTCGGTATGCGGTACTGGATCGACTGGGCAGCGCTGCCGGTACGCGGTGCCAGGTGGCCAGGGTTGGTGGCAGCCATGCCCGCGGTGAAAGCATCGCCGGCGCCAACGGCACCGGCAAGAGCACGCCCGAAATCAAAGTCGGCAGCCTTGTATCCAGGTGTATCGGCATTGGCGATGTTGGCCGCCAGCACCTGCTGCCGCTCGGAACGTAAGCGCAGCGCCGAGCTGTGAAAATGCAATGCATCGTTGAGCTTGTTGATCATGGCCTGTCCGCCGATTGAGCATGTGCGTGATTCGATCGCCACCCTTGCAGCATGGGCGGAACGCCGACGCGCAGGATGTGGAATGGCGACCATTGAACCAAATCCTTGAGCCTCACGATGGCGCAAACAGACGTGCTTTTCCGTGTCTGATCGCCGGCCGCATGGCGGCGCTGGCTACGTAAGCTACGGTCTCTGTGTCGATCAACCCGTCCTGCCATTGCGCGATGAACCTGCCCGCACCCACTCCGATCCGCCATACCGGCATTCCCGCTGGAATGGCATTGCTTTTGGCAGTCGCCGCGTTTCTTGGCGCTGGACTGTGGGGCATGTCGTCCGCCCGAGCCCAGCCTCAAAGCGCCGCTGCCGAGGGCATCAAGCTCTATCTCGAACGCGCCGCGACCGGCCTGCCCGGCCGGGTTGAAGTGGTGCTTGGCCGCCTCGATGAACGCCTGCAACTCGCACCCTGTGCACGCGTCGAGCCTTTCCTTCCTGTCAACAGCCGCCTGTGGGGCAAAACCCAGATCGGCTTGCGCTGCGCCGAAGGGGCTTCCTGGAGCGTCTACCTGCCGGTGGACATCCGCGTATTCGCACCGGCCCTGATTGCCACCCGCACCATCGGCTTCGGCAACGCCGTAGGCCCGGACGACACCCGCCTGGAAGAGGTTGAAGTCAGCCGCGAGCCCGGCTCGCCGCTGGCCGATATGGCAAGCCTTGAAGGCAGGACCGCCGCCCGTGTGATTGCCTCCGGGCAGATTCTGCGCGCCGAGCATTTTCGTACGCCACCGGCGATTGGTGCCGGCGACACCGTGCGCCTGATACTGAATGGCGCCGGATTTTCAATCAGCGCCAGCGGCCGCGCCCTGTCGACGGCCGCCGAAGGCCAGTCGGTGCGGGTCCAAACCGATTCCGGGCGCGTGGTGCAGGGCGTCGCCCGCAGCGGGCGGCTGGTGGAAATGCGCCTGTAAGCATGGAAAAACTTCAATGAGGCAGGCTATTCACCCTTTGATCGGGGCTAAAGTATTGGCTGCAAGCGACGTAAACCCGGCATGCGCCGCACGCCGCGCGCCGTTTCGCAGTGTCATTTTGGCCTGCATGCGCGTGAATCGGCCCGAACCAAGATGGGAGAGCACCAAATGAAGATCAACGGATCCACAGACTCGCTGCGCCCCGACCTGGCCACCGGCAAACCGGCCGCAAAAAGCGCCGCTACCGCGCCCGCTGACAATGGCGAACCGCCAACAGTACGCCTGTCCGGCCTGTCGGCCTCGCTGGCCGCCGGTGACAACAGCCCGGCATTCGATGCCGCCAAGGTCGCCGGCATCAAGGAAGCGATTCGCGACGGCCGCTTCGAGGTAGATTCAGGCGTCGTCGCCGACAAGCTGATCGCCAACGTCAACGAGTTGTTCGGCAGGATCCATTAGCACCGTCCCGATGGCCATCAAACCGATTGACTCAACCGCCGCGCCGCAGGCACCCCACCTAATGCTGGCCAGCCGCCTCAAGGCACTGCTGCGCGAGGAACACGCGGCTCTGGAGGACGACAATGTCGCAGCCGTGGTTCGCCTGACGGCAGCCAAGGAACAGGTCCTGGGCGAATTGATCGGCGCTCTGGGTGACGCTGGCCTCGACCGCAGCGCGCCGCAGCGCCAGAAAACCCGGCGCAACCCCCTGCTGCTTGCCGCCATGCGCGAGGCGGCTAGCGCCAATGCCATCAACGCACAGTTTGTCGCCACCCGGCTGGCATATGCACGTGCGCGTTTCGCCGGCTTGGTGCAAGCCGGCTACATGGCTCGGGCGGCGGTCGATAGCGCCGGCCTGTACAAGGCCGACGGCTTCACCGGCGGCGCGCGCCATTATGGCGCTTACGGCAGTGCTTGAGCCTGTGCTGCAAGCACCATCACGCCCCCTGCCTGGCATGTCCGGCCCGCAAATCCTCATCATCGACGACTCGGAAGACGATGTGCTGCTCGCCTGCGCTTACATCAGGCGCTGGATCCGCGAGGCCCGCTTTCGTCGCGTTTACAACGCCTCCGGCCTTTCGTCCGCATTGGCAGAACAGCCCTGGGATATGGTGTTGTGTGACCACAACATGCCCGCTTTCGACTCAGTCGCTGCGCTCGAACTGGTACGTCGCGCCTGCCCGCGCTTGCCATTTTTCGTCTATTCCGGTGATTTCAGTCGCAGCCAGACCGCCGACGCGCTCAAGTGCGGCGCCGACGGCGTGCTGGAAAAACGTGATACCCGCGGCTTGCTTCGGGTAATCGGACAGGCCTTTGGCACCAGCGGCGCCGGCTTCGGCGTGGTCGCCTGAGGGCAAGTTCGGCGCGCCAGACGTCTACTGCGCCTTGCGCAGTTGGGGCAGGTGGGGCAGTTGGTTGACACGCAGCCAGTAGTGCGCCAGACGAGACAGCGAATCCATCAATTCCTCGAAATTGACTGCCTTCACCACGAAGCTGTTGACGCCGTGCTGATAGGCCTCCTGCAGATCGGTCTCTTCGCGCGACGACGTCAGCATCACCACCACCTGGCGGCGCAATGCGGGATGGGCGCGAACTTCGCGCAACACTTCCAGCCCGGTCAGCTTGGGCAGTTTGAGGTCCAACAACATCAGCTTGGGATACGCAGGCCCGCCACGCGCCGCATATTGGCCGCGACCATACAGGTAATCGAGCGCTTCGGCACCGTCCTGCACGTGCACGATCGATGCAAGCGTGCCGCCACGCCGCAAGGCGCGGCGCACCAGTTCGGCATCGTTAGGATCATCCTCGACTAACAGGATGTCGGCGTCAAGTTCCAGCTCGCTGCTCAAAGCAACCTCGATGCCAACAGGCAAAATACCGGCACTCGGTCCGCAGCTCCGCAAAAAAGCGACAGACGCACGCGGACTACGGTGGGGCAAGCATTTTACCGAACAATTGCGCCCGGCGTGGCGCGACTCATGGCGCGACTCATGGTGCGGCTCATGGTGCCGGCACGCCGCCCTGCTCCTGAAGGAAGGCCGCGCCCGCGGGCGGTGCCGGCGTGGCGCCCGTGATCACCATCGAGGTCGCCGGCAGGGTGAAGTGAAAGGTGGCGCCGCGCCCGGGTGTCCCTGTTCCCCAGACCCGCCCGTGATGACGCTCGATCACCCTCTTGACGATTGCCAGACCGACACCGGTACCCTCGAACTGGTTGCGTGAATGCAGGCGCTGGAACATGCCGAACAGCTTTTCGGCATAGTTGCCATCAAATCCTGCGCCATTATCGGCAACTGAAAAGGCCACTTCGCCCGCGCCGACCACGCAATCGATGACGATCCGCGGCGCGTCTGCCTGCGCGCTGAACTTGAAGGCATTGAAAATCAGATTGACCCACACCTGGCGCAGCATCGCGGGATCACCAAACACGTCGGGCAAAGTGCGGATCTCGACCTGCGGCTGATGCGAAAACTCGTTGCGCGCCTCGGCTGCTACCGACGCCACCAGCGCTGCAGTGGCGATGCGCTGGTACGCAGCCTCGCCGCGGCCCAGGCGCGAAAACTCCAGCAGTCCGTCGATCAGCTCACCCATGCGTCGGGCGCTGGCCACAATCATGTCGAGGTCACGCCAGGCAGTCGGTCCGCTCGCGGCAGCCGATTCCAGTCGCAGCAGTTGCGCGTAGCCGTCGATGGCCCGCAGCGGCGCCCGCAGGTCGTGGGCAACCGTATACGAAAAAGCTTCCAGTTCACGCACCGCCGCGGTCAGCTCGGCGGTGCGCATGGCCACGGTCTGTTCCAGCGCCTCGTTCAGGCGCTGCATCTCGCGCTCGGCCCACTTGCGGGCGCTGATGTCGTGAACCGATGTCTGCACCATGCGCCGAGCCGCGAAATCGACCGGGCCGCTGGCTACCTCCACGTCGACAACGCTGTCGTCCAGGCGGGTGAGGCGCATCTCGGTATAAGCGCTGCCGCCATCCGCATCGAGCACACGGCGCCGGCGCCGCAGCCCCGTACCGCCAGCATCGATTTCGAGCCGGTCATGCAGATTGCAGCCGATCACAGCGCTTGCATCGGGCGCCGCAAGCATGCGTGCGGCCGCCGGATTGGCGTAGACGACAATCTGTCCATCATGAATCAACACCGCTTCGCGCGACATCTCGACCAAGCTCCTGTAGCGCGCCTCGCTCTCCAACTCCGCCGCCTGTGCGCGAAAACGTTCAATCAACACAGCGGCCAGCGCTGCCGCCGAGCGCGTCAACTCAAGATCGGCTGCCACCGGTTCGGCTTGGCTGGTGCAGTACACCGCGAAGGTCGCAAGCACCTGGCCTGCAGCGCCGAGTACCGGCGTCGACCAGCCTGAGGCGAAAGCGCATGTTTCCGCCAGTTCGCGATAGTCATCCCAGCGCGGGTCGGCTGCGATGTCGGCGCAGATCACCACTGCTTCCTCGAAAGCCGCAGTGCCGCAGCATCCCGCTCGTGGCCCCGGAACAACGCCGCTGCAGAGCAAGTCGTCATAGGCAGGTGGAGCGCCTGGATTGGCGAGCGGGCGCAACACGCCGTCTTCGAGCAACAACAGCGAGGCGATACCGGGCCTTGCCAGGGCGGCGTCGATGGTGCTGCACAAAACCGTCATCAGTTCAGCCAGCGAGGCATCGGCGGCCAGCGACTCGTAGACCGCGCGCTCGCCGGCACGTACCAGATCGTTGCGATAGCGTTCACTTATGTCCGCGCCTACACCGCGATAACCGGTGAACCCGCCGGCGTTGTCAAAAATCGGCTCGCCGCGTACCGCCACGTACCTGCGCAAACCATCCTCCGGCAGCAGTTCAAGTATCAGATGCGCGAACGGCCGGTGTGCTTCGAGGTCACCCCGGTGCGCTTCCCAGGTGGTGCCGATCGGTCGCGTGCCCGATCGTTCCCAACGCGTCATTCCGGCCGACTCGCCGATTGGCTTGTCACCGCGATAACCGCGGGTATCGGTGCGCAAGAAACGATATTGGGCGTCCTGTTCCCAGTACCAGTCGGAGGACAGCATGGTGAGCTGGCGAAACCTGGCTTCGCTTGCGCGCAGGAGTTCGAGGCGGTCTGCCGATTCGGCTTGCAGTCGTTCGCGTTCGGCCTCGACGCGGCGCCGTTGGCTCACATCCACCAGCGCCGCGCGCAGCAGCTTGCCCTCGCCCGGCAGGCGCATCCAGCGCGTTTCAACCGCCACATCGCGCCCGTCCATGGTGCGAATCTGCCCTTCGGTCACCACCGATTCGCCGGCCAGCACGCGGCGCGCGATCTGCGTGATCGCGGCAAGCGTCTCTGGGCGCGAGCGCCCGAGGGAGGTGCCCAGGTCGGCCGCCGGGATACCGATCAGTTGCGCATGGGTGCAACCGAACAGTTGCGCCGCGGCGGAATTGGCCTCGACTACCATCCCGCTATGGAAATCGGCCACCACGATGGCCTCCGGCGCGCCCTCGATCAGGCCGCGAAAGCGCGCTTCGTTGCGGCTTGCCTGGCTTTCCGCCTGCTTGAGCCTGGTCACATCGCGAGCGGTACCGCAATAACCTTGCAGCACTCCCGCGGTGTTGTACAGCGGGTCTCCGTTGATTTCGACGCATCGCACCGCGTCGTCTGCTTGCGTCAGTTCCAGCAGCAAGTCGCGGAACGGCTTGCCCTGGTCCCGCAACGCTCGATGCTCCCGCCAGGTAGTCGATACCGGCCGCAACTGCGCAATGTCCCACAGGCACCTGCCCAGCCATTGCGCCGCGTCCGCGGGCTCACGCCCCGCGATCTCGGTGAAGTGCTGTTCTCCATCGGTGGTCCAGTGCCAATCGGCAGCCATGTCGACCAAGCGGCGCAACTGCTGCGCGGACCTCGCCAATTCATCGTGCTTGGCCTCGATCCGTTCGGCCATCCGATTGAAATCCGCCGCCAGCGCCGGTGCGCCGGGGATATAGGCCGCCCCCGGCACGCGATGGTCCGTATCGCCCATGGCCAGGGCGCGCGTCGCTTGGTGCAGTTCGCGTACGCGCGCATGCAGGTCACGCCTGAGCAACCAGATGCCGGCAGCGGCCACCGCAGTGACCAGAAGCAGCAGCCACGCATGGGCTCGCAGGGCGGTGGCCGCAGCGGCGCTCGAAAGCGCAAGAACCAGGGCCAGCGCGAACGGCAGGGCCGCCAGCAGCACCAGCAGAGCGAACTTGATCTCGAGCCTATGGAAACGTCGCTGCGGAGCAGGTGCACTCCGATTTTCGTCGGCGCGAAGGTCAGGCATGCGAAATACCAGGTTCAGGGCTGGGAAAGGCTGCGAACACCCATGATAACCGGCGCTGCACCGCCCCTGCGCCCGCGCCCAGGGCCAAGGCCAACGCCAACGCCAAGGCCAAGGCCAAGGCCAATGGGGGTCCGCCCTTCCCAGCCACCGTTCCGGCCGCGCTCCTAAGTCCAGTCCTTCATGCGCGAGCGAATCCGCGCCACCGCCTGACTGTGCAACTGGCATATACGCGATTCGGTCACGCCCATGACAGCGGCGATCTCGCGGAAATTGAGTTCCTGTTCGTAGTACATGCCCATCAGCATTTTCTCGCGCTCGGGCAACCCCTCGATGGCGCCGATCAGGGCCTGCCTGAAGCGCGCGTCGTGCACCTGCTCGAGCGGATCGCCGGAGGTGTCGGCCAGATGCCGGTCGAGGAACGGGTCGCTGTCTTCTCCGTCATCCTGGCTGTCGAAGTGAATCAGTTGGGCGCCGCGCGCGTCGGCCAGCAAGGTCTGGTACTCACCGAGCGAAAGCCCCATCTCCCTTGCCACTTCCGGCTCGGTCGGCGAGTGCCCCAGGCGGTGTTCGAGCTTGCCGATGGCCTTCTCGATCTCGCGTTGCGCGCGGCGCACGCCGCGCGGCATCCAGTCGTTGGCACGCAGTTCATCGAGCATCGCGCCCTTGATGCGCTGCGATGCATAGGTTTCGAATTGCGCCCCCTGCCCTTCTTCAAAGCGGCCGGCGGCGTCCATCAGGCCGAGCATGCCGGCCTGTACCAGGTCATCGACCTGAACCGAGGCCGGCAGGCGCGCCAGCAGGTGGTGGGCCATGCGCTTGACCAGCGGCACGAACTGCGCGACATTGAATTTGCGTTCGACAACGCCTGTTGCGGTGTACATGTGTATGGGTCCTTGCTAGTGCGTTTGCGTTGCAGTGGAGGGGTAGGAGTCGTGCATGCATTCGGCCAGGCGCCAGCCCGGCACGTCGGCGGCGATGCGCGCAAACGCGCGCGCGGCCTCGGCATGCGGCGGCGCAGCGCCGCTGCCGAAGAGCTGCCCGCGCGCGTGGCGCGGCACGTTGCCGGCGTAACCGACGGCCCCACCAAGGAAGCGCCGTGCGGTGTCGGACAGCTGGCGACAGATGGCGCGCGCGTCGCGCTCGCCGTCGGCACCATTGACCAGAATTCGAAAAGCCGGCGCTGTCCTGGTGGCAGGCAGGCAGGCCTGCTTGATTGACGCATAGGCTGCCGTCAGTGCGCGTTCCCCAGGTGTTGTGACCAGCAGCGACTCCCCGGCAGCACCATCCAGAGGCAGCCATAGCCGCCCGTCCGGCGTCACCAGTGGCGGCAGGCAGAGGATCAGCAGGTCGGGGGGCTCGACTAGGCGCATCAAGGCGGCAAAGAAATCGGCGCCCGCTGCCTCGGCTGCGATCAGTTCGGGCAAGCCACGACGCGCTGCAATCGCCCGCAACCCGGCTGCACCGCGCACCGTGACCCGGGCGCAATCGCCGCCGTCGTCGATCAGATCGGCGAGATCGCCATCGGCCCGCAATGCCAGCGCGTCCATTGCGCTGCCAGCGGCGTCGAGCAGAAGCACGCTATGCCCCGCCCGCGCCAGGCTGACTGCGAGTTGCCCGGTACAGGCACCGTGGGCCCGCGTTTCGCAGTCGCCCAGCACCGCCAGCAGGCGCACGCTGCGCCGCTTGAGCAGGCTGCGCAGGCCGGCGGCCTGATCAACACCGGCCTGCGCAGTCAAGGCAGGAATATCATTGCTGCCGGGCAAAGCCGTCACGCGCGGCCTAGGCATTGAAAGTCCCCCACGTAGCGGACTGCGCCGGGGCCAGCCCCTGCATCGATTGCATGGCGCGCGCGGCGACTTCGTTTTCGTTCAGCGCATATACCGGGTCGACCGCCGCCTTGAGCGCGCGATGCACCAACGCCGGACTGGTCGGTGCATGCAGGTCCTCGGGGACGCGCTGGCCGTTGGTCACGTGCAGCAGTTCCAGCGCGTGGCGCGCCACCACGTCAAGGGCCGGCGCCAGCTTGGCGGCTTCGTCGATCTTGGTCAGGATCGCGCCGGCCAGCGGCCGCGCCCCGGCGGCCCGGCCCTGGTAGGCGCGCGCCACGTCGTCGAGGGTCTCGGCCTGGGCTGCGGCGTTGAGCAACAGCACCCGCTTGATGCGCGGGTTGTCGAGCAAATTGATCTGCTCGGCCACGCGGTTGTCGCGTTGCCCCATGCCGGTGGTGTCGATCAGCACCAGGCGCTTGCCCGCCATGGTGGCAATGGTTGCCTCGAGCTCGCCATAAGACTGTGCCGAGTGCACCGGAACGCCGAGAATCTTGCCGTAGATCGCCAGCTGATCGAACGCACCGATGCGATAGCCGTCGGTGGTGATCAGGCCGAGCGATTGCGCGCCGAACTTGACCACGCAGCGCGCCGCCAGCTTGGCGGTGGTGGTGGTCTTGCCGACCCCGGTCGGCCCCACCAGCGCGAACACGCCTCCGCTCTCGACCATGTCACGCGCCGGATCGGCACAGCGGATGTTGCGTGCGAGCACCTCGGTCAGCCACTTGCGGGCCTGGGCCTGGCTGTGATCGTCGGGCAGCTTGTCGGCCACTGCGCGCGCCAGGCTGGCCGAAAACCCGGCATCGATCAGTTCGCGCCAGATCTTCAGCGCCAGTGGCCTGCGTTCGGCCATGTCACGCCAGGCAAGGCCGGCGATCTGGCTTTGCAGCATGGCCTTCATGGCGGACAGTTCCTCGAACATGCGTTGCTCAACGCGCGTCGGCAGAAGCGCTGTTGGCGCCGCTGGCGCTGCCGCCGGCGCCCGCTCTGTCATAGCTGCAGCTTGTTGCCGTGCCGCAGAGTCGTACCCTTCACGCGCGCCTGGTTGCGCCGATGCGCGCCCGGCGGGCCAGTTGCGGGGTTGATCGTGCGCCCCGTAGGCATTGGCGGCCTGCCTTTCCGCGCCTTGCACCGGCAGGCCCTGATTGAGCAGGTTGTCTTGCTGCACTGTGCGCGACGGCGGCGCCTCGATGCGTTCGGCGAAGTCCTTCATGCTGGTGAATAGTCCGGGACGCGCCGGCGCTGCAGGCCCGCGCGAGGACGGCGCCGCAGCATGCGCTCCCGCCCCTGCCCGCCGCACCGATGTCGCCGCGGCGCTCGCCGTCGACATCTGTGCAAGCGGAAGAGCGGCCTTATCCACCATCTCGGGCGCCGACTCGACCATCGCCATGATCTCCACCCCGGCCGTGGTCTTGCGGTTCGAGATCACCAGGGCATCCGCGCCCATCTCGGCCTTCATTTTTTGCATGGCCTCGCGCGCGGTGGCGCCCAGGAACTTTTTCATCAACATGGCAAGAGCCTCGTGTGCATGGCAAATCGTTGCGAATCGGAGTCGTTGTGGAGATCAGGCCGGCAGCACACCGCGCGCACCAACAACGCCGGCGACGCGAATCGTGCAAGCCTCGGGAATCTCTGCGTGTGCGATTACCTTCAGGCGCGGCATGGCCCGGCGCGCCATGCGCGCCAGGCTCGGCCGCAGCCGATCGGGTACCAGAAGGGTCGGTGGCTGGCCCAGGTTTTCGAGACGCTGCGCACTGGCGGTCAGGTCGCGCAACAGGTTCTCGGCCAGCCCCGGTTCCAGACCCAGCGGTTCGGCGGCTGTCGTGCCACCCGCACTGGCCTGGATCAGAACGCGTTCGAGATCGGGCTCCAGCACCAGCATCTCGATGTCGGTAGCCGGGCCGAACAACATTTGAATAATGGCGCGCCCCAGCGCGATGCGCACCTGTGCGGTCAATTCGCCGGCGTCGGTACTTTTTGCCGCATGCTCGGTCAGGGTTTCGACGATGCTGCGCAGATCGCGGATGTGCACGCCTTCTTCCAGCAGGGCCTGCAGGACGCGGGTGAAGGTAGACAGGGAAATCAGCTTGGGTACCAGGTCATCGATCAGCTTGGGCACCTGCTTGCCGAAATGCTCGATCAAGGCCTGGGTTTCGCTGCGCCCGAGCAAGGGGCCGGCGTGCGACTGCATCAGATGGTTCAAGTGGGTCGCCACCACCGTACCGGCGTCGACCACGGTGAAGCCGCTGGACAGCGCCTGATCGCGGAATGCGCCTTCGATCCATGTGGCAGGCAGGCCGAAGGCCGGATCGCGTGCTGCCGTACCCGGCAACTGCCCCACCGCGTTGCCCGGATTGATGGCCATGTACATGCCGGCAAATACTTCGCCCTCGCCGATCACCACGCCCTTCAGACTGATGCGATAGCCGTTGGGCTTCAATTCAAGGTTGTCGCGAATGTGCACCTGCGGCGGCAGGAAGCCGACTTCCTGGGCGAATTTCTTGCGGATCGCCTTGATGCGTTTGAGCAGATCGCCGTCCTGGTTGCGATCGACCAGCGGAATCAGGCGATAGCCGACCTCCAGGCCAAGCACATCGACCGGCGCCAGATCCTCCCAGGTGGCCTCGCCTGAGTCCGCTGCGGCCGCCGGGGCCGCGACCGCAGCGCCACGCGCGGCGCGTGCTGCGGCCCGGGTTTGCCACCAGCCTGCCCAAGCGGCACCACCGCCGAACAGAATGAACACGAAGTGCGGCATGCCGGGAATCAGGCCCAGGGCCAGCAACACACCGCCCGTCACCATCATGGTCTGCGGGTTGCGCACCAGTTGCCGCACCACCTGGGTGCCGATGTCTTCCTTGACGTTTTCCTCGGCGCCGACGCGGCTCACCACCAGACCTGCGGCCACCGAGATCACCAGCGCCGGAATCTGCGCCACCAGGCCGTCGCCAATGGCCAGCAACACATAGTTGTTGGTGGCCGTGGCCAGGCTCAGGTCGTGCTGCAGCAGGCCGATAGCGAGGCCGCCGACAATGTTGATCACCAGAATGAGCATGCCGGCGATAGCGTCGCCACGCACGAATTTCGAGGCGCCGTCCATGGCGCCGTAGAAATCGGCCTCGCGTGCGATCTCGCTGCGTCGCGTGCGGGCTTCGACTTCGGTGATGAGGCCCGCATTCATGTCGGCATCGATCGCCATCTGCTTGCCCGGCATCGCATCCAGGGTGAAACGCGCGGCGACTTCGGCGATGCGCCCGGCGCCCTTGGTGATCACCACGAAGTTGATCACCACCAGAATCAGGAACACCACGATGCCGACGGCGAAATTGCCGCCCACCAGGAAGTGGCCGAAGGCCTCGATCACCTTGCCGGCGGCGTCCGGCCCGGTGTGGCCGTTGAGCAGCACCACCCGTGTGGAGGCGACGTTCAGCGACAGGCGCAACAACGTGGTCAACAGCAGAACCGTCGGGAAGGCGGCGAAATCCATCGGGCGGTTGGCATATACCGAGGCCAACAGCACGATCAACCCGAGCGCGATATTGAAAGTGAACAAAAGATCCAGCAGAAACGGCGGCAGCGGCAGGATCATCGTGGCCAGAACCATGACGATGAACATGGGCGCGGCCAGGCCGCGCAGGGGAATGGCGCGCCAGCCGCCGGCGGGAAGGACGAAGGAACTCACGCGGCAACTGCCTGATTGGCCGGATCGAGTTCGGGCGGCACCGCGATCGCGCTGGGTGCCAGCGGCGGCGGCCCGTGGCGCATGGCCTTCAACTGGAATACCCAGGCCAACACCTGCGCCACCGCGTTGTACAGAGCCGCCGGAATCTCGGCTTCGAGTTCCGCGTGTTTGTAGAGTGCGCGCGCCAATGGCGGCGCCTCGAGCATTGGAACGCCGTGTTCTTCGGCCAACGCACGAATGCGCGCGGCAACCTCGTCAGTGCCCTTGGCGACCACCCGCGGTGCGCGCATGCTGGCGCCCTGGTAGGACAAGGCTACCGCGTAGTGGGTCGGATTGGTGACCACCACATCGGCGCCGGGCACTGCCGACATCATGCGCCGTCGCGCGGCCTCGCGCTGGCGCGCCCGCAGCTTGCCCTTGATCTGCGGGTCGCCTTCGGCTTCTTTCGATTCGCGCTTGAGTTCATCGGCCGACATGCGCAACCCTTTGGCGTGCTGCCAAAGCTGCAGCGGTACGTCGGCCGCTGCAATGGCGATCAATACCGCCGCCATCCACACGAAGTCACGCGTGATCAGGTGGCCCGCAAATGCGGCCGCCGCCTGTGGCGACTGTGACAGCGGCATGATGAAAGCCTGCTGGTCGCGCCAGATGAGCCAGCCGACCACCCCGCCGATCAGGAGCACCTTGGCGATCGCCTTGCCCAACTCGGCCAGGCTTTGTACCGATACCAGCCTGGCCAGACCGGATGCAGGGTTGAGACGGCTGAAATCCGGCATCAGTGGCTCGGTGCTCAATAGCCATCCGCCGATCGCCAGGGGCGCCAGCAGGGCGGCAAGGAACAACACCGCTAGCACCGGTAGTGCGGGCAGGAAGCCCTGCCATGCCAGCTGGCCTGCGCTCTCAAGCGCAATGGCTGGATCGAATGCGCTTGCCCGCGTCAGCGTCAAGGCACCGCGCAAATAGCCGAGCGACTGTTGTGCAATATGCGGGCCGACGGCGGCCAGCGTGGCTGCACCGGCCAACAACAAGGCGGCGGTGGTGAGTTCGCGCGAGCGCGGCGTCTGGCCGCGCTCGCGTGCTTCATCGAGCCGCTTTTGCGACGCCGGTAGCTCGCGTTCGGTGTCTTGCTGTTCCGCCATGGGCGGCGCCTCGAAGTTGTCGGATAACGGCTCAATTATTCAAGCAGGCAAGGTCCGGCGGTACGCCAATCAAGCGCGAGAAAGCGGGTTTGTTCGACCTCTGAGGCGCGCGAGGCCGGATCTGGATTGGCGCTTTCGCCCATGTAGCCAGGCAAGCAGCGGTGGCGGCAGCGCGACTGACCACCAGGTAGCGGTGGCGGCAGCGCGACTGACCACCAGGTAGCGGTGGCAGTCCTCAGCCGTCGGCCGAAGCAAGGGCAGATCAACGGAGCGCTGCGCAGCAGCCGGTTTGGCCGGCGCAGCCGTTGACACGCCGTGGTGGACGCAGAAGCCTGCCCCGCGTCTTGCGGGATGCCAGTATCAGCGTCGCGATCAATCTGGCTTTTGACGTCGAAGAGATCGCACTGCCGCAAGCCGATTCAGACCTGCCGTCGCTGATCGCGCCGCAGCCGGGCAGGCCAGCCGGAATCGCGGCGGCAGTTCAGCGTAGCGGAGCGCGCAACAGCGAAGTTGACCCCGGCACAGGCGGCGGCGGTGGTTCCTGCGCGGGTGCCGGCGCAGGCGGCGTCGCCAGAGCCGCCGGCGACAGCGCAGATCCGGCCGCGGCCGGGCTGTCCACCGCGACTGCCGGTCCTTCCTTGGTGATGGCCTCTTCGGCTTCACGATTGAGCACCATGATGCTGATGCGCCGGTTGGTCGCGTGCAGTGGATCTTCGGGTTTGAACGGCACCGACGAAGCCAGGCCGACCACCCGCAGCACCTTTTTTTCGTCAAGTCCGGCGCCCATCAGTTCGCGCCGCGCGGCATTGGCGCGATCGGCCGACAGGTCCCAGTTTCCATAGCCGCGCTCTCCGCCCGGAAAGGGCGCAGCGTCGGTGTGGCCGGAGATGCCGATCTTGTTGTCGACCTCACCGAGCGCGCGGCCGATCTCGCGCATGATGATGCGCGTGTGATCCTTGAGCACAGCCCGCCCTGAATCGAACATCGGCCGGTTCTGTTCGTCGACAATCTGGATGCGCAATCCTTCGGCGGTAATGTCGAGCCGCACCTGGTCCCTGAACTGCGCCAGCACGCCGTTGGCCGACAGCATGGCATCGACCTTGAGCTTGATTTCTTCCAGGCGGGTACGCTCCAGCCGCTTCGCCTCCGCCTTGGCAGCCTGCAGGTTGTAAGACTTTTTCTCCGGCGGCAGATCGCCATGCTTGACCTGGCCGGTCTGCCGGGTCAGATCCTGCCCGCCCCCCTTGAGAATGCTCGCGCTGTCGCCGCTGCCGGAACCACCGGCCATCGCCACCTTGAGTGGCGAGTTGAAATAGTCGGCGATGCCCTTGAGGTCGCCCTGGGCCGTCGAGCCCAGCAGCCACATCAACAGGAAAAACGCCATCATGGCCGTCACGAAATCGGCATAGGCGATCTTCCAGGCGCCGCCGTGCGCGGAATGGCCGGCCTTCTTGATTCTCTTGACGATGATCGGCTGCAGTTTTTTCGCGTCGCCTGCCATATTCGCTCATTCCCCGGCCGCCGGGAGCGCAGCGGCCAGCCAGTTACTTCCTGCCCTTGACGTGCGATTCAAGCTCGGTGAAGTTCGGGCGTTCTGTCGAGAACAGCACCTTGCGTCCGAATTCGATCGCCACTTGCGGTGCATATCCCTGCATGCTCGCCAGCAAGGTTGTCTTGATGCACTGCAGTTCCTTGCCGGCTTCCTCGATCTTCTGCTCCATCAAGCCCGCCAGTGGCTCGACGATGCCGTAGGCCAGCAAAATCCCGAGAAACGTGCCGACCAGCGCCGATCCGATCATGCCGCCCAGAATCGCCGGCGGCTGGCCGACCGAACCCATGGTGTTGACCACGCCCAACACGGCGGCGACGATGCCGAAAGCCGGCAAGCCCCCCGCCAGGCGCGTGATGGCTGCGGCAGGCGCGTGCGCCTCTTGATGGTGCGTTTCGATTTCGCTGTCCATCAGGGACTCGATCTCATGCGCGTTCAGATTGCCCGAGACCATCATGCGCAGATAGTCGGTGACAAACTCGGTGACGTGATGGTCGGAGCCGACCGTCGGGTATTTCTGGAACAGCGGCGAATTGTGCGGGTCCTCGACGTCCTTCTCGATCGACATCAGGCCTTCCTTGCGTACTTTTTGCAGGATCTCGAACATCAGCGCCAGCAGTTCGAGAAAACGCGCCTTGGTGTACTTGCTGCCCTTGAAGCAGTTGGCCAACCCCTTGATGGAAGCCTTGATCACCTTTAACTGGTTGGTGGCGACGAATGCACCCAAGGCAGCGCCGACGATGGTGACGGTCTCGAACGGCAGTGCCTTGAGAATCACCTGCATGTTGCCGCCGTGGACGATGTACACCCCGAAGATGCAGCCAAGCGACACGACATAACCGATGATGACAAACATGCTTTGGCCCGTGAAAGTGAAGGCGTCGGGAAACCGTGTTCGCTTGGGCATGACGCAATCAGCCCAACGGCTGCAGCGCCGGCGGCTATGAACCGGTCTTCATGGAGGCGTAAGTTAGCAATCGCGGTGCGATCGCCATCTTTGGAACAAGGGGCGCATTCGACACCATTTCCCCGTTACTGGAAGTTCCCGGTTGCGCGCCTGCGGCGTGGCGCAACAGATGATCACGGCGCGACCCGATTCAATTCGGGTCGTGCCGCGCATGGCATCGGCGCCTTGCGACCGGCACCATGTTAAAACTGACAGGCTGCTAGCCGGCAAGCGCAACCTCGGTCGATTCGTTTTCCGCATCCGCATAGGCAGCCATGCGATTGGCGCGGGTCTTGCCGGCACGCGAGGGCATGTCGCACAGGCCGCAAACATAGCCGCCGGTCAGTTCATAGGTGTGAACCACGAAGTTGCCGCCGCACTCTGTACAAGCGGTCGATGTCAGCATGCCTGCGTCAAAGAAGCGGGTCAGGCGCCAGGCCCGCGTAACCGACAGAACCTCAGGCATTTTCAAGCGTGCGACATACTCGCGATACATGCGATAGGCATGGATCACCACCTCTATTTCATCCAGCTCGGAACTGCGATTGAGCGACTGGAACAGATTGATGTAGAGCGAGGAGTGAATGTTCGGCTGCCAGGTCATGAACCAATCGGTTGAAAACGGCAGCATTCCCTTCGGTGGCGACTTGCCAACGATCTCCTTGTACAGCTTGAGCAGGCGCTCGCGCGACAGGCTGGTTTCGGACTCGAGCACCTGCAGGCGCGCGCCCAGGTGAATCAGGTCGGAGGCCAGCGCGATCTGGCGCGCCTCGCCAAGTACGGTTTTCGCCTTTTTCATGATCAGACCACCGCTTCGATCGCGTTGCCGGTCATCAGGATCGCCGCATGCATGCCCGCAGCCTGCGCGTTCTCGGCGCCGCGCGTGTGCGACAGCAGAAGATTCCAGACCAGGCTGTCATCGAAGCGAAAACGGCACATCAACATATTGGAGGCCGCGATCTTGAGCAACTGACCGGCGGTGAGCTGATCGATGATGCGCGCCACTTCTTCAGACAAGCCCAATCTTACAAGTGCTTCGGCGCGGTCAGCGCGGAGCATGTTCTGCGCCAGGATCAGGTAGGAGAGATTCGCTTCACGGATCTCGTTCAACAGGTTTTCGACTTTCATTTTGCTGCCCTCCGGTTCGGTTGAAAGACGCGTCACTTGGGTCGTGATGCAGTGACGTCATGTTCAGCCGCGGGGCGATTTTTATGAATTGGATGAAGGCCGCATAACTGCGTGCGAAAGTGCCGCCCGCGTTGCCTCGGAAGTAGCAGGAGGCACAGGTGCGATGCCGGCAATGCCTCTGCGTGGGAATCGACGGTATGGCCCGGTGCGGTTCGCGCAACCCTTC
>ENA-ORBV01001628-ORBV01001628.1-microbial-mat-metagenome-genome-assembly--contig:-NODE-1628-length-49456-cov-10.015148_pt1 | contig 49456 bp, 51 predicted proteins | sample MGYA00237777_ERZ505514 | MGnify/ENA primary metagenome ERZ505514 (study PRJEB26160, sample SAMN06269048) | microbial mat metagenome | isolation source: Oligotrophic lake microbial mat | place... | reverse complement strand
CCATTAACCCCATCCCCAGCGGCCACGGCAGCCCGGCGCGCATACCTATCACGGCGGCAAAGGCCATGGCGAGGCCAACCCAACCGAAGACGGGGCGAGCCGCAATCCGTACGCGGACCGTGCCGAGGCTCGCGCCAAGCTGGGGCCATGTGGCGAGCAGCAGCAGCGGCAGCGCGGGCACCCAGGGCCAGCCGAGCGTGGGCAGCCAGTAGCCGGCTTCCGTCGGGAACGCCGCCGCCCAGCCGACTACGGCGGCCAGCAGCGCCCCGGCAGCAAGGGCCGCCCAGGACGGCGCGCCGAGCCTGATCAGCAGGAGCCAGCCAAGCAGCGGCAGGGCAAGCAGGAACAGCGCGCGCACCGGCGGCAGCCCCTGCTCTGCCCCTGTTGGCGCCACGCTCACGGCGCTGAGCGCAAACCCCAGCTCGCGCGGGTCGCCCTCCGGCACAAAGCCCGGCGTCTCCAGCAGCAATGCCGACTCGCCGGCGGGCCGCGTAGGCGCCACGATCTGGTAGCGCCGCCAGTCGCCGCCCACCACGAAGCGTCCGAGGGCCGTATCGCCTGCATGAGCTGTCACATCAGCCGGGGCGACGCCAGGCGGGCGCGGCGCGGCCAGCCGCAGCGTCACCAGGGCGGGGCGACCCTCGTAGCCATACAGGAACACGCCCGCCAGCGGCTCCGACCAGCGGTAGCTGTCGGTGGCGTTCTGCTCCACGCCGTAGAAGCGCACCAGCGTGCGCGTGGCCGCCGGGTCGTCGGCGCGCAGCGCCACGCCAGGGCGCGCCACCGCCGCCCCCGCCAGCAGCAAGCCCAGGGTAAGCAGTAGGAGCGCGGGCGCAACAAGAAAAAGCGGCGCCGTCCGCGAGCTACGCACCAGCGCGCTGGGGCCGACGGCCACCGTGGTCGGTTTCATGCGCGCCATTATAGTGACAAGGTGACAAGGTGACAAGGTGACCGTGCGCTCGCTGTGCTCGCACTGACAAGGTGACACCTAGCGGCAGCAACGCATGTCACCCGGTCACCCTGTCACCCTGTCACCCTGTCACATCGCGGGCCACCCATCTTTACCGACAGGTGTCACCCTGTCACCCTGTCACCCTGTCACCCTGTCACCCTGTCACCCTGTCACCCTGTCACCCTGTCATCCTGTCACCCTGTCACCCTGTCACCCTGTCACCCTGTCACCCTGTCACGCCGCCGACGCCACCGCCTCGCGCAGGCCGCGCATCAGGCTTTCTGTCAGGTCGGTGAGGCTCTTGCGCCCAAACTGACGCACATAGTCCTCGGTGGCCACGAGCGGGCCAGGGTCGGCACCGCCGTTGCGCTCGCGCAGGTACCAGCGATGATCCATGATCCAGCGGTACAGGTCGGCCTCGGTGCGCTTGGGGAAGGCGCGCAGCGCGTTGGTCTGCCGCAGCACCTCCACCACTGGCATGTAGACGCTGTCGTACCAGTCGGCTACCGCCTCCTCGCGCTCAGCCTCCTCCTCGCGCTCCAGGCTCATAAAGTAGCGGTGGGCGTTGATGTGCGTCACCAGGGCGAGGTAGCCGCCCGGCTCGCTGAACTCAATCCGCTGCTGTGGGCGCAGGCTCGCCAGGCCGGTCCAGCCCAGAAAGTCGCTATACTCCTCCTTCAGCAGCAGGTCGCGCATGCTGAGTGTCCGCGCGAGTGGCACATCCACCACCAGCTCGGTAACAACCGCGTCGATATCCAGTTGGCCCTGGACGCGAGCCACAGAGACGCGGTGATGCCCATCTTTTACAAAGAAGATATCGCCGAGCTTGTAGAGCTCGATCGCGGGGAGCGCGATCGCCTCGTGGTGCGCGCGGTCGACGCTCATCCAGCGGTACTTGGTGGCGTCGTGGCGCGGGGCGAAGTGGCGGTCGAAGTCGGAGTAGCGGCCCTCGCTGCCCACAATATGGTCCAGGGGGACGGTCTGGTGGCCCAGGTAGTGCTGCCCGCGCACATTCAGGCGGGCGCGCACCTCCTCCAGGCTCAGCAGCTCGTTCGAGCTGCGGTTTACAATCCCGAGCAGCTGCGCCAGGAAGGCCTTGCGCCGCGCACGGTTAAAATCTTCCTGTGTGATGTGGTTGATCCAGGACATGTGTCGCTGCTCCTGGCCACGTCGCACTTCGTTGTGGGAATGTCTGTCGCGCGTTGACCGGACAAGCCGTAGCGTGCTGCTCAAACTCTCTCAGGTGCAGACTAGCACACACTCAGCTTGATTTCAAGGGCGACCGTTGCGCGGTCAACCTTTTCTCACAGGCGCCTCAGCGGGCGCGATCTCGAGCAGGCGATGGCCGGCGGTGTTGATCACAGTGGTGTCGCCATACACGCTCTCCACGCCGCTATCGTAGCCGTAGGAGAGATGGATATGGCCGTGGATGAGATAGCGCGGGCGGAAGCGCTGCATCAGCCAGAGCAAGGCGCGAAAGCCGCGATGGGGGTAGTCGGGGCCGTTGTGAATGCCGAGCGGCGGCGCGTGGGTGATCAGCACATCCAGGTAGCGGCCATAGCGCGCGTTGTTGAATAGCATCCAGGGCACCAGGCGCCAGGCCCGTCGCATCATCTCGGGGTCGGTGTACATATGCTGCGCGTCGGGCTTGTAGCGCAGGCAGCCGCCGAGGCCGGCGATCGTGAGGCCGCGATGGCGCACGCCGCGCCCCTCCAGGCTGATCGCCCCGCGCGCCTCCGTCACCTCCTGGCCGCCATGCTGAATCTCGGTGCCGTCGTGGTTGCCGTACACATAGAACACCGGCACGCTCAGCATCGTCACCACAAACTCGATGTAGTAGTAGGGCAGGTCGCCGCAGCAGAGCACAAAATCTACGCCCTGGAAGCGCTGCTTCACATTGAGGCTGTAGATCGCGGGGACAATCTCGTCGCTGATCGTGAGAATTTGCATCGACGCGGGTGACAGTAGCGGGCGCGAATGGTTACCACTATTGTACCAGATACGCCGCCTCCACGGCACGCGGCCCATAGTAGTTCAACAATTCACAACTATACAGACGCCGATTGAAGTGTATGCTCAGAGCTGGGCTTAGTAGCTAGTAATATTTTGCCAAGAGGTTATTCAATGGCCGCGTGGCTCGATTTCCTCCAGCTCGCGCTGGCACTGCTGATGGGCTGGCTTGGCTGGGTGCTGTTTATGGTTACACGCGCCACACAGCGGGCGGGCAAGTAACCCGATGGCCAAGCACGACCCGGCCGACGTGGTGAAGGTTGAGAAGCTGCTCCGGCTTGCCACGCCCTGTCTCGCGATCTGCGCCGGCAAGGACTGCGCCAGAGCCGGGGCCAAACATGTGATCCGCGCCGTGCATGCGGCGCTTGAAGAGAGCGAGCTCGCCGACAGCGTTGCGGTGCGCCTCACCAAATGCCAGGATTATTGCGACGACGGCCCCGTTCTCACGGTGCTGCCCGGCGCGTATACGTATGTCGAACTCGACGCTGACTCCGCTCGCAAGCTGGTGAACGAGCATGTGCGCAACGGGCGCCCCGTGCTGGAGCAGCTGCACAAGCGCGCCCGGCGCAAGCTCAAGCGCCAGCTGGCCTGATCGCCCCTTTGTTGCAAACTCTTCGCTTATGTGGGAGCTGTATGCACGCCGAGCTTACGACGATTGTGTGCGCCACCCCCGGCCGGATGATCGGCCTCGCCCACGACGGCAGCCTGCGCTTGGTCTGGGGCGATGCCAGCATGCGCCTCCCCGTCTACGATCTGCCGCACCTCGCCGCCGTGCTAGACGCATGGGCCGCCGAGGAGGAGCCGCCAAGCCTGCGGCGCGGCTACTATCGGCTCTGCCACAGCCCTGACGGCGCACTACAGCTCTGGCTAAACGGCGCTGGCCTGATGCTCAGCCGCGAGGATCTGCGCGTGCTCACCGCACTGGTAGAGGCGGCCAGCGCCGAGCTGTGCGCGCCGCTCTGCCGCCAGCCGCACACGCCCTTCGGCCCTGGCTACCGCCCCCTCAGCGTGGTGCGCCCCGGCGCTAACCCCCAGAACTAGCTTGATGGTGGGCGGTGGACGGTGGACGGTGGACGGTGGACGGTGGACGGTGGACGGATGAGGGACGACGGAACGTTCGTAGCTTGACGGTAGGCGCGGCACCGTCCATCGTCCACCGTCCTGAGTTACCCGCGCTGATCGATATGGGCGCGCAGCAGCCAGGCCATCTTCTCGTGCTGCTCCATAAGCGTGGTGAGATAGTCGCTGGTGCCCATGTCGTCGTACTGCTCGTCGCAGGCGCGCAGGTCGCGGCGCAGGTGGCGAATAATCGCCTCGTGGTCGGAAACCAGCTGCGCGATCATCGTGCGGTCGCCTGGCAGCTCGCCGGGGCGCTCGGCCAGCGTGGCCAGCTGGATGAACTCGGCCATAGTGCCGGGGGCGTCCGCGCCGAGCATACGGATGCGCTCAGCGATGTCGTCGATGTCGGTGGCGAGGCCCTCGTACTGCTGCTGGAAGAGCGCGTGCAGTGGCCCGAAGCTCATCCCGACGAGGTTCCAGTGGTAGTTGCGGAGCCGCACGTAGAGCACATGCTCGTCGGCGAGCAGGCGGCTTAAGAGCGCCACCACGCCCTGCGTATTCTGCGCGCTGATGCCGAGATCGGGCGTCGCACCTGTAGCCGTCCCCTGTCCGCCTGATTTTGTGGTCTTCATCGCTTTTTCCCTTCATGCCTGGCCGAAGCTGCGGCCCGGTTAGCGTCACGATACCAGAAAACACGCTCACAATCAACGGGGCTGCGGCCGCCCCCTGTGCGCCCAGTACATCGTTGGGGCCAAAAATAGTCCGGAAATCGGTGTCATCTGTGGACAAAACGCCCTGAACTATCCCTCACGCGCCCAGGTTCCTGCGGGCTCGGGCTCGGGCAGCGCGGCAGGCTCGGGTGCGGCCTCGGGCTCGGGTTCAGCCTGCGGTGGCAAGGCCAGCCAGATCGCAAAGGTGCTGCCACGGCCAGGGATGCTCGCCACGGTGGCGTGGCCGCCGTGGGCCTCGGCCACACGCTTGACGATCGAGAGTCCCAGGCCCGCGCCGCCGCTGTGCCGCGAGCGCGAGCGATCTGCGCGGTAGAAGCGATCAAAGACGTGCGGCAGATCGTCCTCGCCGATACCCACGCCCGTATCGGAGACCGTTAGCAGCGCGTAGCCGTCCTGCTGCTCCAGCCCGAGCGTCACGAACCCCTCGGGGGGCGTGTACTGCAGCGCGTTGATGCCAAGGTTCAGCAGTGCCTGCTTGAGCCGGTCGCGGTCGCCCAGCACCGTCACCTGGTCCTCGGCGCCGATGCGCAGCTGCACGCCCTCGGCGAGCGGCCGCAGCTCGCGAAAGACCTCCAGGATCAGCGTGTCGAGCTCCACCGGCTCGTTACGAATCTCTACGCGTGAGTCGCTCTGGGCCAGCAGCAGCAGGTCGTTGGTCATGCGGATCAGGCGGCCAGTCTCGCGGCGCATATCCGTCACAGCCTCGGCGGCGAGCTCCGGGTTCTTAAGGCCGCCCCGGTCGAGCACTTCCAGGTTGCCCTGCATGGCGGCGAGCGGCGTGCGCAGCTCGTGGCTTACATCGGCCACAAAGCGGCGCTGCGTCGTAAACAGGGCCTCCACGCGGGCCAGCAGCTCGTTGATCGTCACCGTGAGCCGGTACAGCTCGTCCTGATGCCGGGGGACGGGCACGCGCTGCCCAAGATCCTCGGCCAGCACAATCCCCTGCGCGGTGAGGGTTATCTGGTCGATCGGATGGAGTGCGCGGCTGGAAAGCACGGTGGCGCCGGCGGCCGTGATCAGCAGGGCGATGGCGCCGCCGCCGAGCAAGATCAAGGTGAGCGTGCTTAGGATGATGTCGACATCTTTGAGCGGGCGCGAGATCTGGAGGTAGCCAAACACGCGGTTGTTGTTTGCCAGCACCAGCGGCGTGATGCGCGAGACCATGCGCAGGCCGTTGAACTCACGCATAACCGTGATGCCGCTTTCCACATCGTCGGGGCCGAGCTCGGCAGCGCCGGGTGGCAGCGGGATCTCGCGCCCATCGAGGTTGGGCGTGCTGTTGAGCAGGTCGCCATCGGTGTTGAAGACCTGAGCGCCAAGGTTGGGGTTGTTGAAGATCTTGATGAACTCGCTGCGCAGGTACGCGCTCAGCTCGCCGTCCGCCGTGCGGATCGGCTCGAGGCCGCCCGCGTTGAAGATCGCCCGCACCTGGCGCGTGGCAGCCGAAAGGTCGCGCTCGACGCCGGCCAGCAGCGCCTGGCGCACTGAGAAGTAGGTGCCGCAGACAAGCAGCAGCAGCGCAAGGGCGAAGAAGCCGGTGTAGGTTAGAGTGAGGCGGGCGCGAAACGACATCATAAGGGTACGGGGTACAGGGGGCCGAAGCGCGCTCGCGTTGCTCGCGCAAGGGTACCGAGCGCGTGCCCGGCCCTGTGCCCTGTGCCCTGTGCCCTGTCCCCTCCTCTGTACCCTTGGCTCACGGCTTCACTCCCTCAAGCAGCGCCTCGGCGGCGGCGTAGGGGCTCTGCTCGCGGGCTGCGATGCGGGCTACAAACGCCGCCCAGGCGGGGCCGCGCAGGCGCTCGACGGCCAGCTCCTGCACAGCGGCGGCCAGCTCGCGCTCGGCGGCGGCTAGCTCGCGCTTGGCGGCGTGCTCGCCCTGGCGCAGATGGGCGGCGTGGCGCGCCACCGCGTCGATGATCGCGTCGCCGCCCTCGCCTGCGGTGGCCACAGCGGTGAGCACGGGCGGCTCCCAGGCGTCGGGGCGATACTCGCCGAGGTGGAGCATGGCCCGCAGCTGGCGCACTGTCCGGTCGGCGCCCTCGCGGTCGGCCTTGTTCACCACGAAGAGATCGGCGATCTCCAGCATGCCGGCCTTGATGCTCTGCACATCGTCGCCCATACCGGGCACCTCCACAACAATGGTGGTGTGCGCGGCGCCGGCAATCTCCACCTCGCCCTGGCCGGCGCCAACCGTCTCGATCAGCACCAGCTGGAAGCCGGCGGCGTCTAGCAGGGTGGCGGCGTCGGCGGTGGCGCGGGCAAGGCCGCCGAGCCGGCCGCGGCTGGCCATGCTGCGGATGAAGACGCCGGGGTCGCCGCCTAACGCCTGCATGCGGATGCGGTCGCCGAGCACTGCGCCGCCCGTAAACGGCGAGCTGGGGTCTACGGCGATAATGCCGACGCTTAGGCCGCGCGCGCGCCAGGCCTGGGCCAGCAGCGTAACGAGCGTGCTTTTGCCCGCGCCGGGCGGCCCGGTGACGCCCACGATTTGGGCGGCGCCCGTGTGCGGAAAGGCCTCCGCAAGCAGCGCGCGGGCCGTGGGGCCGCCCTGCTCCACGTACGAGATAGCGCGAGCGAGGGCGCGCCGGTCGCCGCCGCGCAGGCGCGCGATCAGTTCGTGTTGGTTCAGCATAGTTCTAATACGGGTGAAAGGGTGACCGTGCGCTCGCTCCGCTCGCGCTGACAGGGTGACCGGGTGACACCTGTCGGTAAAGATGGGTGGCCCACGATGTGACACGGTGACCGGGTGGCCGGGTGAGAGGGCGACCCGGTGACTGGGTGACATGCGTTGCTGCCGTTAGGTGTCACCGTGTCAGTGCGAGCGCAGCGAGCGCACAGTCACCGTGTCACCGTGTCACCCGGTCACCGTGTCACCGTGTCACCGTGTCAACGTTAGCCTGGATATACTTGATAATATCGTGGGTGGACGAGCCGGGGCCAAACACTTCGCTCACGCCGTGCTCGGCCTTCAGGGTGGCCGCGTCGTCGTCGGAGATAATCCCGCCGGCCAGCACTAGCATATCGTCCATCTGCTGCGCCTTAAGCAGCAGCATGATCTTGGGCAGCAGCGTCATGTGGGCGCCGGAGAGGATCGACAGGCCGATCACGTCCACGTCCTCCTGAAGCGCGGCCTCCACGATCATCTGGGCCGACTGCTGGAGGCCGGTGTAGATCACCTCCATGCCAGCGTCGCGCAGGGCGCGGGCGATCACCTTGGCCCCACGGTCGTGGCCGTCGAGGCCCGGTTTGGCCACCAGCACCCGGATCGGTCGCTCCATAAAGCCCCTCCTGACGCTAACCCTGGCCGATGCGCAGATTATACCATTCCAGCGCCGCTATTTACACAAGCGCAATCAATTTGGCCCTAGCCGGGCGCGTTGTTCTTCTATATAATGGGGAATATGTCCACACGGCAAACGCATCAACTGTAAAGCGATATTCGCACATACGTTCGAGGAGCGCGCATGAGTGCCCGCCGCATCACCGTCGCCCTGTCCGCGCTAATCGTCACGCTGCTTGTCGCATCCGGCGCCTTCTGGTCGCATGCGGTGGAGGCGCGCCACCCAGGCGCCGACTTCGCCGCACCAATGAGCGCCAGCGCGGCGCGGGCGGTTGTCGCGGAGGCCCAGGCCCGCGAGGAGCGCGTGCGTGCGGCGGCCCAGCAGCTTGGGGCGGTGAACCCGCAGCTGCTGCCGCTGATGCAGACGATCTACTTCCCCGCGACGGGCCACCACCTGAGCAATCGCAGCGGCTTCCTGAACCACTGGCGTGCCAACGGCCAGCTGCATATCTTCGGCTACCCGCTCACCGAGGAGTTCGTGGAGGGCGGCAGGATCGTGCAGTACTTCGAGCGTGCGCGCTTTGAATATCACCCCGAGCTTGCCGGCAGCGACGCCCAGGTGCAGCTCGGCCTGCTGGGCCGCGAGATGCTCGCCATCCAGGGCATGCCCGGCGGCAGCGACGACCCGCAGAACGGCAGCTACTACTTCCCCGAGACGCGCCACACGCTCTGGGGCGAGTTCCGCACCTTCTGGCAGAAGCACGGCGGCCTGCCCGCGTTTGGTTACCCGCTCAGCGAGACCGTAGACGAGGACGGGCGCAGCGTGCAGTATTTCGAGCGCGCCAAGCTAGTCTATTACCCCGAAGATCTGGCCCCCTTCTTCCAGGGCATGCAGTCGGCCAACGGCTTTGACCTGGACACGCTCTTCCAGGTGCAGCTAGGCGATCTCGGTCGCCAGATCGCGCTGCAGCGCGGCCTGAACACCGCTGCCGCCAGCCAGTTGCCGGGCACGCTCACCTGGGACCCCGCGATCTGGGAGCGGCGCATCGAGGTGAACCTGAGCGAGCAGTGGCTCAGCGCCTACGAGGGCGACCTGCTGGTGTTCCGTGCGCCCGTGGCCACCGGCCGCGACGGCTTCAACACGCCCGTCGGCGAGTACGCGATCTATACCAAGTACGACATGCAGACCATGACGGGCTGCCTGGGCGGCGAGTGCTGGAACGTGCCGAACATCCCGTGGGTGCAGTACGTGGTAGGCGGCGTGGCGCTGCACGGCACCTACTGGCACAACAATCACGGCAGCGGCGTGCGGCCCTCGCACGGCTGCATCAACCTGCGCATCGAGGACGCCCAGTGGCTCTACGAGTGGGCCGACGTGGGCACCAGGGTGATCATCGCGTACTGACGCGCGCAGCTTTCCTGTTGAGAGTGTAGACCTAATGTGGAGCTTTGCCCGTGAGCTTGGCACGCTCGCCATCCCGCCCGGTCGCCCGCGCCTGAGTCTCACTGCTGGATTGCTCTGCACCTTCGGCGCGGGGCTCGCCACGTTGCTACTCCCCGAGCTGGCAGGCCGCATCACCGCCGCCTTCCCAGCGCCCAGCATCACGCTGCTCGGCGCGCTCTGCCTCGCGCTCATCGGCCGCTGTCTACTCGGCTTTGTCGGCGCCTACTGCCTTGGCATGGCCACCGCCCGCACGGTGACGGAGCTGCGGCGCAGCCTGTTTGAGCGGCTGCTCCACGCGCCGCTCGCCTTCCACCATCAGCGCTGGTCGGTCGATCTGGCGACGGCGCTCACCGCCGATACCGCCATGATCGAGCAGCTGCTTCAGGCCCTGCTCCCCAGCGTGGCCCAGTCGCTCCCCCTGGCCCTGATCGCCGCGCTAGCGCTGCTCGCCACCAACCCGACGCTCACGCTCGGCCTGGCGCTGGCCGGCCTGCCTATGCTTGCGCTGGTCTGGATGGCGGGGCGGGCGCTGCGGCGTGTGGCGCACGTTGGCCAGGTGCAGCTCGGCGCCCTCGCGGTAGCGGCCCAGGAGAGCCTGCGCGCCACCTGGCTCGTGAAGAGCCTGGGCCGCGAGCCCTTCTTCGTTGCCCGTGTCGCCACTATGGCCATGCAGCTGCTCGCGCTCAAGCGGCAGCGCGTGTTCTGGCAGGCCACCCTGGACGGCGTGCTGCCCGTGGGCGCCACGCTCGCGCTGCTTGGCGGGGCGCTGATTGTGCGCGGGCAGCTCGCCAGCGGCGCCGTTGGCGTGGATCGGCTCGCCGTCTACGGCGGCTATCTGCTCATCCTCGGCGCGGCGCTCTTCCAGCTTGTCCGCGCCTACACCGGCTTTGCGCAGATGCTTGGTAGCGCCGGGCGGCTGCGTGAGCTCTGGGCCGCGTCGGTCGAGCGCGACGTGCGACCCGGCACCGTTGTCGCACCTGGCCCCGGCGCCATCAGCATTGAGGGGCTAAGCTTTGCTTACCCTGCTGGGCACGGCGGCATCTTCGACGCCAGCCTTGCTATCGCCCCCGGCGAGATGGTGGGCATTGTGGGGCCGAACGGCGCCGGAAAGTCCACGCTGATCGCCCTGCTGCTCGGCCTATATCCTGCCCAGCGGGGTGTGATCCGCCTCGACGGGCTTGCGCAGGCGGAGGCAGATCTCGCCAGCTGGCGGCGCCAGTTTGGGCTTGTCACGCGCGACCCAGTGGTCTTCTGCCTGAGCCTGGCCGACAATATTGCACTTGGCCGCGTGGGCGCCGACCAGGCTGCCATCGAGCAGGCGGCCCGCAGCGTGGGCATGCACGAGTTCATCTGCGGGTTGCCCACCGGCTACGCCACGAACGTGGGCGAGGGCGGCGTGCAGCTCTCGGCCGGCCAGCGCCAGCGCATCGCTCTGGCGCGGCTGTTGCTTCAGGACCCCGCAGTAGTGGTGCTCGATGAAGCCACGCTCTCGCTCGACGCCGAGGCCGAGGCGGCCATGGCGAGCGTGCTGCAGGCATGGAGCGGCCGGCGCATAGTCTTCATCATTGCGCATCAGAGCGAGATTGCCTGGCCGATCACCCGGCTCGTGCGCCTGGAGGGCGGCAGGATCGTCGCCGATCACGCTGTCGCCGCAGCGCAGGAGCACACGTGTGACTGAGCCGCAGGTCTCGATTATCACGGCGACCTACAATCGCAGCAACGTGCTGCGCTACACCATCGCCAGCGTGCTGCGCTCGCAGTTTACCAGCTGGGAGCAGATCGTGGTAGGTGACGCCTGCACCGACGACAGCGAGGCGGTGGTAGCCGGCTTTGGCGACCCACGGCTGCGCTTCTACAACCTGCGCCAGAACGTCGGCGAGCAGTCGGGGCCGAACAATGTGGGCGTAGCCTACGCCCGTGGGCGCTACATCGCCTTTCTCAATCACGATGATCTTTGGTTCCCCGACCATCTTGGCGCGGCAGTTGCAGCACTGGAGCGCAGCGGCGCCGATCTGGTCTTCACGCAGGCCCTGAGCGTGCTGCGCGATGGGAGCTTCTGGCTACTTGGCAATACGCCTGATGGCAAGTACTCGCCCCACACCTTTGTGCCAGCGTCGCTTTGGCTGATGCGCCGCGAGCTACTGGCGCGGGTGGGCCTCTGGCCGCCAGGCAGGGCGAGCTTCAACGCGCCCTCGCAGGCCTGGCTCTGGCGCGCGTGGCGGGCGGGGGCGCAGCTGCGCAGCGTGCCGCGCGTCACGATGCTCGTTCTGCCCTCCGGATTCCGCCCAGGCGGCTACGCCCGGCGCGACTGGGACGAGCATAGGCAGCTTTACGCCTGCCTCTGCGACGAGGCAGACTTTCGCGAGCGGGCGCTCGAGCAAGCGCTTACGAGCCAGGTTAACCGCTGGACGGCGCTCTCGCTCGCCACACCGCTGCGCCAGCTAGCGCGCAGCCTGATCTACCGGGGCGCCCTGGCCCTTGGGGTGCCGCCGCTATCTGTAAACTACGCGCTACGCTATGGCAGGCGCGGAGGAATGCTTGCGTACCTGCGCAGAGTGCGTGGGCTGCCGCGCCGGGTTGATCCAAGCTAACGGCTGGTCTGCGCGGCACAAAAAGGAGCTGCTACTGTGGGTGAACGCTGGCTGATCGAGGGCGCCTCCCAGGATGGGCAAGTTGTGACACCCGACTGGGAGTTTGTGGGGCGGACGCTGATCGATGGGGTGCAGGTGAAGGAGATCCGCAGCATTCCGGCCGCGTACGGCCACCTCACCGAGATCTTTCGGCGCGACTGGGCGCTGGACAATTTGCCCGTGGATCAGGTCTTTCAGGCGGTACTGCGTCCCGGCGTGGTGAACGCCTGGCACGCCCACGCCACCACCACCGACCGGCTCTTTGTGAGCGTGGGCCAGGTGCGGGTGGTGCTGTACGACGCCAGGGAAGGCTCGCCAACCCACGGCCTGCTCAACGAGTTTCGGATTAGCAGCCTGCGCCCGGCGCTTGTCTGCATCCCGCCCAGGCTCTGGCACGGCATCCAGAATATGCACCACGAGCAGAGCGTGCTGCTCAACCTGGTTGATCAGGGCTACAGCTACACCGCCCCCGATCACTGGCGCGTGCCACCCGACACGCCGCACATCCCATACCGCTTCCCAGCGCTATAACAACCTTGTTAGCTCCGCGCCCTACACTGTTCGCCCAGATTTAGGCCAGGCTGGCATACTGTAGCTTGCCATGGCACAGGGGTAGGTCTGGGTGCGGCTAACAGGGGAAGAGCATGGATCAGGAACCAGGCGCCTGTGGAGGCCACGCCTGCGCCTGCGGCGACGGCGGCCCCTGGCAGCGCGCCCGCCCCCGCCGCGCCCGCGCCCATCGCGCCCACACAGGTCGTCGCGACCCCGATCACGGCGCTGCGCACGATCAAAGAGATCGTCGGCGATCTGCCGAGCGGCAAGATCATCGTCACCGAGGAGAAGCTCAACGGCAAGATCGCCGGACGTGCGGCCAGCCTCGGCCCGATCAACCGGATCGTGGTGCGCTTTGTGCCTGGCGTGGTCCAGGTGACGCTCACCGTACTCGGGCAGGATACTGTCGGCACCTCGCAGCTGACGATCAAGGACGGCAAGGTGGCCGCCGAGAATCCGCAGATCAGCGGCGCCCTGAGCCTGGTGATCTCCGTGGCCGATCTGGTGCGCCCAATCGAGGAAGAGCTAAATAGCATCCTCGACACCGCCGGGCGGCAGGTGCGCGCGGTGCGGATCGAGCAGGGCCAGATCGTCGTGACGATGAACTGATCACAGCGCCCCGGTGAAGTGCAGCGCCGCCTCGTCCAGATGGTCGTACGCGCCGACGCTGAGCCCAGCGTAGGCGCGCAAGGTGTCCGCGTAGGCAACGTGGGCGCCCGGCTTCGCGGTGTACGGCTCGGCCACAAAGAAGGGCTGGCCGCCAAACTGGAGCAGACGGCGCGCCCGCGCCAGGCTGGCCGGGTCGCCAGCGCCATCGGGGAGCTGGCGCAGCAGCGCAAGCGCGGCCTGCGCGTGGCGCCTGTGATCTTCGCCTAGCGCCCCGCGCTCCAGCAGCAGCGAGCGCGAGGCCAGCGGGTCGATGGCGGGCCAGATGCCCTGGCGCGCAAGCGCGCGGCTGAAGACGAGCCGCGCGTGCGCGCCTTCCAGCAGCGCCGACGCCTCTGGCCCAAGCACAGGCTCGGGCGTGGTGTGGCGCCAGAAGCAGAGCAGCAGGGTGAGCGAGCCATGGCCGCTCGCGCGCCCGCGCCCGCGTAGCAGCGGGGCGGTTCGCTCAGTCACAAGGCCATCATCGAGCACCAGGAGCAGATCGCGGCCGCCAGCAAGGAACTCCTCTGCGATGGTGAGGGCCGCCCACACCAGCCGCTCGTGCTGCTCGGGCGGCGCCTCTGAGGGCGCAGTAACGACGATGGTCTGCCGCTCGACGCCGCCCTCGCGCAGCGTGCTCACCGTCTCAGCAACCGTGTAGGCCTCATCGTCCAGGTCGGCGATCACGGCGCAGCCGCCGCGCTGCGTCGCCAGCCGCTGGGTTAGCTCGGTGATCGCAACGATCAGGCCCGTTCCGGGGCTGGCGAGCAGGGCCACCGTGCCGCCGCGCGGGAGCGGCGCGAAGAAATCGATCACCTTGATGCCCGTCTCCCAGAATGGCCCCGGTGCGGCGGCCTCGCCAAGCGGCGCCAGTGTCGTTGGGCGTACAGCGTGGAGGGCGCCCTGGCCGTCCTGCGGCGCGCCCATGGGATCGACCACGCGACCAAGCAGCCCGTCGCCGACAGGAAACGTCGTGTGCAGCTCACTCATTTGTTGCCTCCTCTGCTTCAAGCTCGATCTGTTTCAAGGCGGCCCAGTCGCGCGCTGTGCGGCCCTCGGCATCCGGAAGCTCGGCGCTGGCGCCCGCCGCCAGGAGCTGGCGCATATGGGCCTGGCGCCCGCGGATTACAGCCCAGTGCAGCGGGGTCATGTCGCGCTCGGTGGCGCTGTTCGGGTCGGCGCCATGGCGCAGCAGCAGCTCAACGATGGCCGGGCGGTCATTCAGCACAGCGACGTGGAGCGGCGTCAGGCCGCTGTTGGTGCGCTCACTCACCTGGGCGCCGCTCGCGAGCAGCAGCTCGGCGAGGGCAAGGTTGCCGCTGTCGGCGGCGCGATGCAGCGCGGTGAACGAGCGCACGGCGGGCATGCGGTTGCGCCGGGCCATCTCGGCGTCCCAGCGCTCGTGCTCGGCGACAAGGGCGGGCGTCGTCTGGAGCAGCCGACGTACCATCTCCACCTCGCCCGCGCGCACGGCGATAAAGAACTGGATCGTCCGAGCAAACGCGGCCTGCTCAGACAGCTGCCCTGTGAACTCCTCTGGCATATGCACCTCCAGCGTACGGCGTAGGATCTGACGGGCGCGAAAGAGGCGTTTTTTCACCACTGGGGTCGGCAGAGCGACGATGGCGGCGATCTCGCTCTGCGCGTAGCCGCCAAAATAGAACAGGCTCACCAGCGTGCGATCCGGCTCCGCCAGCGCAGCGATCGCGGCGTGGACGAGCCTGCGCGTCTCCAGGCGCTCTGCGAGTTGGGGCGGGCCGGGCGTGGCGGAGATAAGCGCGTCGGCCCGTTCGAGCGGCGTCGTCTGGTGCTGCCGCCCGCGCACCATGCGGTCGCCGAACTTCACAACGATGCGGCGAAACCATGCCGGGAATGCGGCCGGCTCCTGGAGGCGCGGAAGGCACTGGTAAGCCTCAAGGAAGGCCTCCTGGGCGACATCCTCGGCCAGGTGCAGGTCGCCAACGATGGGGTAGGCCACGGCGCAGGCCATGCGCTGAAAGCGCTCGACCACCCGCCCGAAGGCGTCGATGTCGCCGTGCTGCGCCCGCCGCACCAATGCTGATAGCTCTTCCATCCAAGCCCCCTGCTGCCTGACTCAGCCGCTCTACATGAAAGTCCCACATTGTGGGCGCGAGGTTCCAGTTCACTCAGGCAAAAAAAGAACCCGCTTCCAATCGCCTGACGATTAGAAGCGGGGAAAGCCAAACGGGAGCTGCTGAGCAGCAAGCCCCTACAGGCGCTCGAAGACGCCTGCCGCGCCCATGCCGCCGCCGATGCACATGGTAACCAGGCCGTAGCGCCCGCCCCGGCGCTCCAGCTCGTCGAGGATCTGCACCGTAAGCTTGGCGCCCGAGCAGCCGAGCGGGTGGCCCATGGCGATCGCGCCGCCGTTCACGTTGACCTTCTCCATGTCGATGCCGAGCTCGCGGATTACGGCCAGCGACTGAGCGGCGAAGGCCTCGTTCAGCTCGATCAGGTCGATGTCGCTGAGGTTCAGCCCGGCCAGCTTGAGCGCCTTGGGGATAGCCACCACCGGGCCGATACCCATCACCTCCGGGGCCACGCCGCCCACGGCGAAGCTGATGAAGCGGGCGCGCGGCCTCAGACCAAGGGCCTCGGCCTTCTCACGGCTCATCAGCACCACGGCGGCGGCGCCGTCGCTCGTCTGCGAGCTGTTGCCCGCCGTCACGCTGCCGTTGGCGGCGAAGGCCGGCTTGAGCTTGGCTAGCGCCTCGGGCGAGGTGTCGGCGCGCGGGCCTTCGTCCTTCGCGAAGCTAAAGTTCCTCACGCTGCGCTTGCCAACTGTGTCCAGCTCCACCAGCTCCAGCTCCACCGGCACGATGCCCGCATCGAACAAACCCTCGCGCTGGGCACGCAGGGCGTTCTGGTGCGAGCGCAGAGCGAAGGCGTCCTGATCCTCGCGGCTCACGCCGTGGGCCTTGGCCACATTCTCGGCGGTGAGGCCCATGTTCAGGTAGACGGCGGGGTCGTGCTGGGCGAGGTAGGGGTTGGGCGCGAACTTGTTGCCCGACATTGGCACCATGCTCATGCTCTCGGCGCCGCCCGCGATGATCACATCCGCACCGCCCACCATGATCTGCTGGGCGGCCATGGCGATTGTCTGGAGGCCAGAGGCGCAGAAGCGGTTCACGGTAACACCGCACACGGCGTCTGGCAGGCCGGCGCGCTGCGCGGCGATGCGCGCCAGGTTCAGACCCTGCTCGCCCTCGGGCATGGCGCAGCCCATGATCACATCCTCGACCTCGCGCGGGTCGAGGCCAGGGGCGCGCGCGATCGCGGCTCTCAGCACCAGGGCGGCCAGCTCGTCGGGGCGCGTGGTGCGCAGGGTGCCTTTGGGAGCCTTGCCCACGGCGGTCCTTGCGCCGGATACGATGACAGCCTCTTGCATGTTGTTGTATCTCCTGATTTTGTATAGGTTACTGGAAGACAAGGAGACAAGGAGACAAGGAGACTAGGAGACAAGGTGACAAGGTGACAAGGTGACAAGGTGACAAGGTGACAAGGTGACAAGGTGACAAGGTGACAAGGAGATAAGGAGACAAGGTGACAAGGTGACTAGGTGACAGGAGACAAGGTGACAAGGTGACTAGGTGACAAGGTGACTAGGTGACAAGGTGACAAGGTGACTAGGAGACTAGGAGACTAGGAGCATTAGGCAATCTTCGTGTCTCCCGGTCTCCCGGTCTCCCGGTCTCCTTGTCTCCCGGTCTCCGGTCTAGTTCCTAAGCGGCTTGCCCGTCTCCAGCATATGCCGGCCGCGCGCCATGCTGCGCTCGTCCTGCATCAGCGCGAGGATCATCTGGCGCTCGAGATCGAGCATGTACTGCTCCTCGACCCACTGCGGGCTGCTGAGGTCGCCGCCGCAGAGGATCGTGGCCAGCTTATCGGCGATCACGGCGTCGTACTCGGTGGCGTAGCCGCCCTGGCCCAGCTGGAAGATCGCCACCCGCGCCGCCGCGAGCCCGTCGCGCCCAAGCGCATAGCAGCTCTTTGTGGTTGCGGGCGGCGCGTAGCCCTGGGCCGCCAGCTGGAGCACGGCGCGCTTCGCCTCGCCAAGCAGGTAGTCCTGGTTGAAGACGATTTTGTCGCTGGGGCGCAGGTAGCCAAGCTCTTTGCCCTCCAGCCCGCTGGTGGCGATCTTCACGAGGGCGATGGTCTCGAAGACCTGCTGAAACGCCTTGAGCGTGTCGCCGCCGTTGCGGGCGGCCTCGCCGATGATGCGCCGGTTCAGCTCCTTGCAGCCGCCCCAGCCGGGGATCAGGCCCACTGCGAACTCCGGCAGGCCGATGTAGGTCTCGGCGGCTGCCACAGAGGCGGCGCCGGCCATTGCCAGCTCGGTGCCGCCGCCAAGCGTCTGCCCAAACGGCGCGGTGACAACGGGCTTTGGATTGTGGCGCAGGGCCATGTAGGCGCCCTGCACCAGACCGACCAGCTCGTCGAGATCGTCCCAGGCGCCGGCCAGGGCGGCGGCGCCGAAGTCGTTCAGGTCGGCGCCAGCCGAGAAGCGCGCCCCCCTATTGCCCACCACCATGCCCACCCAGCGCGCCTGCTTCAGCTCCTCGACGGCGCCCAGCAGAATCTCGATCACCTGGCCGCCGATGGTGTTGGCCTTGGAGTGGATCTCGAAGCAGAGCACGCCGTCGCCGAGGTCGATCAGGCTGGCGCCTTCGTTGCCGAGCACGAGCTTGCCGTCGGCCTTCAGGGCGGCCAGATCGATGGCGCGCTCGTCACGGGGGCGCTCCTCGTGCTGGCGCGTGGCCACGTTGTAGGCAGCGGCGCCGTGGTAGAAGCTGGGCTTGTCGCTGGTGGCCAGCTCGTCTACCCAGGCAGGCAGGGCGAGGCCGCGTGAGCGGATCAGGTCGGCGCCCTCACGTAGGCCCAGGGCGTCCCAGATCTGGAAGGGGCCAAGCTGGTGGGCGAAGCCCCAGCGGATGGCGTTGTCGACGTCGGCCACGCTGTCGGCGATCTCGGGCAGGCGTCGGGCAGCGTAGGCGAGCATAGGCAAAAGCGACTCGGCTACTAGGGCGGCGCCCCGATCAGTGGGATCGTCGGCGGCGCGGCGTAGCATAAAGCGCAGCCGCTCGGGGAGCGCCTTGTGCTTGTTCGCAGCCTTCATGAAATCGTCAACTGTGGCGGTGCCAGTGGGCGCGACATACTCCAGCGTGGCGAGATCGAGCGGCCAGAACTCGCGCTTGCCGCCCTGCTTCACCTCTTTGTAGAAGCCCTGGCCCACCTTCTTGCCGAGCTTGCCGGCGGCCACCATGCGATCAAGAAAATCGTTCGCTTTGTAGACGGCGCGGCTCTCGTCGTCGGGGATGGCCTGGTAGAGATTGTTGGCCACATGATACATTACGTCAACCCCGACCTGATCGAGCAGGCGGAAGCTGGCGGTGTTAGGGCGGCCGATTAGCGGGCCAGTGAGCGCGTCCACCTCGTCTACCGTGTAGGCGTTGGCGAGGGCGTAGTTCAGGCCAACCTGGCCGGCGTAGGAGAAGAGTCGGTTGCCGATGAAGTTGGGGCGATCCTTGCAGATCACCACACCCTTGCCGAGCGTCTCCTGGGCGAAGTGGACAATGGCCGCCACGGCAGCGCGGTCGGCGTCGTCGCCAGGGATAATTTCTAGCAGCTTGAGGTAGCGCGGCGGGTTGAAGAAATGGGTACCAAAGAAGTGGCGCTTGAACTCCGGGCTGCGGCCCTCGGCGATCAGGCCAATCGGGATGCCGGAGGTGTTGCTGGTGACAAGCGCGTCGGGCTTGCGCACAGCCTCCAGGCGCTCCATCAGGGCCTGCTTGGGGGCGAGCTGCTCGATGATCACCTCGACGATCCAGTCGCAGGTGGCGAGCTGGGCAAAATCGTCCTCGGTGTTACCCAACGTGATCAGATCGGCGCTGCGCTCGCTGAGCAGATTCGCGGGGCGGGCCTTGCGCATGCGCTCGTAGCCGCCGCGCACAATCCGGTTGCGCACAGCGGGGTGGGCCAGTGTCAGGCCCTTCGCCTGCTCCTCCGGGGCGAGCCGGTCGGGCGGCATATCGAGCAGCAGCACCGGCAGGCCCGCGCCGGCGACGAGGCCGGCAATCGCGGCGCCCATCGTGCCAGCGCCGATCACGGCGACACGCTTGATCTGGTGGGGCATCGGGGTCCTCCTTGACCGTTCAGAAGGGCTGCACATTTTAGATGCAGTGCGTCATGAGTGACTTCATGATACCACATGGGGGCGCGGTTTGGAAGCATTGCAAGCCGGATGCTAGGGCTACGTCATGGTCGGCGCGGTTGCCAGGAGCGGGCGGTTGAAACCGCGTCGGCCGAGCCTGCGGCCGCGCGTCGGCCTGCGCCGACGTGTCCAGACCCGCCCGCGCAGGCGGGCGCCCGGCGCAGCGCGCCACCACGGCGCGCGTGTACGCGCCCGCCTCCCGACCATGACGAGCGAGGCGCTATTCGCCGCGTTTGCATTCGCCGCTGACACACTTCGCTCCGATAAGGTTTAACCTCTGGTCCACCTACTTGCCACAGATGTGATGCCGCGACGCGGCTATCGGCCTTCCCAGGCATAGGCCAGGATCTCGTGCTTCGTCTTGCTGGCGTAGTACCAGACCCGAAACTCCTGCCGCACCGCGCTGTGGCAGGCGGCGAGGGGCGCGTCTGGCACGCAGAAGGGGCCGTTCTCGACCACCAGGGCGATATTTGGGCCTACAGCCACGATCTGCTGGAACTGCGGGACGCCGCCGCTGTGCAGGGCGCCGAGCCCGGTGGCGCCGATCAGGGCGAGCACGATGGCGGCGATCAGCACCGCCAGTGCCGCCGTCGGTAGAATCGCTGCGCGTCCCATCGCTGCCCTCGTTGCATTGTGCGCGCTGTCAGAGCTGCCCGCCGCTACTATACCATCCCCGCCAGTATCGTCGAGAATGAGGATCAGTTCCACCCGCATTTGCTGGTATGCTGCTGGTGGCGCGTGCAGCTACGCGCTGCTCTGACAGAGGACAGTATGCACGATCTGGCTACGGTTCGCGCCGCGCTCCTGGCGAAGCCCGGCGCTGAGGAAAGCTTCCCCTTCGATGCCGTGACGCTCGTCGCCAAGGTCGCAGGGAAGATGTTCGCCCTCGTCTCGACAACGGAGTCGCCCGTGCCGCTCTCGCTGAAGGTAGACCCGGATTACGGGGAGGTGCTGCGCGCCACCTACCCGGCGATCCAGCCGGGCTACCACCTCCACAAGCGGCACTGGGTGTCGCTCACCTTAGACGAAAGCCTGCCCCCGGCGCTGGTGCAGGAGCTGATCGACGCGTCCTACCGCCTGGTGGTGCGGGGGCTAACCCGTGCCGCCCGTGCGCAGCTGGCGGATAGCACTGGCAGTCCCAAGATTGGCGAAGGAGCAGCGTGATGCGCTACGGCTACACGATTGTTTACGTCGCGGATGTCGCCGCGACCCTCGACTTCTACGAGCGGGCCTTCGGCCTGACGCGCCGCTTCCTGCACGAGAGCGGCGAGTACGGCGAGCTGGAGACCGGCGAGACCACGCTGGCCTTCAGTCGGCACGACCTCGCCACGACGCTGTTCCCGCTTGACTACGCGCCAATCCAGCCAGACCAGCCGCCCGCAGGCGTCGAGCTGGGCCTCGTGACCGAGGACGTAGCGGGCGCGTACGCCCGTGCGGTGGCGGCGGGGGCGGCGCCCCTGAAGGAGCCGAGCCAGAAGCCGTGGGGGCAGACCGTCGGCTACGTGCGTGATCTCAACGGGGTGCTGATCGAGCTCTGTAGCCCGATGGCGTAAGTCACTCTGCTAGACAACGCGAGCGCCGCCTGCGCAGACGCCCGCTCCGTGGCTGTGGGCGTCCAACCGAAGCTGCAGAAAGACAAACCCATGACTCGCTCGCGCGGGCGCCGCCTGCTGGCCGCCCTGTTTATTCTGGCTGGCCTCAACCACTTCGTCCAGCCGCGGCTGTACACCGCGATCATGCCGGGCTACCTGCCGGCCCACGCCGCCCTCGTCGCCGCCAGCGGCGCTGCCGAAATTGGCCTCGGGCTCATGGCGCTGGCCCCGCGTACGCGGTGGCTTACCCGCTGGGGCCTCACGGCGCTGCTCATCGCGGTGTTCCCGGCGAACCTCGACATGGCGCTGCACGCGGAGCGCTATCCCCTGCTCCCGCCCGCGCTGCTCTGGCTGCGCCTGCCGCTGCAGGGCGCCCTTATCGCCTGGGTGTGGTGGGCGACTGCCGCTGATTAGGGATAGCCTAGCTCCAAGTCAGCATCGCCTGCCAGGACTGGAGCGTTTGCGGCTAACTTCGTGGGCGCAGCAACTCGAACAGCGTGCCCATCTCGAAGTAGTCGCCGCGATAGCCTGCCCGCGCGATCGGCTGAGCAGCCGCCGTGTCAAAGCGACCGTCCTTCAAGTAGGCGCTGGCGATATGCACCCCAACAACCTGGCCGAGCGCCAGGTAGGACTCCAGGGGCTGGCCCGCCAGATCGCGCAGCTGCACGATCTGGAGCAGTTTGCACTCCAGGGCGGCAGGCGACTCGGCGACGCGCGGCGCGGCAACCAGGCGGCACGGCGCCGCGGTCAAACCGGCCAGCACAAACTCGTCCACGTCGGAGGCGACAGACGCGGAGGTTTGATTCATGGCCGCGGCGAGCGGTTTGGTGGCCAGGTTGGCGACAAACTCGCCGGTCGCCTCGACGTTGCGAATGCTATCTTTGCGCCCCTCGCTACAGAAGCCAACGATGGGCGGGTTGCTGCTAAAGGCGTTGAAGAAGCTGTAGGGCGCAAGGTTGACCCGCCCCTGCCGGTCGCGGGTGGCGATCCAGCCGATCGGGCGCGGGGCGACAATCGCTTTAAACGGGTCGTGGGGCAGGCCGTGCCCGCGCGCCGGCTCGTAGAAATAGCCTTCTGTGGGGTCAAGCATCAGGATCTCCTCTCCTTATCTCGTCGTCGAGCGAGCAGCCGCTGCCATGGTAGCATATCAGGTCGGGAGGTAAGGCCCAGGCGGCGATGAGCGGCGGCAGCGCATGCTACACTGGCCCCAATAGAGTGGATGCCTGGAGGATGCGACCCCAATGAAGCTTGCAGCGTATCTGGATCGCATCGGCTACAGCGGCCCCGTTGGCCCCGATTACACAACGCTCTGCGCGCTCCACCGCGCGCATCTGCTCGCGATCCCGTACGAGAATCTCGACATCCACCTGGGGCGCCCGCTCACCCTGGACGAGCCACAGATCGTCGCGAAGCTTGTTGGCGCAGGTCGCGGCGGCTGGTGCTACGAGATGAATGGGCTCTTCGCCTGGGCGCTGCGCCAGCTCGGCTTCGAGGTGCAGCTGCTCGCCAGCGCCGTCGATCGCGCCGCCAGCGGTGCTGCGGCCGATGGCAACCACCTGGTGCTGCTCGTGCAGCTTGAGCGCCCATATCTGGCCGATGTCGGCTTCGGCAATGGCTTCCTGGAGCCGCTGCCCCTGGCGCCCGGCACCTACCGGCAGGGCTATCGCACCTATGCCCTGACGCTCGACGGCGAGCGCTGGAATTATGCCCCCGACCCGCAGGATGGCCCTGGCTACGACTTCACGCTGACGCCCTACAAGCTCGCAGACTTTGCCGAGCAGTCTCACCGCCAGCAGACAGCGCCGCACTCAGGCTTTGTGCGCACAACGGTTTGCCACCGCCTCACCCGCGATGCTGTGGTGAGTCTGCGCGGCGCGCTCCTCAGCACGACGAGCGCCGCAGGCGTGGAGCGCCGCGTGATCGCCGATGCCAACGACTACCAGGCGACGCTCGCGGATCGCTTCGGCCTCCAGCTTGCCGAAGCGCCAGCCCTGTGGGAGCGCGTGTGGGCACGGCATCAGGCCTGGCTGCGAGAGCAGGCGGCCCCGGCGGTGGTACAATCCTCCCCGTCGAGCTGAGATCAGCCCGCACCAGGAGCCCCGCTATGGCTGAGACCCCCGCAGATCACGATCACTTCGCGCCCCTGCGCGGGGCAGAGTTTCTCGTCCTGACGACCTACCGGCGCACCGGCGAGGCTGTGCCGACTACGCTCTGGTTTGCCGAGGACGGCGGCGTGCTCTACCTGACCACGGCGGCACAGGCCGGCAAGGTGAAGCGGCTCCGCAACACCCCGGCGGTGCAGGTCGCCCCGAGTGATCGGGTTGGCAATCTTCAAGGGCAGGCCCTGCCCGCGCAAGCCCGTGTGCTGGAGCCTGAGGAGTTTGCGCTGGCCATCGCAGCGCTTCAACAGAAGTATGGCGAGCAGTTCACGACGCTCACCGCGCAGATGGACGCGGCGCGGGCCGCAGGGAGCCGGATCTACGTTGTGGTTACGCCATAGGGCCTTGCTCCTGCGCAGGGGCGTGCAGCCCGACCACGGCCCACCCCATGCCGAGCGGCCACGCCGTACTGCCGCTTTTCGCCGTCACGTAGGCCTGGAGCGCCTGACCGCTCACCTGTGCCGCCACGACTTGGGCCGGTGTGATGGTGGCGAGCGGCACCTTCCAACGGCGCGCCCAGATGGTCTCGCCTATCGGTCGGTAGCCCAGATAGAGGAAGCGCCCACGCGGCACGCCGTGGACGAAGGCACCGGCGAAGTCTACGCTGTTGCCGTCGACGGCGAGCCGTGCGACAGCCGCGAGCGCAAAGCGGAGCGCGCCACTAGGCTCGGGGCTGCCCTGGTGCAGTGCCCTGGCTTTGTCTTGCGCACCAAAGTCCATCGTGTGCCCGCCATGCTCCAACGGCGGCGGCTCGTGACAGATAAGCACGAGAGTCAGCGGGATGGCGGGCTGAGGCAAGGGTAGCAAGACGATCCTCCATCACAGTGCCCGATCTGATGGTCTGGGCCGGTCGGCAACCTAGATCGTGCCGTCGCCGCTGCTCCGCTGCACGGCGTCTGGCAGCCAGGTCTCGTGGACATGCAGCCAGACGAGCCCGTTGGGTGTGTCGGGCTGCGCGCGGAACAGCACCGTGCTCAGCCGCCCGGTGACGGTGCCGTCGGCGTGGCGCTGCCACTCCTCGTAGGTGGCGACGGTGAGGCCACCCTGCTGGAGGCGCAGCTCAACCCGCTCGATCCACATGCGCCAGCCGGGACGGGTGCCATGGGCCGCGCGCAGCTGGGCAAGCAGCCGCTCCCCTGGAACGAGCTCGCCGCCAGGTGTGATCAGCGCGAACTCCGGTGCCTGCGTGTCCACCAGCCGCGCGTAGGCTGCGTCGGTGGCTGGCAGCGCCCCGCCGAGCCAGGCCTGGAAGAAGTTGTGCAGCTCTACGATCTCCGCATGCCACGGCGGCAGGCTCATGACTCACTCCCGGCAACGTCAAGCGCGTGGCGCAGCAGATCTGCCCGCCGCACCACCTCCAGCGCCGCCTCGTGGGTGGCTGCCAGTACCACAGGCGGGGCCGCGCCTGCCTCTAGGGCCTCCTGCCAGCGGCTCGCGCACAGGCACCAGCGGTCGCCAGATTTGAGGCCGACGAAGCCGTACTCTGGCCTCGGGGTGCTCAGATCGTTGCCACGCGAGCGGCTAAAGGCCAAAAACTCAGCTGTCATCTGGGCGCAGATAACGTGAACGCCCAGGTCGTCGGGGCCAGTGTCGCAGCAGCCGCTGCGGTAGAAGCCAGTCAGCGGGTTCGTCCCGCAGACAGCCAGGGGGCCACCCAGGACATTCCGGGCCGCCGGTGCCGTATGCTTGCCGTTCGTGGTACCCTGACCATTGGTATGCATGTTTCTCCTTGCTTGCCCCAGCTATTCTAGCTACGCGCTCGGCCGACCCCGTGCCAGCAGCCGATCCAGCGCCTGGGCGAAGCGCTGCCGGTCGACCGTAGTGTACGCTGCGGGGCCACCGGTGGCAACCCCGGCCCAGCGCAGCTCCTCCATCAGATCGCGCACGGCCAGGCGCTCCCCGATGCTGTCTGCCGTATACAGCTCGCCGCGCGGATCGAGCGCCGTCGCCCCGCGCGCCACCACCAGGGCGGCGAGGGGAATGTCGGCGGTTACCACGAGGTCGTCGGCTGCCACATGCTGCACGATGTAGTTGTCGGCGACATCGCTGCCCGCGCGCACCTGCGCGACGCTGATCAGCGCCGAGGGCGGCACGCTGAGCGGACGGTTGGCGACCAGGCAGAGCGGGAGCTGCAGGCGGGCCGACGCGCGAAACAGCAACTCCTTCACCGCGCGCGGGCAGGCGTCGGCGTCAACCCAGATCTGCATGCCAAGTTCCCTGCCATAGTGGTAGTAGTTCGTCCGAGCAAAGATGCTGAGTTACGCCCGGTAGCGGCGCGCTATAGCGCGCCCGTACGACCCATCAGTATAGCTCGGACGAACTAGTAGAGTCTGCACCGTCCTCCGTCCTCCGTCCTCCGTCCATCGTCCGCCGTCCTCCGTCTACTGCCCAGCAACGAGCTGCTCCTGGGAACGACGCATGCTGCGACGCTGCCGGGCGCGCGCCAGCACGCCGTTTTTTGGCGCGAGCAGCACGGCCGCCCCAAACAGGAGCGCCTGCACCACCACAATGCAGCCCGCCGTCGAGGCGTCGAGGTAGAAGCTCAGGTAGACGCCCATGATCGCCGCCAGCACAGCGGCGCCAACGGCCAGCGCCATCATGCGGTCGAAGCGGTCGGTGAGCAGGTAGCCGATCGCGCCGGGCGTGATCAGCATGGCGATCACCAGGATCACCCCAACCGCCTGCAGCGCCGCCACCACGGTGAGCGCCAGCAGCGCCAGCAGCGCGTAGTACAGAAACGTCGTGTTCAGGCCGATCGCGCGGGCGTGGTTGGGGTCGAAGCAGAACAGCATCAGGTCGCGCCGCAGCACCGCAATCGCCAGCAGCGCGATTGTGCCGGCGATCAACGTCTGCACCAGGTCGTCTGGCTCGATGCCCAGCACATTGCCGTACAGGATGTGCGTCAGATGCACATCGCTCGGCGTGCGCGAGAGCACGATCAGGCCCAGGGCGAAGAAGGCGGTGAAGACCAGGCCGATCACCGCGTCTTCCTTCACGCGCGTGTTGCGCTTCACCCAGCCGATGCTGATGGCGCAGACCAGCCCGGAGACGAACGCGCCAATCGCAAAGGGCAAGCCCAGGATGTAGGCGAAGACCACGCCCGGCAGCACCGCGTGCGAGAGCGCGTCGCCCATCAGCGCCCAGCCCTTGAGGATGAGGTAGCACGAGAGCACCGCGCAGACGACGCCGACGAAGGCGCTTACGCCCAGGGCCGTCTGCATAAATGGGTACTGGAAGGGCGCGGCGAACCAGTCCCAGATGGCCATAAACATGTTCATGAGGAAGCTTTCTGGCTCCCCCGCTCTCGCTCAGGGAGCGGGAGCTGGGGGATGAGGGACTGTGCCGCGTTGCGCTGCGCCCGCTTGTTCCACGCCTGCGCCAGCAGCCCGCGCTGCGGTGCCAAGATGAGCACCACCAGGAAGAGCATGGCCTGCGCGAAGACGATGCAGCCGCCGGTGGAGGCGTTCAGGTAGTAGCTGGCGTAGATGCCGACCACACACGACGTCACACTCGCTACAACGGCCAACAGCAGCATGCGATCAAAGCGGTTGGTCAGCATGTAGGCGATGGCGCCGGGCGTGACCAGCATGGCCACCACCAGCACAATCCCGATTGTCTGGAGCGCGGCGACGATCGTGAGCGCCAGCAGTGAGAGCAGCATAAACGAGAGGCGCCCGGTGTTCAGGCCGATGGCGCGGGCATGGTTGGGATCAAAGCAGAAGAGCAGCAGATCCTTGCGGAAGACCAGCACCAGCGCCAACGTGATCCCGCCGGCAATCGCGGTCTGCACAATGTCGGCGTCGGCGATGCCAAGCACATTGCCGAACAGGATGCTCTTCACACTCAGCAGCGGCGGCAGGTAGCCGAAGGTCGCGTTCATCCACTCGGCCATGCTCGGCAGCTTGCTCACCAGGATCAGGCCGAAGCCGAAAAAGGCGGTGAACACGATCCCGATCACGGCATCGGCGCGCAGGCGCGTGTTCGCGCTCACCCAGCTAATCACCAGCACCGAGCCCAGGCCAAAGACGAAAGCCCCGATGCCGAAGGGCAGGCCAACGAGGTAGGCCAGCACCACGCCCGGCAGCACCGAGTGCGATACGGCGTCGCCCATCAGCGACCAGCCTTTGAGCGTGACGAAGCACGACAGCACGGCACACACGACGCCCACAAGCACGCCGACGCCGAGCGCTTTGACCATAAACTGATATTGAAACGGATCGATCACCCAGGACCAGAGCGCTTGCAGCATGAGTTACCTCCCTGCCGCTGGCGGCTGAATGGGCTGCTGGCTGTCACGATTGGCCCCAAGATGCGCCTCGTAGGCCAGCTCTTTGCCCGCCTGCTGGGCGAAGACCAGATGGTTGAAGACGCCGCCGTAGGCGTGGGCGATATTCTCGGGCGTGAAGGTCGTCTCAAGCGGGCCATACGCGAGCACAGTGCGATTGATCAGCGCGACTTCGTCGCAAAACGACGCGATCGAGGCAAGGTCGTGGGTGCAGACAATGATCGTCTTGCCCTCGTCGCGCAGCTCGCGCAGCAGCGTGATGATCGTCTCCTCGGTTTTGGCGTCGATACCGGTAAATGGCTCATCGAGCAGCATGACCGCGGCGTCCTGGGCCAGAGCGCGGGCGAGGAAGGTGCGCTTGCGCTGCCCACCCGACAGCTCGCCGATCTGGCGTTTGCGGAAGTCCTGCATGCCGACGCGCGCCAGACTCTCCACGACCTTGGCGTGATCGAGCGGGCGTGGGGTGCGCAGGAGGTTCATAAAGCCGTAGCGGCCCATCATCACCACATCCTGCACGCTCACCGGGAAGGCCCAATCGACCTCCTCAGCCTGGGGCATGTAGGCGAGTCGCCCACGTTTCTGCGCCGTCGTCACCGGCTCGCCAGCGATCAGCACGCGCCCGGCGGCGGGGGTGAGAAAGCCCATAATCGCTTTGAACAAGGTCGATTTGCCCGCGCCGTTCATGCCGATCAGGCCACAGATACTGCCGGGCTGCACTGTGAGGCTCGCGTCGCGCAGGGCGATAAAGCCGTTATAGTCAACCGTGATGTTCTCGACCTGGATCACTGGTGGGTTGTTCATGGCTTACGTACCTGCGCGTAATTATTGACAATCGCGTCGACGTTGAACTTCAACATAGCTAGGTAGGACGGGGCATCGCCGTCCGGGGCGGTGAGCGAGTCGACATACAGCGTGCCGCTGAAGAGCGCGCCGGTCTCGTTGGCGACCTGCTCCATCGCCTTGCCGTTCACGGTGCTCTCGCAGAAGACAATCGGGAAGTTATTCGTTCGCACCTGCTCGATCACGTTCTTGACCTGATCAGGTGTGCCTTCCTGGTCGGCGTTGATCGCCCACATGTAGACTTCCTTGAGCCCGCCGTCGCGGGCGAAGTAGCTGAACGCGCCCTCGCAGGTAACGAGCCCGCGCTGATTTTCGGGGATGCCGCTCAGCGCCTGCGTAAGATCGTTCTGGAGTGGCGCGAACTTCGCGATGTAGGCGGTGGCGTTGGCGTTGTAGGTCGCCTCGTTCGCGGGGTCGAGCTCAACCAGCGCCTTGCGGATGTTCTCGACGTAGATCTTCGCGTTGGCGAGTGACATCCATGCGTGTGGGTTCGGCTTGTCCTTGTACGGCCCCTCAGCGATGGGGATAGGCGTGATGCCAGTGCTGACATCAACCGCCGGGACATCCCTGAGCGCGCCCATAAACTTCTCGAACCAGCGCTCAAGGCCAAGGCCATTGTTCAGGATCAGGTCGGCGTTCTGGGCGCGCACAATATCGCTTGGGGTCGGCTCGTAGTCGTGAATCTCGGTGCCGATCTTGGTGATCGAGTCGACGATCGCAGCGTCGCCTGCGATATTCTCGGCCATATCGGCGATCACTGTAAATGTGGCGAGGATGCGCTTCGGCTGGCCGGCAGCATCGGCACCTGGGCCTTGGGCGGCGGGATTCTGCTGGCCGCAGGCGGCCAGGACGAGGGCAGCTAAGAGGCTGAACACGAGCATCAATCTGCGCATTAGGCGGCTTCCTTAACTTCAGCATAAGCGGCTATAGTCCGCCTCATTGAGCTAGTCAAACAAATAATTTGAGGCATACCTAAAATAAGGCGAAAGCGCCTTTTTGTCAAGCGGGTTTGCGCTTCATTTGTGCTATCATGGCCGCGTTCGCTCGTGGAAAGGAGGCGGTGATGGAGTGCCCATTCCCTGGCATGGACCCATATCTCGAAGCGCCGAGCCTGTGGCCGGATGTGCATCATCGGCTCATCAGTGCGATTTGCGATCAGATTCAGTCGCTGATCGTACCGAACTACCGCGCCGTGATCACGCCGTACGTCGCCTTCGAGAGCATCGAGATTGCGCCGGTGCGCAGGGTAGTACCGGATGTCGGCATTTTCGAGCGCGAGACACTCGAAGCAGGCGGTGGTGTCGCCGTTGCGCATACCGTTGCTCCACTGACGCTCCCCGCCGTGATGGAAGTGCCGGTCGAGTATGCGCGGATCGAGATCCGCAGCGTCCGCGACCAGGTGCTTGTCACCGCGATTGAAGTCTTATCGCCAGCGAATAAGCGCCCCGGCAGCGAGGGCGCCGACGCCTACGAGAAGAAGCGGCAGGAGCTGTTTCGCAGCACGGCGCATCTGCTGGAGATCGATCTGTTACGTGCCGGACGGCGCCCGCAGATTGCGCGGGATCTGCCAGATGCGCCGTACTTTGTCTTTCTGAGCCGGCCGCAGCGCCGCCCGATGATCGATATCTGGCCGCTGTCGCTGCGCACGCCGATCCCCCGCATCCCGGTGCCGCTGCGCTACCCCGACCGCGACGTACCGCTGGATCTTGGCGCAGCCATCCACGACGCCTATCGGCGCGCGCGCTACGACCTTGAGCTGGATTACCGCGAGCCGCCGCCAGCGCCCGCGCTCGGCTCCGATGAGAGCGCCTGGCTCGACGCACACCTGCGCGAGCGCAGCCTGCGCTGAGCGCTGGTCTCCTCAGCTGTTCGCGCCCGTTTTCTATGCGCGGCGTGCCCTCCTACTCCAATTCTACTCTGTCGTTGGCCTGCACCTTCCTGCGGCAGGTGCAGGCGGCGGGCTTCACCGGCGTGCAGAACTTCCCCACCGTCGGCCTGATCGACGGCACGTTTCGCGCCGGGCTGGAGGAGACCGGCATGGGCTACGCGCTGGAGGTGGAGCTGATCGCTGAGGCGCACCGGCTCGATCTGCTCACCTGCCCCTATGTCTTTGGCCCCGAGGACGCGCGGGCGATGGCCGAGGCCGGCGCCGACGTGCTTGTCCCCCATATGGGCCTGACGACGAAGGGGGCGATCGGCGCGCGCACGGCGCTCACGCTCGACGAGTGCGTCGTGCGCATCCAGGCGATGCACGATGCGGCCAAGACCGTCAACCCGGAGATCCTTGTGCTCTGCCACGGCGGGCCGATCGCCGAGCCGGAAGACGCTGCCTACGTGCTTGAGCGTACCGTCGGCGTCGTCGGCTTTTTTGGCGCCTCCAGCATGGAGCGCCTGCCCACCGAGGTCGCGATCACCGAGAACGCGCGCCGCTTTAAGCAGCTGCGGCCAAGTTTGTAGGGCGGGCCGGACTCTCACCCCCGACCCCTCTCCCTCAAGGGGAGAGGGGAGTTCCATTATCAGGAAACCTTCTGGCTCCCCCTCTCCCGCTCAGGGAGAGGGGGCTGGGGGGTGAGGGCTTAAAGCCCAGCGGCAAAGCGCGCCACCTCGTTGCCGCCTGCGTCGAACAGAATCAGCTCCGCGCCCTCGCGACGCCACGTGCTGGCCGCCTGCAAGGCGCGCAGGTAGGTCGCCTCCTGCCCATTGCGCCCGTCGTCGCAGGCGGCGCGGGTCGTGGTGAGCGGCCCAAGTGTGAGCGTCGCGCCGACGGCCTGGTACGGCCCGCGGAACGTGTTGCAGCCTGTCGTCCCCTGCACCGTGCTGCTCAGGAAGTTGAGCGTCAGGCGCGTGTCGCCGAGCGGCAGCTGGTTCACGTACAGCCTGGTGACGGCCCAGTTTGTGTACGTCAGCGCGCTGGCGTCGGGTGCGGGGGTTGGCGTTGGCGTGCCCCGCACCGTGACCGCCGCGATTAGGCCGCCAAAGGTTGCGCCGTTGGTGGCGCGCAGCACCCACGAGCTCCGATAGTCGCCGGGGATGCCGGGCGCAAGCATCGGGACCGAGATATCGATGCTCTGGCCCGGCTGCGCATCGGGGATGCGCACCGAGGCCGGCGCGCTCATCTGGTCGCCGCGGGCAAAGACGATCTGGTAGCTGGCCCAGACGCAGCTGCCGTCGTTGCGCACGCGCCAGATGCGCTCGAATGGCGCGAACGGGTCGAGCGTTGAGCCGTTGGGGATCGCCACGTCGCGCACAAACATCATCTCAAGCGTGCAGCCGCCGGGGCCGGGGCCGGGGATGGCGGTGGGGCTCGGGATCACAGTCGGCGTGGGGCTTGGCTGAGGCGTGGGCGGGGCGAGATTGGCGTTAAACACCGCGTTGCCCAGCAGCCCGCCGAGCACGCCGAACTGCGCCGGGAGCTCGGGGTGAAACTCCAGCCGCGCCCGCTCGAACCACTGGGTCAGGTACTCGCGCCCGTCGCTGCCCAGCTCTGGCGTCGCCTCGGAGATTGGCAGCCCGAAGAGCGCTAGGCTCTCCTCGATGGTGAAGCCAGGCTGGCCGTCGAAATCAATACCGTAGCGCTGGTAATAGGTGCGGAATGGCTCACAGACGCTGTGCTGGGTCTGCGCTACAAAGACGCAGCCCGGCTGGCTGCCGGCGTCGGGGCTCGCCTTCGGAAAGTTGAACCAATCACGGCCCTGCTGGTTCAGCCGATCAACCCCCAAACGGCCCAGCAGCACATCGTAGGGCCGTGCGTTCTCGGGATGCAGCTCCAGCCGCTGGCGCTCGAACCACTGCGCCTGGATCGTGCTGCCGTCCTGGGTCTGAAACGGCGCCTGCGCCGAGGGCGAATGCGGCCACTGATGCAGAAGCCTGTCTCGGGGAAGCAGCGCGCCCCAGCTTGTGCCGCAACGGGCGCGACCTGGCCTTGATACAGCAGGGCGAGCACCGGGAGCAGCAGCAGTGTGAACAATGCCAGACGTGACCGTGGGCGCATCGGGGATCTCCTTTAGCAAAATCGGATCAATTCAGCTCACTTACAGTGGAGCCGGTACGATAACCGATTTTGCGGAGTCCGCCAGCGGGCTGATCGTCGTATGCGCTACAACCCCTTCGCCAGATGGTAGTACAGATCGTTCCAGCGCAGCTCCTTCTTGAAGCCCGCCACGCTTGTCTGCTCGTCGATCAGCAAAAACTCCATGCCGGCCATCTCGGCGAAGTCTGCCAGGTGCTCCGCCGTCAGGTCGTAGCTGTAGCCGGTGTGGTGCGCGCCGCCCGCGTAGATCCAGGCCGCCGCAGAGGTCTTCAGGTTGGGCCGGGGCACCCAGAGCGCGCGCGCCACCGGCAGCTTCGGCAGGGGCGCGTCGGTTGGCACGGCGTCGACCACGCTCACCACCATACGCAGGCGGTTGCCCATCTCCACCACCGAGGCGTTCACGGCGGGGCCGCGCTTCGCGTCGAACACCAGGCGCACCGGATCGGCCTTGCCGCCGATGCCGAGCGGGTGTACCTCCAGTCTCGGCTGCTCTGCCGCGATGCTCGGGCAAATCTCTAGCATGTGGGCGCCAAGCACCTTCATGCCATCGGGGCTCAGGTGGTAGGTGTAGTCCTCCATAAACGACGTTCCGCCCGGCAGACCTGCGCCCATCACCTTCATGGCGCGCACCAGGGCCGCCGTCTTCCAGTCGCCCTCGCCGGCAAAGCCGTAGCCGTCGGCCATCAGCCGCTGCGGGCCGAGGCCGGGCAGCTGGACAAGGCCGTGCAGATCTTCAAACGTGGTGGTAAAGCCCTTGAAGCCGCCATCCTCCAGAAAGTAGCGCAGGCCCAGCTCGATCCGGGCGCCCTCGCGGAGCGACGTGTGTCGCTCGCCGCCCACGCGCAGCGCCGTGGCGACCACGTACTGCTTGTCGTAGAGCTGCACCAGCGCGTCGATCTCGGCATCGCTCACCTCACGCACGAAGCGCACCAGGTCGCCCACGCCGTAGCCGCTCACGCTGTAGCCGAGGCGCATCTGCGCGTTGACTTTGTCGCCCTCGGTGACGGCCACCTCGCGCATGTTGTCGCCGAAGCGGGCGAAGCGGGCGCCCTGGGCGTCGTTCCAGGCGCTGGCCGCGCGTGCCCATGCCCCTACGCCGGCCTGCACGGTTAGATCCTGCCAGTGTCCCACCACCACCTTGCGCTCTAGGCGCATGCGGCTGCCAATAAAGCCGAACTCGCGGTCGCCGTGGGCGGCCTGGTTCAGGTTCATAAAGTCCATGTCGATCTCGGCCCAGGGGATGTCACGGTTGTACTGCGTGTGCAGGTGGAGCAGGGGCTTTTGCAGCGCCCGCAGACCGGCGATCCACATCTTGGCCGGCGAGAAGGTGTGCATCCAGGTGATCAGGCCAACACAGCGCTCGGCGTTGTTCGCCTCGCGGCATAGGCGCAAGATCTCGTCGGGGGTTGTGAGCACCGACTTAAACACGACACGCACAGGTATGGCGGCCGCTTCGTCGAGGGCCTGGGCGATCTGCCCCGAGTGTTGAGCCACATGCTCCAGGGTGTCCGGGCCATACAGATGCTGGCTGCCGGTCACAAACCAGACTTCGAGCTGCTTGAGGTCGATCTGCATTGGGGACTCACTTTCAAAGCGGTGGGGCTAGCGGGGCGCCCACAAGGGGCGCCCTTACGAGCCATCAGATGAAAGGCCTGATCGGCTATTACTACAGTGGTAGTTGTCTTCGTGCCGCTCCTCGCGGGGGTTTGAGGGCTCAAAACCTACTGTCGAAGTAGAGTTTTCCTTGCTGTTGAACGGGCTTTGAGCGCTCCGGCCCGCTCAATTCACGAACTACCACTGTAGTACTATCGGCTATCGGCCATTGCACCTTAGCGCTGCCCGTAGACATTGATGTAGCGCTGATGGAGCCGGGCGACATCGTCCGGGGCGATCTCGTCGGGCGTGCCGAGCTGCAGGGCATACCAGACCGTGCGTGCCACCTCTTCCGTCATTACGGCGGCCTTGACGGCGACCCTGGCCGACGCGCCGACTGTGAAGACGCCGTGGTTCTTCAGTAGCACTGCGGGCGAGCTACCGATATGCGCCACCACCTGCTGCCCGATCTCCTCGCCGCCAATCAGGGCGAAGCCAGCACAGGGGATCGGCCCGCCGAACTCGTCGGCGATGGCGGTGAGGTAGACGGGGATGGCCCGCCCAAGGGCGGCGAAGGCGGTAGCGTAGGGCGAGTGAGTGTGGGCAATGCCGTTGAGATCTGGGCGATGACGGTAGATGTAGAGGTGGCTGGCGGTGTCGGAGGAGGGTGCAAGGCTGCCCTCGATGATCGCTCCTTCCAGATCCACAACCACATGATCCTCGGGGCGCAGATCCTCGTACATCACGCCACTGGGCTTGATCACCACCAGGTTGGTCTCCGGGTCGCGGGCGCTGACATTGCCGCCCGTCCAGCTTACCAAACCGTTCTTGGGCAGCTCCAAGTGCAGCTTCCAGAGCTGTGTTTTGAGCGCTTCCAGCATGGGCAGGGACTCCTAAAAGGGGCGGGACGCCCACAAGGGGCGTCCTATCGTCCTCGGTTACGTGTGGGCCGGGTGCTGCTCCTCGCGCAGCTGCCTGAGCCGCTTCATCACGTCGTTCGCCCCGCGCCCGAAGTAGTCGTAGAGTAGCTTGTACTCTGCGTAGAGACGGTCGTACACGGCGCTATGCGCCGCGATGGGTGTGTAGCGCTCGGCCCGCAGGCCGCCCATCTGGCGGGCAGCTGTGGCGATATCGGCGTAGCCGCCTGCCGCCGCCCCCGCCGCGACGGCGCCGTGCATGGCCGCGCCGAGCGCCGGCGCCTGGGCGCTGCGCACAACGCCGATCTCGTGGCCGGTGACATCGGCATAGATCTGCATGAGCAGCTGGTTGCGCTCGGGCAGCCCGCCCGCCGCCACCAGCCGCCGCACGGGCACACCCGAGGCGTTCAGCGTCTCGATGATCTCGCGTGTGCCGAAGGCTGTGGCCTCGATCAGGGCGCGGTAGATCTCTGGCGCCGTCGTCGCCAGCGTCATGCCCAGCAGCAGCCCGCCCAGCTCCACATCCACCAGCGTGGAGCGGTTGCCGTTCCACCAGTCGAGGGCCAGCAGGCCGCTCTCGCCGGGCCTGAGTTTGGCCGCCTCCTGCTCCAGTAGCGTGTGCAGGCCGAGGCCGCGCCGCTGCGCCGCCTGATGGTACGCGGGCGGCACGCCATGCTCCACAAACCAGGCGAAGATATCGCCGACGCCACTCTGGCCGGCTTCATAGCCGAGCATCCCAGGTACAATCCCGCCGTCTACCACGCCGCACATGCCTGGCACGTCGGGCAGCTCCTGCTGCTGCGCGGCCACCATCACGTCGCAGGTGCTGGTGCCCATAATCATCACCATGGTGCCCGGCTCGATGCTGCCAATGGCGGGCAGGGTGACGTGGGCGTCCACGTTCGCCACGGCCACCGGCGTGCCTGGACGGAGCCCGGTCCAACGCGCGGCCTGCTCGGTGAGGCCACCGGCCCGTGCCCCAAGCGGTGCGAGCGTGCGCAGCAGCTTCTCGTCAACGATCCGCTCCAAGCGCGGGTCGAGGGCCTTGAAGAACGCGTTCGATGGGAAGCCGTCGCGCCGCGACCAGATCGCTTTGTAGCCGGCGGTACACTCGTTGCGCGTCTCGACGCCGGTAAGCTGCCAGACCACCCAGTCGGCAGCTTCGATCAGCCGGTCGGCGGCGGCGTAGAGCGCGGGCGCCTCGTCGAGGATCTGCCAGGCTTTGGGGAAGAACCACTCGGCGCTGATCTTGCCGCCGTAGCTGTCGAGCCAGGGCTCGCCGCGTGTGCGCGCGATCGCATTCAGCCTGTTTGCCTCGTCCTGGGCGGCATGGTGCTTCCAGAGCTTCACCCAGGCGTGGGGCTGGGCCCGCCACTCGGGCAAGCAGCAGAGCGGCGTGCCGTCGTCTGTGGTGGGCAGCATAGTGCAGGCGGTGAAGGCCACGCCTATGCCAATCACGTCGGCGGGGTCCACGCCGCTCGCTGCGAGCACGGCCGGGATGGCCTGCTTGAAGACCTCAAGGTAGTCGTTCGGGTCCTGGAGCGCCCAATCGGGCTCCAGGCGTACGCCGCTCTCGGGGAGGCGCTCGTCGATCACACCGTTGGCGTAGGCGTGGACGGCGGTGGCGATCTCCTGGCCGTCGGCGACATCCACCAGCAGCGCGCGGCCCGACTCGGTGCCGAAGTCGACGCCAATACTGTAGTTTCGCCGGCTCATGGGTGTGGCTCCTTGGCGCTCAGCCCTTGTTCTTGTTGTACACATCGAAGAAGACTGCGGCCAGCAGCACTAGGCCCTTGATCGCCTGTTGCCAGTCCACACCCACGCCAATGATCGACATGCCATTATTCATCACGCCCATCACGAAGGCGCCGATCACTGCGCCGACCACTGTGCCGACGCCGCCTGAGGCCGAGGCCCCGCCGATGAAGCAGGCCGCGATCACATCGAGCTCGAAGCCATTGCCAGCCTTGGGCGTGGCCGAGTTCAGGCGGGCCGCGAAGACCAGGCCAGCCAGCGCCGCGAGCACGCCCACGTTCACAAAGGTGTAGAAGGTGAGGCGTGAGGTCTGGACGCCCGAGAGCTTGGCGGCCTTCTCGTTGCCGCCCAGCGCGTAGATCCGTCGGCCTATGACCGTGCGGTTGGTGATGAAGGTGTAGACCGCGATCAGCAGAAACATCAGTACCAGCACGTTCGGCAGGCCTTTGTAGGAGGCCAGCAGGTAGCAAAGCGCCATGATCGCCGCACTGATCGCCAGGTTTTTCAGCATAAAGAGCGGGATCGGGCTCGCCTCGAAGCCGAACTTCAGCTGGTTGCGCCGCGCGCGCACGTCCAGGTAGATCAGCACGCCAGAGAGCAGCAGGCCTAGCAGCAGGCTGGTGATGTGCAACCCCTCGACGCCGAAAAAGTCGGGGATGAAGCCCGAGCTGAGGCGCTGAAACTCCACTGGGAACGGCCCGATCGACTGGCCCTGGAGCACCACCAGGGTTAGGCCACGAAAGATCAGCATGCCCGCCAGCGTTACGATAAAGGCCGGGATCTTCATGTAGGCGACCCAGAAGCCCTGCCAGGCCCCGATCAGGGCGCCGATCAGCAGGCAGAGCGGGACCGCCAGCAGGAAGGGCAGCTGATTATTCACCATCAGCACGGCCGAGATCGCTCCGACGAAGGCAGCGATCGAGCCGACCGAGAGGTCGATGTGGCCGGCGACGATTACCAGCAGCATGCCCAGGGCCATAATCACGATGTAGCTGTTCTGGAGGATCAGGTTAGTGATGTTCAGCGGCCGCAGCAGCGTGCCGTTGGTGAACACCTGGAAGAAGAGCATAATCACAATCAGCGCGACCAGCATGCCGTACTGACGGATATTGTTGCGGACAAACCCGGCCAGGGACTTAAAGCCCCCAAGGTTTGCGCTGGCTGCGGGGTAGGTCTTCATATCGCGACGCTCTCCTGCTGGCGCATAATGCAGCGCATGATCGCCTCTTGCGAAGCGGCGGCGGCGAGCATCTCGCCCACGATCTTGCCCTCGTTCATCACGTAGATGCGGTCGCAGACTCCCAGGATCTCAGGCAGTTCCGACGAGATCATAATGATCGCCTTGCCCTCGGCGGCTAGCCGGTTGACGATCGTGTAGATCTCGTACTTGGCGCCAACATCGATCCCACGGGTCGGCTCATCGAGGATCAGGATGTCGGGCTGCGCGAAGAGCCACTTGCTCAGCACCACCTTCTGCTGGTTGCCGCCGGACAGATTAATCGTCTTCTGCAAAATGCTGGAGGACTTGATATTCAGCTTGTCGCGATAGCCGTTGGCAACCTGGAGCTCCTGGGGCTCGTTGATCACCGCGTTGTCTGCGACAGCGCCCAAGTTGGTAAGCGTAATATTGTTCTTAATATCCTCGATCAGCACCAGCCCGTAGGTCTTGCGGTCCTCGGTGGCGTAGGCGAGGCCGTTCTTGATCGCCTTGCTGATCGTGCTGACATCGATCAAGGTGCCGTGCTTGTAGGCCGTGCCGCTGATCTGCCGCCCGTAGGCCTGGCCGAAGACGCTCATGGCCAGCTCGGTGCGGCCCGAGCCCATCAGCCCGGCGATGCCAACAACCTCGCCCCGGCAGACATGCAGGCCGACGTTGTCGATCACCTTGCGCTCGGCATGCAGCGGATGATACACGTTCCAGTCGCGGATCTCGAAGATCGGCGCGCCGATCTGGGGTGTGCGCGGCGGAAAGCGATGGGTAAGATCGCGCCCAACCATGCCGCGAATAATACGCTCCTCGCTCACCGGGCCCTCGCTGCACTCGATTGTCTCAATCGTGGCCCCATCGCGCAGGATCGTGATCGAGTCGGCCACCTTCGCGATCTCATTCAGCTTGTGCGAGATCAGAATGGAGGCGATGCCCTGGGCCTTGAACTGAAGCAGCAGCTTCAGCAGGGCCTCGCTATCGCTCTCGTTGAGGCTGGCTGTGGGCTCGTCAAGGATCAGCAGCTTCACCTTTTTTGCCAGGGCCTTGGCGATCTCCACCAGCTGCTGCTTGCCCACGCCGATGTCGGTGATCAGGGTGGTTGGGGGCTCGCTGAGGCCCACCAGTTTTAGCAGCTCCTGGGTGCGGGCCATCGCCTCGCTCCAGTTGATCACACCGAAACGGGCGCGCTCGTTGCCCAGAAAGATATTCTCTGCGATCGATAGAAAAGGGACAAGTGCCAGCTCCTGGTGAATAATAACAATCCCAACCTTCTCGCTCTGGCTGATGTCGTGGAAGCGACACTCATTGCCCTCCAGGTAGACCGCGCCGCTGTAGCTTCCGTGGGTGTACACCCCGCTTAGCACCTTCATCAGGGTAGACTTGCCCGCCCCATTTTCGCCCACAAGCGCGTGGATCTCGCCCTGGCGCACACTGAAGCTCACGTTGTCGAGCGCCTTGACGCCGGGGAAGCTCTTGGTGATATTGCGCATCTCGAGGACAACATCAGACATTGCGCGTGCCTTTGCGGGTGCGGCAGGGTACAACGACGGCACGTGTGAGGGCGGGGGCCCCCACACGTGCTGTGACACAAGCCTTACTGAACCTGCTCCTTGGTGTAGTAGCCGCTGTCGATCAGCAGCTTCTCCCAGTTGCTCACATCCACGCTGTACGGGATGAGCAGCTGCGAGGGCACCACCTTCACGCCATTGTCGTAGGTCTTGGTGTCGTTTACCGGCACCTCCTGGCCTTTGAGCGCCGCGTCTACCATCTTGGCGGTGGCGGCGGCGAGCTCGCGCGTGTCCTTGAAGACCGTCTGGGTCTGCTCGCCGGCGATGATCGACTTGACCGAGGGCACCTCGGCGTCCTGGCCGGTTACCACTGGCATCGGCTGATCGGCGCTGCCATAGCCAACGCCCTTGAGCGAGGAGATAATGCCGATGCTGAGGCCGTCGTAGGGCGAGAGTACGGCGTCGACCTGCTTGTCGGCGTAGTAGGCGCTCAGCAGATTATCCATGCGCGCCTGGGCGGTGGCGCCGTCCCAGCGCAGGGTCGAAACTTTATCCATGCCCGTCTGGCCGCTGACAACCACCAGCTTGCCGCTGTCGATGTAGGGCTGGAGCACCGACATAGCGCCGTCGTAGAAGAAAAAAGCGTTGTTGTCGTCGGGGGAGCCGCCGAACAGCTCGATGTTGAAGGGGCCCTTGCCGTCCTTCAGGCCGAGGGCCTGCTCGATGAAGCTGGCCTGGAGCACGCCAACCTGAAAATTGTCGAAGGTAGCGTAGTAATCTACATTCGCCGACTTGCGGATCAGGCGGTCATAGGCGATCACAAGGATGCCATTGTCGTTGGCAGTCTGGAGCACATTGGAAAGCGTCTCGCCGTCGATAGCTGCGATGACAAGCACCTTGGCGCCCTTGGTGATCATGTTCTCGATCTGCGATAGCTGGGTGGGGATATCGTCCTCAGCGTACTGCAGGTCCGTCTTGTAGCCGAGATCCGTGAAGGATTTTACCATGTTGTCGCCGTCGGCGATCCAGCGGGCGGAGGATTTGGTGGGCATCGAGATGCCGATGATCGCATCGGCAGCGGCGACCGGGGCGGGGGCAGTTGTGGCGGCGGCGGCCGGGGCTGCTGTGGGCTGAGCCGCCGGGGCAGTGCCGCCCGAGGCGCCACAGGCGCTTAAGAGCAGCGCGAACACCGTCAGGAGCGCGAGCACGAGCGTTGAGGAGCGTCTTTTCATCGCCGGTTCCTTCCTGGCCTTGTCGCCCGACCAAACATTGGCCAGGCCCTACTGGGGCATTGAGAATCAGCTCGGCGCCCCGCAGTGGGGGCCAAGAGCAAAGAGTACACAGGAAGGCGGCACACGGGCGGCCGCGTTCAGATCAAGGCGCCAATATGGGTGTGGGCTGTGAACAGGTGAAAGTTATTGAGGTCGTTCGACGCCTTTATCGATCCCGTTATCGATCCCGTTATCGATAACGACGCGATTATAGCAGCACGCTAGGGGGCTGTCAAGGTGCCCTAGGCTGTCTGTTATGGGTAGGTTAAGGGGAAGTGAAGGCTATGTTGAGAGGGGCGGCGTGGGGGTGCTGGCGCGGATCACTAACTCGGGCTGAAGCATGATCTCACGCCCGGCTGGCGCTACTTCACGCCCCTCAAGCTGGGCGAGGAGCGTCTGCACAGTGAGGTTGCCGAGCTCGCGCAGGGGCTGGCGCATGGTGGTGAGGGCCGGGGAGAACTGGGCGGCCTCACTGAGATCGTCAAAGCCCACGACGGCAAGCTCGTCGGGCACACGAATGCCGTGGAGGTAGGCATGGTGCAGCACGCCGAGGGCCATCTGGTCGTTGCACGCGAACACGGCGTCCATCTGGGGGTAGCTCTGGGCCAGGCGGGCGAAGCCGGCCTCGCCGCTGTCCGACGACCAATTGCCGGCGCACCAGTGGGCATCGGAGACGGGCGCGCCGAGCTGCGCCATCGTATCGGCCCAGGCCTGCCAGCGCTGCCGCGACTCCAGCCAATCCATTGGCCCACTAATCAGGCCGATGCGGCGGCGGCCCAGGCTGATCAGATATTCCACCAGCGTGCGGGCCCCGTTGTAGTTGTCGATGCTCACGCTTGTGTAGCGGGGGTGGGGCCGACTCTTGAGGAAGAGCATGGGTGGGCAGGTGGTGGGCAGTTGGGCCTGCACCAGCTTCACATTATCGTTCAGCTCGGGCGCGGCGAAGATAATGCCCTCCACCTGATGCGCGATCAGCGACTCAATGATTGGCACAATATTGGTGACATCGAAGCGGGGCAAGGCTTTGAGCAACAGTGCGTAGCCAGAGGCCTCGCATTGCTCGGTGATGCCATTGAGCGTCTGGGAGACGCCTAAGTAGCTTAAGCCGGCGGCGATCACGCCCAAGGTGTAGCTTTGCTGCTGCACCAGGCTACGCGCCAGGGCGCTAGGCTGGTAGCCTAGATCGGCGATTGCCTTCTCTACGGCTGCCCGCGTGCTCTGCGCAACGTCGGGGCGCTTGTTCAGCACACGTGACACCGTCTGGGTCGAGACATTGCAGATCCGAGCGATGTCCTTGATGGTCATTTTCTGGAGGCGCTGAACGGACATGAGTCTGTACCCGGTGCTGAAGGGCGAGCATTATTTGGCTCAATACTACCACGTCCACGTCTACGTGCCACGCATGTTGTCCGCAGATTACGCCGATTTCCGGCCTATTTCTGACCCCAACCGTGAGCGCATACAAAGTTAGGAGTTACGCAGTTGACGCGGTAGGTGCCGACATGGCGTGAAACAGCGCCCATGTCATTCCGAGCGCAGCAAGGAATCTTTCGTCCTGATGGGCTGGAAGACCCCTCCACTCCGCTGCGCTCCGGTCGGGGTGACAACGAGCGTTGCCGTGCGCGCGCGCGTCAACTGCGTAACTCCTACAAAAGCCGGGCTACATAATGCCAATGGCGCACGAGTGCCCGTGCGCCATTGGTGGCGGTCGCTAAGACGCGTTACGCGGCGGGCGCGGCGGGCGCCTCACGGTCGCCGCGCGGGCCGCCACGCGGGCCGCCGCGCGGGCCGCCGTGGCCGATGATCTTGGCGCCGTCCTGCTGGAGCCGCGTGTAGGTGGCGTCGGCCTGGGCCTGGGTGATACTACCGGCGGCCACCGCCTGGTCGAGCAGCGTCTTGGCGGCGGCGAGGGCCGCATCGATCACGGCCTGCTCGGACGAATCGAGCGCACAATCGCCAGGCCCAGCCCAGAGCCGCCTGTGACCTGCTGGCGCGACTCGTCGGCGCGGTAGAAGCGCTCGAAGATGTTCGGCAGATGCTCGGGTGGGATACCGGCTCCGCTGTCGGTGGCCGCTTGCGCGTCCTCGTGGCGGCTCGCCGTTGTGGCGATACAGTGGTACGCGCAGTATAGCGGAGAGTTAGGCGGCGGCTATCGACGGGCTTCGCTTGCGAAACATTGACATACTCACAGCATTTGACGATAAAAGCCATGAAATTGACGATCCCGCGTTACTTGAGCGTGCAGCCGTGCTTGGAAGCGTTTTATTCTAATGGTGTTAGTTCCAGCGCTTCCAAGCACCCATTTGGGGATTGCTGTAATGGAATCGGTTTGTACGCATTATCAATCACGAGATCAACGTGAGTGGTCGACATTGGCCAGATAGTGAATGGAGAACTCACTAATGGCATCGTATCGTGAGAAGTAGCAAATGCGGTAAGTTGATATTCTCCATACGGCCATGTGCCACCGCTATCCCACGTTCCTTGGCCAGATGTCGTTGCAAAGAGTAATATCACTCGAACTCTCCAAGGATTTGTTGGGCCTTTGATGACAAGTGGCTGAAAATTCACGTGAATACAGGGGGCTGGTGTTCCATCTGCAAATCGTGTCGTTGCAGTTGCTTTCCCTTCAAGCCCACCAAAAGGCGTATACATGACAAAAAGAAGGCCCCCAAGCACCAGGAAACAAACGCCAAGAAAAATGACACGAAACAAGGTGGTTCGAAAGATGAGAAGTAGTCGTGTCATGAACAATCCATTGAAACGTAGACGAAATGCCGATACGGTAAATGATAGATTACAGCTATTACGGTACACGCAGAGTAAAAAGCCGAAGGGGTGTTGTACGTCGTCGAAACAGCTCCACACAATGACATCTCTGGGAAATGGTTTACAGTAGCATAATTAATAGCTCACTAAAGTAAGATTATCATTCTGTATCTGTAAGGCTTTATAAGGAGCGGCCTAACCACGCTGTGCAGACAACACCGCTGGCGCGGTCGTGGCCTGGGCGCGAGCTACCCGCAAAGCGCGGTCGCCTATGGCCATTGCCACCGTGGCCAGGCTTGCGCTGGTAGGCGCAGGGCTCCGAAGCCGCAATAGGCAGCTCGACACGCATGAGCATCGCTTCCCGCAGTCGGCGCAAGCCCGCCCGCTTCGTCAGCTCGTCGCCCTGCGCGTTCAACCTGCCCATTCCATCGCTCCGTTGGCGGGCGCCTCGCCCTTTGCTGGCGCTCGTCTCCCCCCGACGTTCAGCCCACCCTTCAGACGCCCGCCAGCGGCGCAGCTGACAGCCAGGCATTGTGTAGATCCTGGGTAGATTGTTGGTAAACGGGGGACGGTGCGCTCGCCCTGTCCCCTGTTCCCTTTCTACGCGCCCTGGCCCTGGTTTTGCATCAGGCCGCCATCCATCACGTAGGAGGAGCCTGTTACGTAGTCGGCCTCTTTGGAGGCCAGGAACACCGCGAGGCCAGCGAGCTCCTCCGGCTGGGCGGCGCGCTTCCAGGGGATGCTCTGCACCTGCTCCTCCAGCAGCTTCGGATCGTCGATCGCGCCGGTGCGTCCAATAATAGCCGCCGAGTGACAGTCGGAGAGCAAGGCATAGTCGCCCACAGCAGTCTCGGCCACAGCGCCTCGTTTCTTGCAGATCGCGCACGCGCTACGTTATAGACAGCCCAATTGGTGCCAGGCGCTTCAGCGCGCAGCACGCAGCGCGCTGAAGCGTGCTGCTATCTATGCAAGCGGAAAGCCCGCCTGCGCGGGCTCCCCAAGACTAGTCAGCCTGCCTAGCTCGTCTGCGGCGCTGTGACATCCTGGCGCAGCAGATGTTAGCACACCGCGCTGCAGCGGCGGGAACTGCTCCGGCCAACGGTGGGCGTCCACCGGGTTGGTTGCGTTGTAGACATGGGTGGCGCCCACAGTGAGGCGCCGTGTGTCAGCGGGGTCGGTGGCGTTGCCGCGCACCACCTCGGCCTGGGCGGGCAGGTGCTTGCGCGCGCCACTGCGGGTGACAATGCGCACCCGCTTACCTTGGGCGAGCAGTAGCTCGACGACCGCAGTGCCCACCGGCCCAGACCCGAAGATGACGTGCAGCTCGTTTGCGCGGGTCATTGTCGCTCTCCACAGATTAAAGTATTTACTCTACCTAGGGTATAGTGTAAATACTTTAATCTGTCAAGTACAACTTTTGGCCAACTGACGACCATCGCACAGCTATCGGCTATCGGCTATCGGCTATCGGCTATTACACATTAGCCGCTAGACTGTTGGCGAGCCCTACGACATCGAGGCCATGAAGATCTGCTCAAGGAGATTCGGAAGCCAGTGTGATCGCTGAGCCTGTTTATGGACTTGACAAAGCTATCAGATTGATGTATCTTCTTTGTATAAACATTTGCCAGATCCAGGAGCAGCCTATATGAAAACTCGAGTCCAAAAGTGGGGCAATAGTCTCGCTCTCCGCATTCCCAAAGCTTTCGCCGAACAAGTCGGCATCACCGATAATGTCCTCGTCGATATCTCACTTACGGACGGCAAATTGCTCATCGTGCCGCTCCCCTTGCACGCCATCTCGCTCGAGGACTTACTCGCTGCCATCACCGATGAGAACATGCACCACGAATTTGATGTGGGCCCGTCTGAGGGTGTTGAGGCGTGGTGATGACTAATTATGTTCCTGGTCGAGGCCATATTGTCTGGCTCATGTTCACACCCCAAGCAGGCCACGAGCAAGCGGGTCGTCGTCCGGCCGTCGTTCTCTCCCCTGCGAGCTACAATGGTCGTGTCAGCCTTGCGCTTGTCTGTCCTATTACGAACCAACTGAAGGGCTATCCCTTCGAAGTCGTCATCCCTGAGCGTCTTGCGGTGACTGGCGTTATCCTTTCTGACCAAGTGAAAAGTTTGGACTGGCGAGCACGCCGTGCGGAGTATATCTGCTCCCTTCCAGATAGCACAATCGCCGAAGTGCTACACAAAGTTAGCACGTTGCTCGCCCCGCCATCCTCATAGCTTTCCCGCCCGGTCGGCTATCGGCTATCGGCTATCGGCTATCGGCTATGCTCCCGCCCCAGGCGCTCCAGCAGCTTGCAGTAGGCCGTCTGCCCCTTACGGAAGCTGGCGAGGCGGAAGAACTCGTCTGGCGAGTGCTGGCGCTCGTCGCCGATGCCAAAGCCGAAGCTGGTGGTGTAGGCACCGAGATCGCGCTGGAAGAGGCTGCACACAGGGATGGAGCCGCCGCTGCGCACGTAGTACGGCTCGCGCTCGTACAGCTCCAGCAGCACCTCGCGCGCGATCGCATTGCCGGGCTCGTCGCCGGGCACCTGGTACGGGTGGGCGCGGAAGGCCAGCGGCGTAACGGAAACGCTTACGCTGGGCGGCGCCACGCGCTCCACGTGGGCCTGGAGCAGCCGCACAATCTGTTCGGGGTCCTGGTCCGCCACCAGGCGGCAGGTGATCTTGGCGTGCGCCTCGGCGGGCAGCACCGTCTTGATGCCCTCCTCCTGGAAGCCGCCCCAGATCCCGTTGACCTCAAGCGTGGGCCGGGCCCAGTTCGCCTCACGCGGGGTGAAGCCGGCCTCGCTAAACGTGGCGGAGACGTGTAGGTCGGCCTTGACGGCCTCGACATCATAGGGCACGGCGGCGATGCGCTCGCGGTCTGTCTCGCTGAGGGGGCGCACGGCGTCGTAGAAGCCCTCGACCGTGATCACGCCGTCCTCCGCGCGCATGGAGTTGAGGATCATCACAAGGGCGTGGATGGGGTTCATCACGACGCCACCATAGAGCCCGCTGTGCAGATCCATCTTCGCGGCGCGCACATCGATCTGTACGCCGCAGCCGCCGCGCAGCGCAATCAGGATCTCGGGCTCGCTCTCGCTGTACTGGCCGCCGTCGGCGCTGATCACCATGTCGCAGGCGAAGCGCTCTTTTTGCTGCGGCAGGAACGCGCCGATCTGCGGGCTGCCGATCTCCTCCTGGCCCTCGAAGAAGACCTTAAGATTGATCGGCAGCGCACCGTCCGACTTGAGCATCGCCTCGATGGCGAGGATGGGCACCAGCATGTTACCCTTGTCGTCGCTGGCCCCACGGGCATAGACCTTGCCATGCTCGATGTGTGGCTCGAAGGGCGGGTGGCTCCAGAGGCTCACCGGGTCTACGGGCTGCACATCGAAGTGGCCATAGATCAGCACGGTGGGCTTGCCAGGTGCGTGCAGCCAGTCGGCGTAGACCACCGGGTGCCCGCCGGTAGGCAGGATCTCAACGTGCTCCAGACCGGCGGCGGCCACACGGGCGGCGACCCACTCGGCGGCGCGCTGCACGTCGGCGGCGTGGGCGGGCAGGGCGGAGATGCTGGGGATGCGCAGCAGGTCGAGCAGATCGTCGGTGAAGCGGGCCTGGTTCGCGTCGAGGTAGGCTTCCCAGCCTGGCATAATGCTGCTCCTGGTGATACGCCGCAGGCGCGGCGCCGTGCGATAATGGCGGGACTGAATGGTGGGCCTTTTGTGTGGGTGCTGCCACATTATACAAGGAGTTTCCCCCATGGAGCGTAGCCTTGCCCGTGTGGACCCGTCCGACGCGGCCCGCCAGAGCGCGGTGCTTGCGGCCCTTGCGGCCACGGTCGGCATGAACGTGCTCGCCAACAGACTGCCACTGAACGGGCAGGCCACCGGCGAGATCTCGAACCGCTTTCCGCTGCTGATCACCCCACCCGGCTATGTCTTCGGGATCTGGGGCGTGATCTACACCGGCCTGATCGGCTACGCGATCTATCAGGCGTTGCCAGCCCAACGCGGCAACCCACGGCTGCGCCGGGTCGCCTGGCCCTTCGTGATCAGCTGCGCGGCCAATGTCACCTGGCTGCTACTCTGGCACTACAACTATTTTGGGCTCACCCTGGGCGCGATGGTCGGCATATTGCTTGCGCTGATCACGATCGACCTGCGCCTGGGCCATGTGCGCGGCAGCCCGCTGGCCGAGCGGCTGCTTGTGCGCCTGCCCTTCAGCCTCTACCTGGGCTGGATCAGCGTCGCCACCATTGTAAACGCCACTGTTGCGCTCGCTAGCGTGGGCTGGGACGGCGCAGGCGTGAGCCCGGAGCTCTGGACGGCGGGGCTGATCGGCGTGGGCGCGGCGCTTGGCGTTGCGCAGGGCGCTGGGCGCGGCGATGCCGCCTACCCGCTTGTGCTGGCGTGGGCCTTCGCGGGCCTCGCCACCAAGAACGCAGACGTGCCGCTGGTAGGGAATACCGCATGGATTGCCACCGCCGTGGCGCTGCTCGCCTCGGGCGCCGGGCTGCTGCGCAGCTGGCGCGGCAAGGGTTAGCCCAAGCCTTAACCTGCGCATAAAAGCTGGTTCACATGGGCGCTGTACCTTAGTAGTGCAGCGCTCTTCTTGTGAGTGAAGCAACTCTCTATGCGTCAACTCGCTCTGATCTTGCTTATCGTCGGGGCAACGTGCGGTGCCCTGGCCCCCGGCGCAATGGCCGCGCCGCCTGTCCCGCCCCTCTCTGCACGCTACGAGCCGCAGCCTGGCGATCAGGTCACCCGCGTGCGTCCCGGTGTGGTCTACCTGCGCCGCGTCACCGCCGACCCGCTGCGCATCAACGTGCTGCTCTTCGACCTGAACGACCCACGGGTGCGCCTTGGCGTGGGCGTGCCCGGCGGCTGGCTCTCCGGGCGCGACCGCACCTCAGCCATAGCCAGCGAGGCCGAGGCCCTCGCCGCGATCAACGGCGACCTATTCTCCACCGATGCAGGCATCCCCCAGGGTCTGACCATGATCAACGGGCGCGTGCTCACCGCGCCCAAACGCCGCGCCACCTTCGCATGGAGCCGCAGCGCCGGGCCGTTCATTGGCTATTTTACCGAGCAGTGGACCTGGCAGGCAGAGGTGCGCGCCGCCGACGGCGCTCGCGCCCCGATCACCCTACTGAACACACGCTGTCCGGCCGAGCAGATCTGCCTCTACAACGAGTTTGCCCATGCTGTGCCAGCCCGCACCGGCGACCTGAAGCTGCTGCTCGGCCCAAGCGGCCGGATCTTGCGCGTGGTGCGCGCCGAGCGACTGGCGCTCAAGCCGGGCCAGCAGGCGCTGCAAGCCACTGGCAAGGGAGCGCGCTGGCTAGACGAGCACGGCGTAGCGGGGCGCAGCCTGCGCATCGTGATCGGCACTGAGCCACCCCTGGAACAGTTCGAGCATGCGATCAGCGGTGGGCCGATCATGCTGCGCGACGGCGCCTTTGTGCAGGATTGCCTCTGCGCCCTGCGCGACTGCAGTGCGACGAAATCGCCTACATCCAAGCTTGTCTGCGAGGACTTCTCCACCGAATGGAAGCTCAAACACTACCTTGATGTGCGCATGCCGCGCACGGCGATCGGCTTCGACCGCGCGCGCACAACTCTGATTGTCGCCGTGGTGGATGGGTACCAGCGCGGCTACAGCCGGGGCATCACCCAGCGCGAGCTGGCCGAGCTGCTGCGCGAGTTTGGCGCGGCCACAGCCATGGAGCTCGATGGTGGCGGATCTTCAACCATGGTGCTGGAGGGCAAGATCCGCAACCGCCCTCCCGACACAAGTGGCGAACGCTACGTTGCTAACGCACTGCTGTTTTTCTGGGACGAGGTGGGGCGGCACACAGATCGTTAACGAGCAGGGGGCGGTATGGCATGGCTCCGTCGTCGCTGGCTCTCGGGCGCACTCGTCGCTCCGCTACTGGTGCTCGGCCTGTGGCTTGCGCTAACCCATCCCGAGGCGCCTGCCCGTCTCGATC
>ENA-ORBV01001627-ORBV01001627.1-microbial-mat-metagenome-genome-assembly--contig:-NODE-1627-length-49486-cov-31.452084_pt1 | contig 49486 bp, 49 predicted proteins | sample MGYA00237777_ERZ505514 | MGnify/ENA primary metagenome ERZ505514 (study PRJEB26160, sample SAMN06269048) | microbial mat metagenome | isolation source: Oligotrophic lake microbial mat | place... | reverse complement strand
TGATCTAAGGTTCTTTCAAACACGCCTTAATCAGAACGAACGGTGGCTTGTTTTTACAGAAAGTGGTTTACACTCCCAGGCAAACGCGAAGCCAATCTGAACCGGATTCCCTTCGCGTTTTTCTTCGCGTCCTTCGTCCCTTCGCGGTGCCCGGGTTGTCGGTCGATGCAAAGTTCGTAGGATCAACCGCAATGCAACTTGCGTTCAGCACCAACGCCTTTACGCGGTTTCCGCTTGTGACCGCCATTCGATCGATCGCCGACGCGGGGTTTGCCGGCGTGGAGATTCTGGCGGATGTTCCGCACGCCTACCCAGATCAGATCGACGAATCACTGATCACAAGCATCCGCACAGCGTTGGATGAAAAACGATTGCGTGTGAGTAACGTCAACGCCAACTGCAGCTTTGGTTACTGGCGGCACGCGCCGCCGGAGCCGTATTTTGAGCCGAGTTTGATCAGCCCGAACCCACAGCACCGCGCGGATCGGCTTCGGCTAATCCTTAAGACGCTGGATTTCGCGCGCCAGATCGGCGCGCCCAATATCAGCATCACCACCGGCCGATGCCTCGGCGGGATGCCGCCGGACAAAGCGGCGCGGCAATTCGCCGAATCGATCAAGCCGGTGTTGGATTTTGCCGAGCGCGTGGAAGTGGATGTGGGGGTCGAGTGCGAGCCGGGGCTTTTCATTGAGTACGTCGCCGAGTTGAAGGATTGGATCGACCGCCTCGGCAGCAAACGATTCGGCGCGAACCTCGACATCGGCCACAGCGTGGTGATGGGTGAGAAGCTGGACGAAGCGGTGCCGATGCTCGCCGGGCGGATTTGGAATCTGCATGTTGAAGACCTTCCCGGCCGCAAGCACTATCACACCATTCCCGGTCAGGGCACACTGGATTGGGAAAAACTCGCCGGCGCGCTTCGGGCGATCAACTACGACCGGTTTGCCACGGTTGAGCTCTACACGGAAACCGCCGAGCCGGATGCGGCGGCGCGGGAGAGTTACCAGTTTTTGAAACGCACCTTCGAACAAACGTAATAAGCGTTCGCCTGTCGCGCAACCGGGCGGAAGGCGACGCGGCGCTGTACAATGCGCAATCGTCAATGCCCGCTGACGTGGAAAGACCGATATGACCGAACAGCAAACCCCGCCCAACCCCAACCCCAGCCACGAGAGCTTTCTGCCGCAATCGACGGTGCTCATCGTTGATGACAATCCGCAGAACCTCGAGTTGCTTCAGGCGTTCCTTGAAACACTCCCCGTGAAACTGGTGACCGCCGTCGATGGGGTGGATGCGCTGGAGGCCGTCGCGGCACATAATCCCGATCTCATCCTGCTCGATATCATGATGCCGCGGATGAGCGGGTTCCAGGTCTGCCGTACGCTCAAGAACGACCCGAAAACGCGCGATATTCAGATTCTCATGGTCACCGCACTCAACGAACTGGGCGATATCGAACAAGCCAGCGAGTGCGGGACGGATGATTTTGTCAGCAAGCCCGTCAACAAGTTTGAACTGCTCACGCGCGTGAAGAGCCTGTTGCGCGTGCGGCACTTGAAGAACGAACTGGAACGCGCGCTGACGTATCTGAGCGAAATTGAAACCGAAGATGAAGGCACGCCGGGGTAGCATGACAGATGCGTCGACCACCCTCGCCGAGTTCCTCGCCGCCGTTGCGGCTAAGCAGCCTGCGCCCGGTGGCGGGGCGGTCTCCGCCGTGGTGGGAGCGTTGTCGGCGGCGATTGGGGAGATGGCGCTCAACTACAGCGTCGGCAAGAAGGGGCTTGAAGCGCATCAGCCCGCACTAAACGAATCGCTTCGACGTCTATCGGCGGCGCGGAATTTGATGTTGCGGTTGATGGTGGAAGACCAGTTGGCGTTTGAGACCGCACAATCGCTCAAGAAACAGAACGCCGCCGCCGACACGCTCGCCGCCGCCGCGTTGGTCGCCATCCGCGTCCCCCAATCCGTCGCCGCCACCGCCGCGGCTATTCTGGATGAAACCGCGCGTGTGGCGCCGATTGCCAACCGCTGGCTGCTCAGCGATCTTGCGGTCTGTGCCGAATTGGCGATGGCCACCGTCCGCTGCGGTATCTGCAACGTTCGCGTGAATCTGGCTGATGTGCCTGATGCCAGCGAACGACAGAATTTTATGAAATGGTGCGAAGACTTGATGACGCGTTGCACGAAGACCATTCGGCAGGTGATCCCGGAAATCTGGAAACGCATCGAGCAACCGTAAACAATGCCTTCCGACCCGCGCGATTACAAGCTCAACCTGTCGTCTTCAAAACAAGCCGGGGGCTTCAGCCCCGGATCGATTGGCGCCTCCAGCGCAAAATTAGCGGCGCACCGCCCCTTCCTCAAAGCCCTGTTCAACTGCTGCAACGTTTACCAACGCATCTATCTGCACGTCGACGGCGGCCGATACGACGGCGCCTGCCCGCGGTGCGGTAAGCGGGTTCGCTTTGTGGTCGGCCCCGGCGGTACGACTTCGCGATCGTTTGTGATAGACTGAACCAGTATCAATTTCCCTTTCCTGGTACGCTTAGGAGTGGGCAGCGGGAGGGTCGAGCGCGAAGGGCGCTATCCTCATTCGACTCTCCCCCCAACCCCCTCCCTGAGTACATGGAGGGGGAGAGGTTATCCGACACGGAGGTCTAAAAAACGCGCATGTCTACCGCCGCACCTGCAAAACAAGGCCAATACGAAATCGCCAAGCCGCTGGGCAAGTGCGCCATCAGCGGAGCCGACATTCCGCCCGCCGGGCGGTTTATGGCCGCATTACGCGAAACAACCATCGGTTTTGAACGTCTGGATATTTCTCTGCCCGCTTGGGAGTCGTTCGAAAAGAAAGACTTGATCGCGTTCTGGCAGGCGGTCATGCCCGAAGCGAACAAGATCAAGAGGCTGCTGGTCGACGATACGGTGCTGTGCGAATTGTTCGACCGATTGGCGGACGCCGAAGAGGCTTCGAAAATCAGCTTCCGGTTCGTGCTGGGGCTGATCCTCATGCGCAAGCGGCTGCTGACTTACGAAACATCGCGGCAGGAGCACGGAAAGGAAATCTGGACCGTAAAACTAAAGGGCCGCGACAAGGCCGGGGAAATGATCGATCCAAAGCTTACTGAAGATCAACTCGGCGAAGTCACTCAGCAGATCGGGCAAATCCTAAACTCGGAGCTTTAGCCGCCGATGAACGCAAATGAACGCAGCAAGGAGAGGCGGCCCACGAATTCACACGAACGGACACGAATGAATTCCTTCGATTCGTGTTTATTCGTGTCCATTCGTGGGCGATCTTTTATTTCCTACCTGTGTTCATCCGCGTTTATTTGCGGATTATTCGTTGGCTGCAAAGGGCCGACGAAGGACACGCTGCCGGCGGGGTATTTTGGGCCGACCGAGTCGATGGTTGATGTCGTTCAGGCCATAAACGCCAACAATGCACAGATTCCGACCCTATGGGCCAAAGGGGAGTTTGAAGCCACGATTACCGACAACGGCCGAGCACAATTTGTGAACGGGTCGGCCACGCTGCTCGTGAACAAACCCGGCGATTTTCGACTGGTCGGCAAGAAAGACGTCGCCGGGCAGATTTTTGAACTCGGCACGACCGCCGACGAATATTGGATGATCGTCCGCCCCGAGGCTGACACGATGTGGTGGGGCAGGTTCGATCAGCTTGCCGATGCCGATGACAAGCTCATCCCCATTCAGCCCGATTTGCTTTCTGAAGTGCTGGCGGTGGGCAACCTCGACAGCGATCTGATGCGCGAGCCGGCACCGGTGATGCGGTTCAACAACGATGCCGATGCGTACATGTTTGTGTGGATGGTTCGCGGGCCCGGGCGGTGGGTGGCGCAGCGGGAAATCTGGTACGACCGGCAAACTAAGCGGCCGCGGCTGGTGGTGCTTTTCGACGGCGACGGGCGAATCCTGCTCCGCGCGTATCTGTCCAATCATCAGCCCGTACAAGGCAGCGCGGCGGTCGTGGCAACACAATATGATCTGTTGTTTCCGGATCGGCAGAGCAAGCTGAAGCTGAAGCTGGATGAAGTAAAGCTACAGAATAATGGCGTGCCTCGGGACGGGTCGATTCGCTTCCCCGGGCCGAATGCCGAGAATGCAGGCGTTTCGAATGTGGTTCGTGTCGATGAAAAAAAGCCGGCTCGCTAGTCTACTGCTCCTGTTGTCGTTCGTTCACGCCACCGTCGCGCAAGCTTCGGCCCGTCGCGATATTCTTTCTTACGCCGGCGAGAAGCGCTATTGGGTTGTGCAGGTCGTCCCGCCCGGCACACGCAATGCCACGGGCGCGCAGTCGGAAATTCGCACGCGCGAATCGGCCGGCGTCGTGGCGTGGCGGCGGGTGGCGATTTTGCAAGGGCGGGTGACCGATATCGCCCACCGCAACGCCGACGCCGCCGTTCTGTTTGACAATCAATCATGGCTGCTGGTGTGGCCCGATGGAAGCTCCACCGGCCCGCGGCTGCCCGGCGCGGCGATCATTCGTGCGCTGGGCAGCGACGAGCAATCGCTCTGGGCGATGGGCGTGCACGCGGCGCCTTCAACGCAGGCGGTCGAGCATGACGCGAGCACGCATCCCCTCGCACCGGCCGTCGCACCGGGCACGCTGCAGACGTTTCTCTTCACGGGCGCAGGCTGGCAAGCGCGCGCGGTCGTGCCGGAGGATTTGACGAACGAGCGATCGATCTCGTTCGCGGTGTTCGATAGCCGGCCGATGGTCGCCTGGCAGTTCGGCGAGCGGGAACTGCGTTTCATCGGTCTGGGCCGCGACGGTACGTGGGCACCGGTCGAATCGATCCAGACCGATTTTGCGATCACCGATTTTCGCCTGCTCGCCCGCGCGCCAACGCCCACGCTGTGGATTGCCGGCAAATCCTCCGCCGGCGAGCTGCGCACGCGCCGGGAAGTTTGGGGCGCGCCGATTCCATTGCAGGCCGAACCGCCGATGCGCGATGCCGTTCATCGCACAGCCGAGTATTTTGCAGGGAATGTGCGGCTGCTCGCGCTGGCCGAGGGGCGCCTGGTCGAACAGGCATTCGGCCTCGACGGCGCCGCGTCGGGAAAACCGATTGATCTGGGTCGCACCCCGCCGCCACAGCAACAGCCGATCAGCGTGTGGTCGATCGTGCTGATGGCGATCATGGCCATGCTGCTGTCGACAGCCATCTTCCGATCCGAGAGCAAAGAAAAAGAGGGCGCAGCCAAACAATCGCTGCCGCTGGCCCCATTCCCGCGGCGGCTTGCCGCGGGGTTGATCGACTTGTCGCCGCTTCTGCTCACGCTTTTCTGGCAGGTGCCCTGGAGCGACAGCAACGCCGCCGCCGCCGCCATGCAGGATCAATCGACCGTGGTTTATGTTGCGTCGGCGATGTTCGTTTATCTGCTGCACACCACGCTGCTGGAGCTTCTCACCGGCAAGACGGTCGGCAAAATGATCTGCCGGTTGCGCGTCGTGAGCGTCGATGGCAAGCGCGCGGGAAAACTGGCGATTGTCATTCGGAATCTGATTCGCGTCATCGATGTCTTGACCGGCGCGCCGGTGGCGATGTTGATCCTGTTCTTGCCGCTTCGGCAGCGGCTGGGGGATGTGCTGGCGGGGACGACGGTGATTGTGGATGCGGTGGTGCCTGTCAGTGAAAAAAGGATTGTGGATGACGCGCCTGGCGAAACGCGCTGATTGCTCCGCGAAACCGCAAGCGGCGTCGAGTAGCTTTAGCCCGCAAATTTCGCGCTATCGCCGATCTTGTGGCTCGGACGAATTGTGGCACAACGCGTGTCGGATTTGCCGGGCGGGCGCGAACTGATGCGGTGGATCTTCGTACCCCAGAGCGCTGGCGAAGATGCGCTGGCGAAGCATCGTCACCTGCTGATGCGTGATCAGCGCCGGATTGCGTGGATCGGGAATGACCGCGTCCAGTGAATCGATCAGGCCGAGCTTGCGATCGACTTCGCGGAGCAAAAGCGCCCCCGAATCAGAGGTGATGGCGCCGCCGACAAAATCCGCGACCACCTTGCGTCGGGCGAGACTGGAAAACACGAAGGGTTTGCAGTTACACCCTGTCATATAATGGCCTTGCCTCCGTGCGTGTCCGGTTGTGTGGTAACTCCCGAACAGTTGAGAAGTAAGGCCGTCGCGCTGTGGGTACATCACGAAAGAGCGTGAAAGATGCGGGCTAGTGCCGCTGGCCGATCCGCTGTATTGTTTGCGGCATGTCGCCCACTACCGAAAATAGCGGGGAAAACCCCAATCGGTTTGATCTCTCGCTGCTCGAAATCCTGCGCTGCCCGGTCACCCACAGCCGGCTGCGGATGGAGGGCGATTGGCTGATTGCCGAAACCGGGGGATTGGCCTATCCGATTAAAGACGGCATCCCGGTCATGCTCAGCGAATCGGCGCGGTTGCCGGCGGGGGTGGCGTCGCTGGACGAATTGAAGGCCCGTTTCGCGCGCGAGCTTTAACACCGCGAACTAACGATTGACGATTGAAGTATGACGATTGTGCGGCGGTTTCCGGTGGAATGTTAATCGTCGATCGCTTCGACACTGGCGTCGGTCGGAAGGCAACTACTTTTCAACCCGGAAGCGATTGATCCCACCATCCCGCATCCACTCCATCGACGCTTTACGCGGGCTAACCATGCTTGCGATGGTGTTCGTGAACGACATCGCCGGCATTCGCGGGCTGCCGTGGTGGATGTACCACATGGCCGACAGCGCGGGGTCGGCGAATTACGATGGGATGACGGTTGTCGATTGGGTGTTTCCGGCGTTTCTGTTCGTCATGGGGATGTCGGTTCCGGCGGCGCTGCAAGGACGGGTGGCGCGTGGCGAGCCGGCATGGAGGATCGCGCTGCATGTGCTGCTGCGCGGCGGTGCGCTGATTCTGCTGGGATTTTTCAAGATCAACCAAACCGGCGCGATCGCCGCCATCGGGTGGCCGGCGGGGGTGTGGAATGTGCTGATGTTTGTCTGCGCGATCGCGACATTCGGCAGTTTGCGCAGCGTGCGCGGAACGATCATCGTGCGGGGCGTCGGCGCCATCGGCCTGGCTGCGCTGGCGTTTGTACACTTGAGGTACGCCGGCGCGATGACGCCAAAGTGGTGGGACATTCTCGGCATCATCGGCTGGGCGTACTTGGCGACGGCAATGGTGTGGGCGGTCGTGCGTCACAGCCGCGCCGGCATGGCGGCGGCGATTGGGATGCTGCTTTACTTATTTGTGCTCGACGCGCAAGGCTGGCTGCGCGGGCCGAGCATTTTCGGGTTCGTGGTCAGCGATCATCTCAGTTATGGCTCAACCATCGGCACGCACGCGGCGGTGGCGGTGGCGGGGATGCTGCTGGCCGGCGCGTTTCTTCCCGGCAGCCCCGAGACCGACGCGCGCGGCAAGGCGCGCTTCGTCGTCTCGACAGCCGCGATGCTTTTTCTGGCGGCGCTGATGACATACCCGCACTTCCACGTCAACAAAGACAACGCCACACCGGCATGGGCCATGCTCAGCGCGGGGGCGACGGCGCTGCTGTTTCTTGGGCTTTGGTGGTGGGTCGACTTTCGTGGCGGCGTGCGCGCGTCATGGCTGTTGCGCGTGGCGGGGCAACATGCGCTGCTGATCTACCTGCTTCAATCAATGTTGTATCCGCTGATGCAGATACTGGCCGACGCGTTCGGCGGGAAGCTGCTATGGCTCGTCCAATGGCACGGGCAACTCGCCGTGCAAGGCCCGTGGGTCGGCTGCGGGCGCGGAGCGGGCATGGCCGTTGCGCTCACGCTGGCTGCGTGGGGGCTTTCACGACTGGGGGTTCGGTTGAAGTTGTGATGTTGCCACTTTAGGTTGTGATGTTTTCACGATTTCGATGGGCGCGCCGTCCACCGCTTAATCAATCTCCGTTGCGACTGGTTCATTGCTGGCTACTTGTGTGTCTACATCTTGTCGCAGTTCGATCCGGGCCTCAAGGCTCCGGCTTGTGTCGGCTATCACAGCGCCGCTCTCGGGCTGGGGCAGGTCTTTGATGCTGTTGAGGCCGAAGACTTCCAGGAAGCGCTTCGTCGTGCCGTACAGGATTGGCCGGCCCGGCTCTTCGGCCCGGCCGGCGATTTTCACCAAGTGCTTTTCCATCAGGTTGCGCACGGTTTCTCCGCAGGCGACACCGCGGATGGCTTCGATTTCGGCGCGCAGGATCGGCTGCTTGTAAGCGATGATCGCCAGCGTCTCCATGGCGGGCTTGCTCAGCTTGGCATCTATTTCCTTCTGGTGCATCTGCTTGAGCAAATCGCCGTGCTCAGGCTGGGTGAGCATCTGATACCCGCCGGCAACCTGCTCGATGCGAAACGCGCGTCCGCCTTCGGTGTAGAGGCGATTAAGTTCGCGGATGGCGGCTCGAATGGGCTTGGTGGATTCCAGTTCCAGCAATTCCGCGAGCCGGCCGGCGGTCAGTGGATGATGCGTCGCGAACAGCAACGCCTCCATTTTCGTCAGGGGCACATCAACGTCGTCGGGAGAATCTGGCAATGCCTCATCTACCCCTTCATCAGGCGTGGATACTTCAGCGACCATGTGTTCGACCAACACATCGTGGGTCGCGTGCGCCATTGCATCGATTTCCGGATCCGTGGCATCAACCACGCCGTCGGGCAGTTCTACCATGACCGGCTTGATCGCCTTCTTGCCCCGTGCGCGCCGCACGGTCGGTGTTTGCTCTGTTTGATCCAGTTCCATCAGCTCGTCATCCCGAACAAGTCGCATCAAGGCAAACCTCCGCTGTATCGAAGGTTATCGGCCGTTGACGGCGATGCACGTTGAAAATTCCAATCCGTCGGGCTATTCCCGCCGGCGGGCGTCGAACGCAAGTTCGTACCCAAAATGCCGGCTTGGGGCAACCCGTTCAGGATTGAGTCGGCCGTGTTCGGGCTGATTCTTTCCCAAAATCCCTAACTTGAACCGACACCCGCGCACGCAGATAATGTGAACGGATGGCTACACCGGTTGTAAATGTGTTCGGCGTGGGCGACTACCACGCGCAGATTCGTCAGGCCGCTCAAGCACTGCGCGATGGGGGGCTGGTCGTTTTGCCCACCGAAACGGTGTACGGGGTGGCGGCGGTGGCGTCGCATCCGGACGCGGTGCGTAAACTTCGTGCGCTGCGGGGGGGGAATTTAGGCGGCGGCGATCTGCGTGGGGCGGGCGAGAAGCCGCTCACCATCCACCTTGATCGGCCCGAAGCGGCGATGCAGTACATCGGCACAGCTTCTCCGCTGTCCCAACGCATGATGCGGAAACTGTGGCCGGGACCGGTTGGGCTGACGTTCAGGGTGGACGCCGCGCAGCGACAGGCGGCATCGCGCAAGCTCGAGCTTCGCGAAGCCGACGTGTTTGACTCCGAGGGCAACATCACACTGCGGTGTCCGCATCACACTGTCGCCACCGATGTGCTGATGGAAACCGCGCTGCCGGTGGTTCTGGCTCTCGCCGGAAACGATTCGGCGGGCGCGCGGCATGTGGAGCAGTTTCTAGCAAGCGTCGATGGCCGGGTTGACCTGGTGCTGGATGCCGGGCCGACGGTCTTTGCCAAACCATCGACCATCATTCAGGTTAATCCCGATGGATACACCATCACGCGCACGGGTATTTACGACGAGCGAATCATCGAGCGATTGATGCGAACAACCGTCCTTTTTGTGTGCAGCGGAAACACCTGTCGCAGCCCGATGGCCGAGGCAATCGCCCGCAAGCTGGTGGCCGACCGCATCGGTGTAGCGCAGGATTCGATTGAATCGAAAGGCTACTCGGTAATGTCCGCCGGCGCTGCGGCATTCCCTGGCGCGCGGGCGACGCCCGAGGCGGCGGATGCGGTGAAATCGCTGGGCGGCGATTTATCAAAACATCGATCCAAACCGCTGATGCCGGAGTTGATCAACCAGGCCGATGTAATTTTTACCATGAGCAACGCCCATCGGCAGGCCGTGCTGGCCATCAGCCCGGCGGCGGTGGGCAAGGTGAGTACCCTTGATCCGTCGAAAGACATCGAAGACCCGATCGGAGGAGATGCTTCGCTCTATCATGAGCTGGCCGATGAGCTTCAGCAGCTCATCAACAAACGGCTGAACGAAGTGCTGCCCAAGCAGGCTTAGAGAATTTCTTAGAAAGAATTTCCTGGAAGTTTTCGTTTAAGCAGAGAGGGAGAAAAGGGATGAAGATCGCGGTCGCGAGCGATCATCGCGGGTTTGAGACGAAGCGAAAGCTGGTTGCGCCGTTATTGCAAAAGGCGGGGCACGAGTTGATCGATTTCGGCTGCAACGGCTCGGATGTTTGTGATTACCCCGATTTTGCCGTGCCGGCCTCGCGTGCGGTGGCCAGGGGCGAATGCGACATTGGCATTCTGCTCGATGGCACAGGCATCGGCATGTCGATCGTCGCCAACAAAGTACCGGGAATTTGCGCGGCCCTGGCCCACGATGATCTGACTGCGCGCGTCAGCCGCGAAAAAAACCACTGCAATGTGCTATGCCTTCCGGCGGACTTAATCAGCGAGCAGCAGATGCGCGATATCGTGGAGATTTTCCTCGGCACCCACTTCACCGACGGCCGGCACACGGCGCGGGTCGATAAAATTCGCACTTTGGAAAAGGGCGGGTGGTGAAATTCTCCCTCGCCCGGTACTCTTGGGCCAAAATTGGGGGAGAGGGCCGGGGTGAGGGTTCTTCGGGCCAACTATCATGCGCGTTTCGCGGCTCACGCCACCACGACTTCACTTCTTTCCGTATCGCGTCCCAACCACCACAAAACAAGCAGCGGGAGGAGGCGACCGGCCATCATCGCGGCCGACAGCACATACGCGTCATTCCCGCCGGCAGAGAGTACGTCGTGCGACAGGCCGACGTTGCCCACCGCGCTGATGGCCAGCATGAGCAGCCGGTCGGCCGATTGCTCGGGCACCAGGCCCAGCAGGAGCCAGCAGGTCAGCCCGATCAGAAACAAATAAGCCGCCAGCCATGCCAGTGCGATGGCGAAGACCCGCGTCGGGCGCTCGCCGCGGAACAGTTGTGCGATGCCGACGATCAGCACGGCGATCGTCGTGACTTTCAGCCCGCCCGCCGCCCCGCCCGAGCCGCCGCCGACGATCATGAGCAGTGCGGCAATCCATTGCGTCGGTCGGTTGAGCGTGTTGAGCAGTTCCATGGGCAGCCCTGCCGAGCGTGTGTTGACCGAGAGCGCCGACGCCGCCGCGAGTTGTTCCCGCCAGTTGGCTATGGACACAGCGCCGCAAAACCACTCGCTCAGCAGCAGCAGCCCGCCGCCGACGATGTAAACCCCCGCGATCGCCGCCAGCGTGGTGACGGCGTGCCGCGACAGCCGGCGATCGATCGGCCATCGCCAAAGTTCGATGAGTACCGTGATGCCTACTCCGCCGACAATTGCCAGCGGCAGCAGTGCCGTGAGCGTGAAACGATCATGCGCGCCCGGCGCTGCTCCCAGCCAAACGCCGCTGTTGAACAGCGCGCTGAGGCATCGGAAAATCGAAGGAAACAGATCCCCCGGCTTGGCGACGATGCCGCCAATAAGAGTGGTCGCCAACAACAACACACCGCTCGTCGTCGCAATTGACCGAACGCCGATCGGCAGTCGCAGCGCCCGCGCCACCAGATGCCCGCCAACGACCCAGCTTAGCATTGCGCCGGCGGTCATCAGGATCAGCATCATCCATTGCGCCGGCTTTGGCAGACTATCAGGGGTGATGCTGGTTTGAAATCCGGAGAGGCTCGCCGCGTTGGCGGTGAAGAACGTCACGCGCTCGAACGACATGCTGGTCTTCCCGCCCTCGGGCCTAGCCAACGGGCTGCAAAACAGCGCGAAGCCGGCGACCAGCAGCATGATGTAAGTCCAGAAAACCGTGGGCACGATCCACGCAGACGGGGGTTGTAGGTTGTGGGTTGTTGGTTGCGGGTTGGAACTCATGGAATTTCCTACCTGCGATGACCAACACCAACCTACAACATACCACCTACAACCGTCTCATCACGACTTCCGCGCATAAACCGTCTTTGGATCCACTTCGCGTTCGTCGGCAACCACCCACCGTATCCCGTCGAGGCGGCGGAAGAAGCAGGATCGATAACCTTCATGGCAGGCGACGCCGGTTTGGTCGACGTCGATCAGCAACACATCGCCATCACAATCGGTGCGGATTGATTTCACCGCCTGCGTGTGGCCCGACTCTTCGCCTTTCATCCACAGCTTGTTGCGACTGCGGCTGAAGAAATGCGTGTGGCCGGTGGAGAGCGTCTTGCTCAGCGCGTCGCGATTCATCCACGCCATCATGAGGACCTGATGCGTCTGATGATCGGCGATGACCGCGGGGATCAGGCCGTGGGCGTCGAATTTCAGGGTGTCGAACAAATCGTTCATGCCGCTACTTTTCTGATTTAGGCGCGGGATTGTCAATGCGCCGGCGGGAGCGACGCGAGAATACGCCGGTAGCTTTCCACGCGCCACGGCGGGGCCGAGCCGGCTTCGATATCAGGATAGAACAGCGCCAGCGATTCGGCCGATTGATTCCACAAGCCGAACAGCCGCACGCCGGGCGTATCGACCACGCTGCCACCACCATCGAGGTGATAAATCTTTGCCGACGTGGTCGTGTGCCGGCCTTTCTGGTTGTAGTTGCTGATCTCGCCGGTCTTGATATTGATGCTCGGCTGCACGGCGCTGATCAGCGAGCTTTTGCCCACGCCGCTGTGCCCGGTGAGCGCGGTCAGCTTTCCAGTGAGCATCGTGCGGAGTTGTTCAATGCCCGTGTTGTTGCGAACGCTGGTTCGGACCGACCGCACGCCGATCTGAGTGTAGTAACCCAGCACCTCGTCGGCTTCGGCGACCGCGCTCTCGATTTGGATGGGCTTCGCGCGTGCGTCGGCGCCATCGGCTAGATCGATCTTGTTCAAACAGACGATCGGCTCAACATCACCCGCGCGGGCGGCGACGATCATGCGGTCGATCAAGCCCCAACTGATCCGGGGCAGCAGCAGGCTGGCCACGATCAGCATCTGCTCGGCGTTGGCGATGATGGGAATCTGGCCGACGATTTTATCTCTTTCCTGCCGCACGTCGGCCCGGGTGAGGATGGATCGGCGCGCCTCGATGCGCTCGATCACCCCTTCGCGCGTCGGAAGCGCGTCGGCGACGGCGGCGTCGCTCATGGTTTGAACTTCGCTAACCCGCACCATGTCGCCGACGACCACGCGCGTCTCGCTTACTTTGTGCAGCGTCTTGCGGACGACGCACAGGCGAAGCGAGCCATCGATTTCCACATCGCTATACACCGAATGCACCTGTACCACCCGCCCGCAGGGCAGGGCATCCACGTTGGCAATCTGCTCGGCCTCGGCGGCGCGAAGCAGCGATGTGCGGAGCGTTCTGTTCTTCTGATGATCTTTCGACCGCTGGGTGAACCGCTGGTGCGTGTTCAGCCGGTCTTCATCCAACCCGCCGGCGATAAAGGTTGCGGTGAGGTTTTTCTGGCGTTGGCCTTTTTTGCTCATGCCCGTTTAACTCGCTCGGTGTCGAGCCAACCATCTTACTCGGGCGCCACCTCGTCGCGGAGCTTGGCGTTTGAATTTGCCGTCCGGCGAATTTTCTTGATGAAACCGTCTTGACAGCCATAGCATTGAGAAGGTATTGAGACTCATTCTCAACAAGGAGCTAGAATGACCACGACAGAAATCGATCCAAAAACTGCCCGAATCCGCGACGCTTTCAACCAAAACCCCAGCAAAATGACGGTGCAACTCGCCCGCGAGTTGGGACTTCCCGAAGCGGAGGTCGTCCGGGCGTTGCCCGCGACTGTATCGATCGAACTCGATGTAACGAAATGGGAGCCGCTCATTCGTTCGTTCGAACAGTTGGGGCAGGTGCATGTTATCGCAACCAATAACGCCGTGACCCTCGAGGCGTTCGGGCAATTCGGCAATTTCAGTGCGTGGGGGGATTACTTTAACGTGCAGACGAAGTCGCTTGATATGCACATTCGCACGAAGGAACTCGCTGCCGTGTTCGCGGTGGAGAAGCCCGGGCACATGGACGGCGTACCGACGCTAAGTTTCCAGTTCTTCGACAGCCGCGGCAGCTCAGCCTTCAAAGTGTTTCTTACCTTTGGCACGAAGCCGCCGACGGAGGAAATCCGCGAACATTTCAATCGGTTGCGTGGCGAATTTCGATTGGCCTAATCGCAAAGCACCGGATCGCCGAACACGAGATTGCCGCTCATGCTTACGACTGATTCCAAGTCCTCCGACTGGTTCACCGTGGCCGAGTTGCGCGCCACCGGCGTCGCGGCGACATTGATGGTGGTGCTGGGAACGATCGTCGTCGTCGGGATCACGATCGCCTTCGGCCATTACAATTCGCTGCTGCACGCCGGGCCTAAGGCGGTCGCCGACGCACTGGCGATCGGCTTGCTGCTTGGCGCAGGCCGGCGTTGGAGGTGCATGGCGCTGCTGGGCGTTGTTTACGGTCTGGTGATGTTGCTGCAGATCGGGCTGATCTACGTTTCGGTGATGATGATGCTGGCCGGACTCGGCGCGGCGGCGGCGGGGCGGGTTACGCGTACATTCGGTTCGACCCCCGCGGTATTGATGGCCGCCGTGGTGTTCGAATTGCTCGCCGGATTTACCGCACCGATAAAAATTCTGCTGGCGACCAATGACGGCCGGGAACCTGTGCTGTGGATGCTGTGGCTGGCCGAATGGCCGCTTCGAATCGGCGGGGCGGCGGTGGGTGTGATGCTCAGCCGCAAACTCGCGCGGAGCCTAGGTGTAAATCTTGCGCGACGTTCCGATGCACCGCCCGAAGGTCTTCCGGCGGCGACACGCAGTGCGGCGCCTTCGCCGCGTACGAATGCGTCGAAATCCTGGCACGCGCCTGTGGCGTTGGCGATGGTGATCATCGCCGGCACACTGCCGATGGTTGTCCAATCCTGGTTCGGTCTTGCGATACTCGCGGCGGTTTTCTTCGGCTACGGCTACTGGTACGGCTTACGCCGCGCGCTATTGAACGCCTTTGTAGCCCTAGCCTGGGGTTGCATCACCTTTGCCGCGGCAAGCTTCCTATGGCATCGCGATGCTGATCGGGTGGTGGACCTCGGGCGCACGTTCGCCCTGCGCTTCTGGCCCATGACGGTCGCCGCTGTAGTGATCGCGCGGTGCGTGCGGCCGATCGCGTTCGTTCGCCTGTTGCGCCAACTGCGTTTGCCGGCGATCATTCTACTGCCGCTCATGCAGGTGGCGCGAAGTATTCCGCGCGCACGGCGTGATGTCGAACGATCACTCGCATCATTGCAGATCAACCAGAAAACGCACGGCGTTGCCTCGATGTTGCGCCGCCCGCTGGCGACGACCCGTGCAGTGCTGCAGCCCCTTATCTGGCGCTTCGCGCGAGAGCTTGGCAAACATGCAGATCCGGTTGGTGAGGCGAGTTGTCGCGTCGGAGAATCGACGGTTGCCAAAGGTGCGCCATTGTGAATAACTAGGAGACGGGCAATGCCACGTGGTGGGACACGGTGGCGCGCCGGAACGTTTGTCGCGTGGCGAATGTTCGAGCTTTACTTTAACTGCTCTGGAGGTCAGAAAATGGTTCGCAAAGTTTTTCGTGTCGTCGCCGCTTCGGTGGCGGTGTTTGTTGGTTCGTCGGTTTTTGCACAAACGGTGATTCAGCCCACGGCGGCGCAGAGTAAAGATACGTTCGTTTACTCGTTTTTGCCGACGTTCAACTTCAACGCGTCCCCTGGTTTTGATGCACTACTGGCCAGCGGCAGGTCGTCCAGCGGGCACGATCTTCGGTCGCTGGTGCAGTTCGATCTCACCGGCGTGACGTTGGGCGCCGGCGAAATCGCCACCTTTAACCTCTACGTTGCCGACGGCGGAACGGTGGGGTTCCCGGTGATCAACCCCTCGCCCGCAGCGCCGGTGATTGCCGATGTGTTTCCGGTGACCGCCGCCTGGGATGTCGCCACCGTAACGTGGGGAACCCAGCCAACGTTTGGCGCAACCGTTTTGGATTCTGAAACAATTGATGGCATTGGCCGGCATGTCACCTTCGATGTGACGTCGCAGGTGCAGGCGTGGCTTGCTAACCCCGCCACCAATTTCGGCTTTAGTGTGCAGCAGCGCGACGTGGTGCTCAACGGCGGAAGTGTGCAGGCGGTGTACCATTCATCGGGCGGTGCGAATCGGCCGTTCCTCTATGTTGGTGCGGTTCCCGAGCCGGCCGGCGTCGCGGCCCTTGCTTCGCTCGCCACGATGTTTATCCTTCGACGGCGAACGTGAACGGGCGAATATAAGCGGGTCTCATGGCAGCATTGATATGATCACGCGACGCGGATTCACGCTGGTAGAATTGCTTGTGGTGATCGGCATCATCGCGCTGCTGATTGGTATTCTGCTTCCCGCTATGCGCAAGGCCCGCATGGCATCTCAACAAACCGTCTGTGCGAGCAACCTGCGCCAAATCGGCGCAGGTTTGCTCATTTACGTGAACGATAACAATCAGCGCCTGCCGCTGATCATCGAGCCGCTTTGGAACACCGACGGCTCAACCAATTTTAACGCCGACCCCACCGACCCGACCGCGACGCCGGCGAGCTTCTATGTGGTGATGAAGAAATATTTCGGCGATATGCGCGTGCTGTTGTGCCCCGGCGCTAACACAGGTTTTCCGGCAGCGGATGCGAAGATGACCTATCGCGTGTCGGCGGCGAATAATAACGACGGGCAGGTGAAGCTTGTCGAAGAACTGGCCGGCGTCAATGGTGTAAACTATTCCTACAGCCTGAAGTATCTCAACGGCCGGCACTACGAACTGATGCACGTCGATCCATTCTCGTTGCCGTTTAAGCTGGTCAAAGGCGTCGGGTCACACTATCTCATCCGCGACATGGTACGTCGCCGCGTCGAGGGGGAAGCGATGCCGCCAATGGCCGCCATGAGCACCGGCGTTCCGCCGCACCCCAACCGGCAGTTCAACCAGTTGCTCCTGGATATGAGCGTGACCCTGGAACGCGATCCACGGTTTCAGGTCACTTCGCCATAGTCTAAGTTCTGGAGCGTTCAGTGGCTGGAATGATGAATTGAGAAATTTTGATTTCACACCACTGGGCGATCAAGGCACTCTGACGAATCCCCGCCACTACGCTTCAGGACGACCGTGCACAGCCCTACTCCGATCTGCGTTAATCGGCGTTAATCTGCGGAAAAATGCATTTCGGGCGAACAAACGGTGAGCGGGCCCGCGATCACGCGGCGATGTGAAAGATTACGTTTGACGATGCGGCATCCCCGCGCGTACAGTCCTGTTTTAGCAGGAGACTCACTTCGTGGCCCATCGCCTGCCCGTTATCAACGACCACGCCCGGCACCCCAACCCCGCTCAGCACGACGAGTACGAGAAAAAGGAAAAGTGCGGCCTGTTCGGCATTTGGGGAACGGCCGACGCTTCGCAGATCACTTACCAGGGGCTTTTCGCCCAGCAACACCGCGGGCAGGAATCGGCGGGCATTGTCGTCGTTGCCGACAACGGCGAACTGCACGGCCATGCCGACATGGGCCTGGTCAGCCAGGTTTTTACCCAGCGAACCCTTGACGAAACGCTCGCCGGAAAAGCCGGCATCGGCCACGTTCGGTATTCAACCACGGGTTCGAGCAAGCTCTGCAACGCCCAACCGCTATTGCGGCAATACCTGATGGGGCCGGTCGCGGTGGCGCACAACGGTAACTTGATCAACGCAGGCTTACTGCGCGACGAATACGAGCGCCACGGCCATATTTTTCAAAGCACGACGGACACCGAAATTATCGTGCACCTCTTGGCCAAGCCGAGTCATGTGGAAAAACAGGACGCCCTGCCGCATGTGCTGAAACACCTGCAGGGCGCGTTCAGCCTGCTATTTCTTTTTCCGAACCGCATCGAAGCGTGCCGTGACCCGTGGGGCATCCGCCCGTTGGTGCTGGGCAAGCTCGGCGGGGCCTGGTGCGTGGCCAGCGAAACGTGCGCGTTTGATGCGATTGGCGCGGAGTTCGTCCGCGAGATCGAGCCGGGCGAGATTGTTCGAATCGATGACGCCGGTGTGCACAGCCGGCGGTTCGTGCCGCCCGCCGACGAAGGCGCGCGGTGCGTGTTCGAGCATGTCTATTTCGCCAACCCGGCCAGCAAAGTCTTCGGCCAGAACGTGTTGCGCGCCCGCGTGCTCATGGGGCGGCAGCTCGCCCGCGAATCCAACGTGTCGGCCGACTGCGTGGTGCCCATGCCCGACAGCGGCCGGTCGGCGGCTTCGGGATATGCCAAGGAATCCGGGTTGCCGTTTGAAGAGGCGATCGTGCCGAATCGGTTTGTCGGCCGTACCTTTATCCTGCCGGACCAGATGGCGCGCGACCGCGCCGTGGCCATGAAGCTCAATATCATCGACGAGCTTGTGAAAGATAAGCGAATCGTCGTCGTGGATGATTCGATCGTCCGCGGAACAACCACGCGATCAAAGATGCGCGCCCTCCGCCGGGCCGGAACGAAGGAAATTCACCTGCGCGTCTCGTGCCCGCCGATCCGACATCCGTGCTTTTACGGGATCGACTTCGCCACCCCCCACGAACTTGTAGCGCACGAGCGATCGATTGATCAGATCCGCGATTTTCTGGAAGTCGATTCACTCGCCTACCTGTCGCTGGAAGGAATGCTCCAGTGCGTCACCGTCCCGGAAAAAGACTGTTGCACCGCCTGCTGGAGCGGCAATTACAAAATCCCCATCGACCAGCCCGCCAGCAAATTCAGCTTTGAGCGCGATCAATTGAAGATGTTCTGACGCCGCGCCGCCGTCGCCGCGCCGCCGCGACGCGTATTAGCCGGGGCATTCGAGCGAAGCATTTAGCCGCAGATGAACGCAGATGAACGCAGATAAGCCGGAGGGTTGTAGCTTGGCCGAGCATGGCGTTCTTCTTCCATCTGCGTTCATCGGCGTTTATCTGCGGCTAAAATGAAACCCGCCCGGCGGAGCGAACTCCGTCGGGCGGGAATTATTTACATCAAAACTTACTGCGACGCAGCCGGCCTAGCCCATTGGCTTAAGCGCGACGGCGACGAGCCGCCAGGCCGGCCATTGCCAGGCCGATAGCCCCGAAGGCCGTCGGTTCCGGCACCGAGCTGCGCGGGAGGTCAACTGCACTCTGACCGAAGTTCGACGCCAACGCGGTGAAATCGTCAAGGTTGACCAATCCATCGTAGTTGAAATCACCGGTGGCCCAGCGTTGGTTCGGTTGACCAAAGAACGCTGCCAGCAAGGTGAAGTCGTCCAACGTGACGTTGCCGCTCAGGTTGGCATCGCCGGTGAGGGTGTAGCGAATGAGGATCGACGTGCCGTCGATCGTCGCGCCACCGGCCACGTTCGGATCATCCGGGAAGCTGGTCCCGAAGTTGGTATCGCCCTGTTCTGCGATACCGAGCGAAAACTTGCCACTCGGGCCGGCAGCGGCTGCTGCACTCGTGATACCGGTGCCGTTCCAAGCGCCGGCGCCACGACCCAGGGTGATCAGGTCTTCCAGAGCAACAAGCGGGCTGGCACCGGCGTAGTCAACAACCATAGAGTTGTTGCCCAAGTCGAGCGTTGCGCCCGCGGCAATGACCAGACTCTTGACAGCGCTGGTGCTGTTGAGGCTGTTGTTGGCGCCCGTAAGCCCAACGTTCACGCGTCCTTCGACGATGTTGAGGCCGCCGAGGGTGATGATGGTGTCGGGGTCGGGGGTGGAATCATCAGTGGCCGATACGCGGGTGACAGTCAATGCACCGCCGCCGGTCTTGTTAAGAACGGCATTGCTATTCGCAAGCGTTCCGCCGCCCGATCCGGTGGTGATATCAAAGAACACGCCGGTATTAGCAAGCGATGAGCCGGCTTCAACACGCACAGTCTGTGCGGTGTTGATCGTTCCCGACACATTCACATGATCAGCAAAAACCAGGTCGCCGGCAATCGTGTTATTGCCTGATGCATTATTCAGCGAACCCAGTGCGGTCGTTCCACTGCCGACGCCATCGCCTTGCAGGAAGAAATCGTTGTTGGCCGACAGCGAGATGTTGTTGGCCAACTGCACGGTTGAACCTTCGGAGTTGATCTGCACGTCTTCGGCGCCAAGGGCAGTGCTGCCCGTGATGCGAAGCACGCCGGCGGGCACTTCCGCCGCTGCGGCGTTGGTGCAGGTGCCGGCGCCGGCCAAAACGGCCGAGTCGCCGAGGAACACCACGCTATCTAAACCAACGTTGTTGCCGCTGATTTCGAGTGTGCCGGTGGTGAAATCGGTGGAACCGCCTCCGGTGAGGGCGACGCCACGCAGGATGAAGTTGCCGTTGGATAGCGGGCCACTGAGCGTGAGCTTGCCGGCCGATGCCGTGCCCACGCCGCTGCCAATCTGGACATTGGATGTAAACGCACCAAGGTCAACCGACCCGGACAGGGTGGGGTTACCCACACCGCTCCAGGTGCCCAGCCCGGCGCCGGTAATCAGGAAGCTGGCCGACGAAGTAAAGTCGCTCTGCGCGACGAAGGTCATCACGTCGTCGATGTCAGCAGTGCCGACACCGAAGGGTTCGATCGCCGTCGGTTCGACAACTACGATCGTGTTGGCAGCTCCCGGCAGGTTGAACATCATCGAGCCAGTAAAGCCGCTGTTGTTGCCGGCGAGAATCGTGCGGCCACCGCCGTTATCACGAATCACGCCGCCGCCCACGATATTCCCACGGAACTCGTGCGAGCCGGTGGTGATCACCTGAGCATTGTCGCCGACCGTGAAGGTGCCATTCCAAACGATGTTAGCCCCAGCGAAAGAACCAACCAGCACGCCGCCCGCGCCGTTGCCCGAGATGGTCACCGGCCGACCGACGCTCAATGACGACCCGGCGGTTTCATTCAAAAAACGGGTCTGAGCCGCGCCGCCACCGGCGAGGTTGGTCGCTGCCGATTGCAGTTCAATGGTTTCGTTTCCGGCCGACGGATTGCCGAAAATGCCCGGGCCTGATGCCGGAATGTTGGTCGCGAAGATCGTCCGACCGGAGGTTAGAGCGGTCTTTCCAGTGTAGGTGTTGGCACCGGTGGGGAAGTACGTTCCCGGACCGGCCTTGGTCAGGTCAATAGCCCCAAAGATGTTGCCGCCGACCGTCGTGCCGGCCGTGGGGCTGTTGTCGCTGTGCAACTGAAGAATCAGTTCCTGGCGGCCGGCACCATTGGTGTAGGTGCTGGTCAAGTTACCGTTGAAACTATTGCCCTGAGCATTGCTCAGCAGCACGCCCTTGGTGAGGGTGATGGTTCCGGCGGTCACCGCGCCGGCGGGGGCCACGGCAGACAAGGTCGGGCTTGCAATCGCCAAGGCACCAACGGTTGCGCTGCCCAAAGCAGTTGCACCAACCTGGTTGACAAGAATGTTCGACTCACCGGTCGCGCCGGCAGTCGTATTCACAAGGTGTTCGGCGGCCGTCAGCGGACGGAAACCGTTGGCATCGTATGTCGAAAGTGCCGCAATGCCGCCACCGGCCGAGGCCGTGGCACTGTTGTTGGAAATGGCGACGGCGAACGGGATGATCGCCTTGTCGGTTGTTCCCAGTGCCGGCGTGCCGATGAGGAGCGACGTGCCGTTGGCCATCGTGAGGTGCGTCGTCAGCGTGCCGTTGGTCTGGCCGAGGTTACGGCCGTACACGGCAATCGACGAGTTGTTCTGACGGGTGACGTTGCCGAGGTTTACAACCGTATCCACCGTGCCGGTGACGCCGGTGGTGATCAGGATGCTGTTGGTTCCCTGCGTGGTGGTGTAGTCGCCGAAGGTCTCGGCAAAGCTGGTGGTGCTGGTGACGCGCAACACGCCGCCACGGCTGGTGATCGGGGCTGCGTTGTTAACACGATCGACATTGCCGGCCGTACCGCCGTTGGCAACCGAGAAGGTGCCGTTGAGGTCTAGGCCCGACGTATTCAGGAGGCGCCCACCGGCACCGCCGACCGTCAGCGAACCGCTGGCGATATGGGTAAGGCCCGTATACGTGTTGGCGGCTTGAAGATTCGTATTGGTGTTACCGCGGACAACATTCAGGTTACCGCCGCCGCTGATGACGCCGGTCACGGCGCCCAAGGACGTGGTGGTCGCAATAGTTCCGCCGCCGGCGCCAAGCACGATCGGACGGCTTAAACCGATGATGCTCGGTGTTGCCAGATTTGAGAACAGGCGAATGGTTCCGCCATCTAGGGTGATGGTCGAAGCGCCGAACTGACCTTCGCTAATGACCGGCGGCGAGAATGCACCGACTGCCGTCGAAGTGAAATCGGCGACGGTCACGATACCGTTCTGCACTGTGAGGCCACCCGTGAAGCTGTTAGCGCCGGTCAACCAGACCGGTGCGGCTAGCCCGGAGACAACGACCGAACCAGCGCCGCTGATCGGGGCCTGAATGCGCTGGCCGAAGAACAGCCCGCCGAAGATGTTTTTCCAGCGGGCATCAATTTCGGGGAAGAAGCGGGTCGAATTGACCTGCAGGCGTGTGCCGGCGTTGACATTGAAGCCGCCACCCGCGTTGGTCGTATCGATGATATCGGTACCACGGCTGTTGTTCAGGTTAATCGTGCCCATCGTCGCGACGGCGGCAAGGTCGACGGTGAAGTCGCCCAAGCCATCGGGGGGCTGGTTGAAGGTGGCGGTGTCGGTGGAGGCATTCGGAACGCCACTGCTCCAGTTGAGCGGATTAAACCAACCGTTGGCACCACCCGCGGGGGTCAGCGCGAGAAGGACGCCGCAGCCGTCGACGACGTCTAGGTCGTTTTGGCCAAGAAACGTCGAAGAAAGTTCCGGGCCACCAAGCGCGCCGGACGAATTAAGGTCGAACCGATTTGATGAGCCTCCAAGCAATTGGCCGGTATGCTTGACTTGGCCGGCGGGCATGACATAGCCGCCATCACGCGTGTAAAACTGGGCGGATGAAATCGCCGGGAAAGCGGCAAGAGCCGCAGCCGACAGGGCTAACTTACGAGCAATCGCTGAACGCATTCGAGCCTCCTGGAAGGAAAAAAAGACGGCGCAAGTTGAGGAAGACCGGGTGGGTCACAATCCAAAACTAATGCGAAACAATGTGTCGAGAATTAGATGACGCAAAGGATGGGGTGGGCTGGTGAGTTTCACCGCATTCGGGCGAGAATTAAACCGCGGTTCGGCATCAACAGACAATTTACGCTCCCATCCAGTATTTCAGCTTATCACAACTTGTGGCGAATTCAACGAAAATAAACAGTTTGTTAATACAAAATTACTCTGGACGGAAGGCAGGCGGTACCTGATGGCATTTCAGTGACAGAAACACCGTGCATTAGCGTTTTTCACTCTTCTGTAGCGACGCGTCTGGAGCGACGCCCGTCCCGGGAGTTCGATGCCAGACAGAGCGGCCAAGGACGGCCGCCGCTACAACCGAACTAAACTTGCGCTGAGGGCGCAAGTGACGAAAGCAGGGTAAATTGTGCAGGCGGACCGGCGCGGTCGCGCAAGTACAGCACAAGAAGCACTCCCAGAAAAAGCGCATCGGGCCGACACGTTTTCGATGTCGGCCCGATGCGCATTAAGAGTAATTAATACGTGGAAATTATTTCGCGACGCAGTTAGCTGGGGTCGCTGGTAAAGCCTGGGGTCAGGCGAATGCGCAGAAATCGCATCTTAAAGTCACCACGCGCGCCATTGGAATTGATCGCCCCGTAATTCTTGGTAATGCCCAAGAGCTTTACGCTGCCGTCCGAAAACAGCACGTTGGCCGATTCGTTCTTACCGTGGCGCCAGCGGATCTGACCATTGGTAGAGGCCGTCGTACCTCCGGCTTCGACGTTCGGACCAGGGTTAACGGGCGCTTCGTCATGCCACTTGAATTCGTCGCCTTCATTGGCCGCCTCGCCACGATATCTACGGAATGGCTGTTGTGCAGCAAGCATCAGCGACCCTTCGGCGGTGTCATACCCGGTCACGTATTGACGGTCGAAGTTTGGAGCAAGCTCTGCGGCATCCCAGAGGAGCGCGACATCCGGCGGCAGCTTTGCGAACTTCGAGGGCTTCAACGGTCCATTGGTAAGGTGTCTTTCGAACACAGACTCGTAGCGCAATTCCGGCAGTGCAACCGGATTGCTGGCAAAGTCGCAACCTGCATCGCGGTTCAGGCCCGTCGGGCAGTTGAACATCGGCATGAAACGGGTTACTCGGCCGCCGTCGGTCGCCAGCGTGCTGTTATCCCAATTACCGTTTTTTCTCACCATTTTGCGAGTGATGCCCCACCACACAAATGTGGCCTTATCCGTCGCATCGCCCGCGTTTTCGCCGATGGTGGGAGTTCCAGCACCGTTGCTGGTGTAATAACTGTAAGGCAGCGAATCCTTAAACTCAGTCGCGTAAGCGCGCCAAGCCTGATAGATCGATCGCATGTTTGAAGCACAGGCGACGGCATTGGCTTGTCGGCGAGCGGAGCCCAATGCGGGAAGCAGGATTGCGATGAGTACGGCAATGATGCCAATGACGACGAGAAGCTCCACAAGCGTAAATGCTCGTGATGACGTGTGCGATTGCTTCACGATCAGACCTCCAGAAGTTATTGTCTTGGGCGCTTGTTGCGCTACAGGACGGATTAGTTGAATCAAGCAGCTGCTGGGTGAACAAGCTGCCAGATTACATATTTTCTCTTCAACTCTTAATCATAATCAGAAACACCGACTAATGTCAATTCAAATTTTTCCAACGTTTCAACCGGCCAAGGCTCCCGCACATGACGAGCGGCGAGCGTCAGCGACCCGATTCCAGCAGCAACACGACCGATTCCCGCAGCAGCACCACCGGTCGTGACGCGCGCGGCTCGTCATTCGGGGCATACGCGGTTGCCCGGGAACCGACCTGTCGTGAAAGGCGCGCGAGGTATCAACTGAGGTCGCTTCCGGTATTATTCCGCAACTGTTTGTCTGCCTGCTGGCGACGCTAGTCGCCTGCATGGCTCCGTGATTTTACATTTGGATTGGAGATCGAATGCCTGTTGCGCTTCCTGAATGGCTGGAGAATCCGAAGGCAAAAGTGGGTATGGCGATCGCCGTCGCGCTGGTGTTGGGATTCATTGCCTATAGCTTGTTTTGGAGCGGGGGGCGAGTACAAGTTTCGTCCCTCCCGGCGTCGGGTTCGACAAAAGCCTCGATTTCCGGAGTGGTCACCGATTTCCAGGGCAAGCCGGTTCCGAATTTGGCATTAAAGGTGAGTTGGACCCATCCGGAGCTTGCAGGCAAGAAGCCATTTACCGCCACGACGGATGCGCAAGGCAAATTTAAGATTGCCGACATGGTGAATGGTTCATTCAGCATTACGCCAGCAGACAAGACCTGGGTGGGAGGCACGGTCGTTATGGCCGAAGCCGACCAGGAAACGACGGTCACGATGAAGGTGCGAAAGAAGTAAAGCCCGCGCAGCCCATTATCGGACTTTCCGCGCGACGCCAATGTGCGAACTTTCGGCGGCATCGCCGTCGATTCTCCGCCGACTCTTGCCGATGAAGAGTGTTGATGAGCGGCACTCCGGAACAGTTTCTGCGCAATGCGGTCGAGCGCGGGTCGGCGATTGTGCTTACGCTGCCTTCGGGGGGGATGCTTCGGCATTACAAGTCAAGATTCCTGGGATCGGACGCCCTGGGTATTTGGGTCGAAGCCGACATCGGCGAAATTCCGTTGTTAAACGCGTTGATCGCCGCAGGCATGCCGGTGGGGGTGTCGTGCAAACTTGGTCCGGAAAAGCTGAAGTTTGTTACGCCGATTGTGCGGCTGGATGCGGCGTTGGTCATCTCGGCGGCGAGCTGCGTCTTTGCCATATTGATCAAGCACCCCACACAAGTTGAATTGCGGCAACGCCGTACCGACTACCGCATTCGTATTGCCTCACCCGACGAGGTGGGGGCGCAAGCGTGGCAGATCCCCGAGCACGTCTATCTGGGCGATCGACCGACGGCTAAACAGTCGCTGAATCTCGAACTGAGCGATCTGAGCATCGGCGGGATTGGTTTCGTAGCACTGGCGAAGAACGGGAGTCCGCCGCGGGTGATTGACGGGGAGCGGCTGCGCGTCAGTCTATCCGCTCAGGGGAGCACAATTCTTGTCGAAGCTCGGGTGGCCTTTGCGATGCCGGACGAGGCGGAGATGAATATTCAATGCGGGGCGGGTTTTGCACATCTGGAACGGGATGTCGATGGCCGGCAGAAACTGGCGTGGCTTGGGAAAATCATCGGGCAGTTGCAACGCGATGAAGTAAAGCGCCATCGGCGGGCGGCGGGGTGAGTGGGAGGGTTAGCGTTGAGCGGCGCGTTTTTTGGGTTATTGGTGAGTGATGATCCGGCGGTCACATCAGCTTTTCCTGCTCTACGACCAGATTAAACATTTCATCGGGTGTGGTGGCGTTGTTCATCGCCAGTCGAAAGGCATCGACAGTCATCAGCCGGCTGATGCGGGCCAAAGCCTGAATGTGCGGCGACGTCATTTCCGGCGGGGAAGTGAGCAGCCACAGGATCGTCACCGGCCGGCCGTCGATTGCCTGAAAGTCGATCGGCTGGGCGGGCTTACCGATGGCCATCACCAGATGATTCGTGCCGGCGCACTTTCCGTGCGGAATGGCCAAGCCCTTTCCGATGCCGGTCGTGCGCGTGGCTTCTCTATCGAGCACGGCGTCGAGCACCTTTTTGGCATCCGTCAGCTCGCCGTTGGCGTTTAGAAGCTCCACCATTTCGGTGATTGCTTCTACCTTGGTCTTGGCCGTCAACGGCACCTTGATATTTACTGGTTTCAGAATTTCAGTCAGACGCATGACTTATCACTCGCTTGCGTCCCGGTCACATGTTGTCCGGTTAGTTGGTTACGAAGCGAGGGATAGTATCGATGAAAGCGCGGCAGGGCAACACGGGTTTGTTTCCGGGGCCTTATTTCTTTGCGTTTGCCATGCGGGCGAGCCTCTACGAGGTGTAAATCACCGTGCCACAGCCGATGGGGAACAAAAGTTCGTTCACCCCGGTGCCAACCAGCTTAACGATTGGCGGGGCGACCGAGCCCAACAAGACGGTGGTTGTGACGATGAAAGCCGCGAAAATCAGTCCGACCGTGAACCCGCTGCGCGCGAACAGGTGATAGGGCGCCCGCATCTGCGTCAGCCGGCCGAGGATGAAGCCGAATATGCCATATTCGAGGGCCTTCAGCGACACCAGCACCGTGCTGAGCGAGAAGTGCGCCAGTTCGCTGTCCACCCTCCCTCCAACCCCCTCCCTGGGTACATGGAAGGGGAGTGAATACCAATCGGCTGTCAGAAACCGTTCTCGGCAAGCTGAACGGCCTTGAGCATGGCTTTGGCTTTGTTGATGGTTTCTTCATATTCGCTGGCGGGAATCGAGTCGGCGACAACGCCGGCGCCGGCCTGAATGTCGTACACGTCGCCGCGGTGGTGGACGATGGTGCGCAGGGCGATGCAGGTATCGGAATTGCCGGCGAAATCAAAGTAGCCAACCGCGCCGCCATACGGCCCGCGGCGCGTGGGTTCGGCTTCATCGATGATCTGCATGGCGCGAATCTTGGGCGCGCCGCTCACCGTGCCGACGGGCAAACTCACGCGCAGCGCATCGAAAGCGTTGCAGTCGTCGCGTAAATCGCCTTCCACATTGCTGCTGATGTGCATGACGTGGCTATATCGCTCGACGGTCATGCAGTCGGTCACGCGAACGCTGCCGTGTTTTGACACGCGGCCGACGTCGTTGCGATGTAGATCGACCAGCATAATGTGCTCAGCCCGGTCTTTCGGATCGGCGAGCAATTCCTGTTCAAGCTTCTTGTCTTCGGCGGGCGTCAATCCTCTCTTGCGCGTGCCGGCGAGCGGGCGGCTGGTGACTTTGCCATCAATCACTTGAACCAGAATCTCCGGCGACGACCCAATGAGCGTGCATGATGGACTCTTGAGATAGAACATGAACGGCGACGGGTTCACGATTCGCAGCGCGCGATACACATCAAATGGTTTGGCGCAGGAATTCACCCGCAACCGCTGCGATGGCACGAACTGAAAAATGTCGCCGGCGCGAATGTACTCCATCCCCTTGCTTACCGCCGACTCGTAGCCGGCCTGCGTGAGGTTGCTTGAGAAGCTCATTTTGAGCGGCGACCGTGTATCAATTTCGCCAACGGCCGACGAGATCGGGCCTTGCAAGTTCGCGACAATTCCATCCACACGACGGCAGGCGTCGGCGTAGGCGTCTGCCGGATGCCCGCCATTCACGAAGGCATTCGCGATGACTTTCACCGTCTTGTCCACGTGATCGAAAACGACAATCTCGTTGTACAGCCCAAATTGCAGATCGGGCAGATTACGATCGTCGGCGGGTGGGTGCGTGAGTGAATCGGATTCGTAATAGCGGATCGTGTCGTAACCCGCATAGCCCACCAGCCCGCCGGTGAAAGTGGGCACCGCAGGGTCGCGATAAAATGTCACGCCGGGCAGCAGTTTTTGCAGGTCGGCCAGCGGATCGGTCGTCTTAAACAACTGCGGCGGCAGGTACGGCCGAGTGATTGAAGCGTCTCCCATCTGGCACGAATACACCAACGACGGCGCCACGGCGATGAACGAATACCGCGCGATCCGCTCTCCGCCGACGACTGATTCGAGCAGAAACGCGTGCTCCCCCTGGCCGAGCATTTCGAACGCCGCCACAGGCGTGAGCCGGTCAGCGAGCAACTGCCGGTATACCGGCACGCAAGTGTGTTCTTTTGCCAGCGATTGAAACGTTTCGAAATCGGGAAAGTGCTTCGGCATGGTGTGGCGGTTGAGTTTAGATGAAAGCGTTCGCGAAACGAAGTGCTTCATCGCCTATGATCGTTCGGATGCCGTTTTCGATAAGCACCACCCGCACGTTCGCCGCCGCTCATGCGTTGCGACTTTACGATGGTTCGATGGAACCGCTGCATGGGCACAACTGGAAGGTGCGTGTCACGGTCGACGCGCCAGAACTCGATTCGATCGGAGTGGTCATGGATTTTCATGTACTTGAAAGGATGGTTGATGAGATCATTCGCCCGTGGCACAACCACAATCTCAACGAAGCCGCCGCCTTCGCGAAACTCAATCCGACCGGCGAGCATGTGGCGTTAACGATCGGGCGATCGCTGTCGTTGCCGAAAAACGTGCGACTTTCATGCGTTGAAGTGTGGGAAACCGATGAAAACCGGGCAGTGTATCGACCGGTGTAAGTCGGCGTAAGTCATTGTCAGCCAACAGACTGTCAGCCATCAGGCAAGAAAGTTTCGATTGACGATGCCCCGACCGCGAAATATCATCTATTCAACGGAGGCGGCTTATGTCGCCTGCACCTCATGAACAAGAAATGTGATCACTGCAAAAACCCCGCGACGGTGCACCTGACCGAAATCAAGGGCGGCAAGAAGGTGGAAAAGCACCTCTGCCAGCAGTGCGCCGAGCAGCAGGAGGGCATTCCCGTCAACAAAGCCCACACGCCGATCAACGAACTGCTGACGAATTTCGTGCTCGCGCACAGTCAGGGCACCAAGGAACTGACGACCAATCAAACCTGTGAACACTGTGGCCTGCCGTGGGCCGAGTTTAAGCAAGGCGGCCTGCTCGGGTGCGAACACGATTACACGCAGTTTGAGAAAGACCTGACGCCGTTGCTGCAGCGGGCGCATGAAGGGGCCACGCATCACTTAGGAAAAGTCCCCGCCCGCCGCGGGGGAAGCGGAGTTCCGATGAAGCGCCAGGCCGATCTCGCCCGTCTGCGCAATGATTTGCAGAAGGCAGTAGAGGGCGAAGATTACGAACGCGCCGCGAAAATCAGAGACCAGATTAAAACCGCTGAAGGTTGATGAAGATATGTAGCAGGCCAGCCGATCCGTTCACTGGCAACTATTAACTGGCAATTGGCAACGATCAAATGAAGCTAACAGACCTGACAACCCGCGCCGGCGAATGGCTTCGTGGCAACGGCCCGATGAGCGAGATTGTCATCTCGTCGCGCATCCGGCTGGCGCGCAACGTGTCGGGATATCACTTTCTTACCAAATGCACTCGGCATCAGCGCACCAACCTCGAGCATAAGGTGCGCGATGCGGTGTTGGGCGCGAGCATTTCGCCCAAGACGCTTTACGTCGATTTGCAGGAAGCTCCGGAAATTGATCGCCAGTTGCTCGTCGAACGCCACCTGATCAGCAAGCCCCACGCCGCCGCCGAAGGGGCGCGGGGGGTGGCGATTGGGGAGAGCGAATCGGTTTCGATCATGGTCAACGAAGAAGACCATTTGCGGCTTCAAGTGTTGCGATCCGGCTTGCAGCTTGAAGAGGCGTGGGAAGAAATTAACGACATCGATAACAAGCTCGAGTCGACGCTCGACTTTGCCTTTCATCCGCGGTTTGGATACCTCACGGCTTGTCCGACCAACGTAGGCACCGGCATTCGGGTGAGCGTGATGCTGCACCTGCCGGCGCTCAAACTCACCGGCGAGATCGAAAAAGTATTTCGCGCCGCCAAAGACATGCGGCTGGCCGTCCGCGGGTTGTACGGCGAAGGCACCGAGGCCACCGGCGATTTCTATCAGATCAGCAACCAGACCACGCTGGGCAAGGCCGAAGAAGAAATCATCAGCGATTTTAAGAACGTGGTCATCCCCAAGATCATCGACTACGAACACCACGCCCGCCGCACGCTGCTCAACGATCGCACGGCGGCGCTGGATGACAAAGTCTTTCGCGCGCTCGGCGTGCTGCGCAGCGCGCGACTGATGGCGAGTGAAGAAACGCTGTTTTTGCTCAGCCACCTGCGCATGGGTATCAACATGGGCCGGGTGAAAGACATCGACATCCGCACGATCAACGAACTGTTCCTGATGACCCAGCCGGCGCATCTGCAGAAGCTGATGGGAAAGAAAATCGACGGCGACATCCGCCGCGCGGCGCGGGCGGAGTTTATTCGCCAGCGGTTGAGCGCGAACTAGCCGAGCCGGAAAAATCAGAAACGAGGGTGCCACGATCTTGGCTCTCAGGCCAAGTCGTGCGGAGTCGCTCGGCTGAGGTTTGCGAAACCATTCGCCTTGAATTCCGCATCGCAACAATCTCCAACGATCACCGTCACCCATTACGGCCACTCGGATTTGCCGGCAAGGATGCTGCGTAAAAGTTTTGCACGCGGCACGATCCGCGCCATCTATGTTGGTCCGCTTCAGTCGTTGCTGATGGCCTTGCTGACCGCGGGTGTCTGGCCGACCGGGCTGTTGCTGACTCGGCTTTGGCTATACGCGTCTTTTCAACGCTTTCGTGGCGGGGAATTGGCACGATGGGCCGCTTACCGTAACGGTGTCCGCGACGAGCCTTATGCCCACTTGGTTCGTCGTATCCGACCCACTGGCGTGCTCGTCTTCGCCGGCGTGTTTTGGATCGTCGCTGCGGCCGCCGGATTGGTGATCGTCGTCTCATTCGCGCGGTGGCATCTCGGTTGGTCCCCACCCTTGCCGGCCGATCCGCGCCGCTGCGCGCCCATGGTCGTCCTGATGGTCGCAGGCTTCGCAACCTCCATTTTTCACATTCTGGCGGTGCTGCAAATTCGCTTGAAAATGTCGCAATTGATTGGTCGGCTGGCGATCTGGCAGATTGTCATTTCGAAGAATGCCGGGAAAGCCGATTTGCCGGGTTTCGTGCTCTGGCCGCAAGCCTTGTTTGTAGTCGCGGCGCCGCTGCTGTGGTTGCATTGGCGGTGGTCGGCGTACTGGCTCATCGCCGCCGTTGCCGCCATGCTTGCAGCCGAAGTGCAACGCGGATACATCACCGTCGCCGACCGCCGGCTGCGGATTGCCGTGGCGCGGGCGATCGGGCGGATCATGTACGGCCCGGGCGCACGCCGATGAGTACGATGTACGGAATTCTCGCCGTCGCCGGATGGATCTGGGCGGGGTTGGTGTTTGCGGCGATCGCGTGGCGGCTGCTGCGCGAGCGACGCCATCGAAGGAGCGGTGGATTTGAAGTCGTCAGCAAACATGATCGTCAACCCTGATCCTTTGCACGCCTCAGCCGATTTCGCTTGGCACCGCCGGGCGGAGAGCAAGCTCATCGGGCACGTAGAACGTCTTTTGGATAACCCCAAGCTGCGCATCGATACCGACGACGGCACAAGGCCGGCTTCGGGGTTCCGCCGCACCATCGAACAATCCGACCGGGCCGCCGACGTGCGGAAAATCGTCGGTCAAAATGATCGCGATGATCGCGCTGACGTCGGTAATCTGCCCCAGGGTTTGGTGATGGATGTGGCGTTTCGGCGCGCCAAGCTGGTGGTGTTCAGCTCGGTCGTCGCGCGGCTGCGCGTAATCTGCGTATCGCCGATCAAGCAACTGGTGCGCGCCGAAGCCAGCAAGCCGATGACCGTTCCCGAGGTCAACCGCATTTTGGAAGAAAACAAAAGTGACGGCCCTCCGCTGACGATCGTCCTCTGTTCGACGGGCGGGTTTTCGATCGAATGTCACGACTTGGCCGAGCGTGTTGCCAGTCGAACGCTGATTCTCATCGAACCCAACGCCGCCGGGGGATACAGCGTTTGGGGGCCCAGTGAAACCAAAACGCTCAACGACCTGCTCGACCCCGAAGGCGAGGCCGAAAAGCGCAATCGCGTTCGCGAGCATGTGAAGCGCCGCGACTCCGACATGACCGCCGCCGGCATTCCCGCCGACGCGGTGGTGCAAGCGACGATGCTGCCGATGACGATCGTTGAAGACGAACTCAAGTCAATCGCGAAGGGCACGAAGGGGTTGATCGCCAAACGGCTCGACGGCCGGATCGTGCTGTATCGCGAAGGCGCCAAGCCCGCCGGCGTCACCACCGGCAACGCCAACCCGCTGGCGGCGCGGATCAAATCGATCTTCACCGGCAAAGCCACACCCGAAAGGAAATACGCGTTCTTTGCCGAGCGTAAGGCGGCGCTCGTGCAGCGGCGCGAGGTCGTCGACGAAGAAATGCAGTTGATGGAAAAGAAGGACGGCTACCTGCGCGAGCAGTTTCGCGACGCCAACAGCGACCCGGCCCGGCGGCGGGCTGTCGCACAACTATTCTACGTTCGGAAACAACTGGAGCGCCGCCAGGGATTGATCAAGCTCCTGAATCAGCAGATTGATTCGGTCGACGAAAATGCAAGCACACTCGACCGCCTGCAACGCGGCGAATCGCTTGTGGATATCGATCCTGAACAGGTCGCCACCGTCGCAACAAAGTTTGAGGAGTCGCTCGCCAAGCTCCGCGGCGAGATTGAACTGGCCGAGGCCAACCCGCCCGGCGCGGGCACCACGCTTACGCCGGAGGAGCAGGGGTTGTATGAGGAACTCGCCAGCGGCTGACGAGCGAACTAATGTGAAAGGTATGCTATACTTGGCTCTCCGGGATACTTCTATGAAGCAAGAGTTTAATGTCATCATCGAGCGAGATTCTGAAGGTTTTTACGTCGGTTCAGTCCCGGAATTGCCCGGCTGCCATACACAGGCAAAATCGCTCGATAGGTTGATGGAGCGAATTCAAGAAGCGATCGAGCTTTGCGTGGAGGTGCGCGGCCGGAGCAGGAATGGTTCAACCTTTGTTGGCGTTCAGCGGGTGGCGATTAACGGATGAGGAAACGACCGCGAATTACTGGGCGGGAACTTATCCGCGCGCTTGGAAAGCTTGGTTTTGCCATCGTCCGTACCAAAGGCAGCCACCACTTCCTGCGACACACCGACTCTCGGGCGACCGTCGTGCCCGTGCATGCTGGTGAAACGATCGGTCCCGGCTTGTTGCTTTAGATTCTTCGCGATTGCGAACTTACGTCCGATCAGCTTGTCGACGTGCTTTAATTAACACCCACTCTTATCCATCCGCGGCGACGCATTGTCATTCGCCCCCAGCCGCCGGTCGAACATATCCAGCACCAAATCAAAGCACAGCCGCGCCAGTTGAGGGTCGTAGCGATGGCCTTCGTCGCGCATGAACGCGTGCTGGGCGTTGAACTCGTGCCATGTGAAGTTGACGTTGCCGGCGTTGAGCGTGTCGTAAATCAGCCGGCGGCCGTCGACGGGCACGTGCGGGTCTTGCCGGCCGAAGATCATCAGCAGTTCGCCTTTGATTTCTTTGAGCCGGTCGAGCGTGTTGTCGTTCATTCCCTTGCCAAGCGAGCGCTTGTGAATGTCCGTCGCATAGAAACAAGCGGCCGCCGAAACATCGGGTTGCATGGCGCACCTCGCGGCTAAGTGTCCGCCAATGCAGATTCCAAAGGCGCCGACTTTTCCGGTGCAATGTGGGTGCGACTTGAGATAGTCCAGCGCCGCCCGCGCGTCGGCATCATACGCGGCAAGTTCCTTATCGATTTTGCACTGGTTTCCGCGTTCGGCGGCGTCGTAGCCGATGACAATGCCCGGGGCTTCGACCAGCTCATGAAATATTTCGGGAATCGCCACAAGATACCCGTGCCCCGCGAGCGTCGCCGCCAGCCGGCGCACGGGCTGGGTGACCTGAAAAATCTCGCCGTACATCACCACGCCAGGATACCGCCCCTCACCGGCGGGGCGAAGGGTGTAGGTACGCATGGGCCCGAACGGCGTTGCGATGTCGGCCGGTTTGTCTTCGACGATGGTCATACACTTTAGTTTATCCGCAGATGAACGCAGATAAACGCAGAAGATTTGTTCGCAAAAAATGTTATACTTACAACGTCGAAAGGAGGTGCACGATGCACCACAGAAAGTTTGAGGATCGGAGCCGGTTTTGAGTCGATGAGCAAGCGCCGTCGAGGTTACCCATCGGAAACGCATGTTAAGCGTGGCCTACGCGTGGTTCGCGGTCAAAAGGAACTGCTCGAAAAACTCGGGCGGAATGATCTTTGCCCATGCGGCTCACGGCGGTTGTTTCAAGAATTGCTGTCTATCCACCGGTCGGTATGACGGCGCTTTGCGCGACGACTACTTTTCGAGAGTAACATCAAACAGGCCGTCCCGACGATTGGTTGGGGCGGCTCTGTGTGTTTCAGCTGCGTCGCGCAGGAAGTGGATCACCATGCTCGATGCACGATTCGACGATCTTTTTGGCGACATCGCGCGCAATCTCGGATACTTCGGACAGCGTTCGACCTTCGGCCACCAAGCCAGGAACGTCTGGGCTTGTGGCTAGAAAGCCACCTTCTTTCAACGATCGAATTTTTAATCGAATTGCAGTCTCGGACATTGGATACCTCAATCAAAAGTATACCACGTTTTTGCTCAAGCCTCAGCCGCCAATCCCGATCGCGCTCGCCGTCGCGTGGGTTTCGATGTGGCTGATGCTGATCATCCACCGGTCGATTCCCATTTCTGCCGCAAGCTTCTCGCATTCGCCGCTGAGCGTGAGGTGTGGCTGGCCGGAGGGCGCGTTGAGGATTTCCACATCCGTCCACGCGATTCCCTTTCGCCAGCCGGTGCCCATCGCTTTCAAGATCGCCTCTTTCGCCGCGAATCGGCCGCAGAGGTGTTCGTAATAACGCTTCTTGTTCTTCGCACAATACACCTGCTCGGCGGGGGTGAAGCAGCGGTCGAGGAAGTGCTGGCCGTGGGTTTCCACCAGCTTCTTCACGCGCGCTGTCTCGACGATATCGATGCCGTGGCCGACGATGGACATGTCAATGCACCTGCGTGGAAGGTGCCCGCGCCTTGGGCGGTGCAGGCTTGGTCAGTTCGGCATCATCGAACATTTCGCGGATCGGCTTGCCTTCCACGCGCCTCGGCGGGGTGATGCCAAGAAAGTAGCACGCCGTTGAAAAGGTGTCATAGGTTTGAATATCGAATTCCTTGCCGAACCGCGTCAGGTCGTAATTGGGTCGCACTCCGGGCCCGGCGGCGATCCAAGGGATAGTGCGGCTGCGCGGATCATCGGGGCCATGATTTCGCCCCGCGCCGCCGTGGTCGGCGCTGACGATAATCAACGTCGATTCGAGCCGGCCGATCTTTTCCAGCGCGTCGATGACCCGCCCCACACCCGCATCCGCCTGTTGCACTGCTTTAATTTGCTCGGCGGTGCCCCAACCGACGGCGTGGCCGACGTTATCCACAGTGGGAAAGTGCACGAACAGCACCTCCGGCTGAAGCGTTTCGATCAACGAGACGGCATGTTCGGCCACCTCCGGATCTTCGCAGGCCGGCACCGGCGTGATCCAACTGCAATCAAGCGACTCCGGCGGAGTGAGCGAAATGAACTTGCTCTTGCCGGCCACCATGCCCGTCGAATAGCCCGCCTTCTTCGCAAGTTGAAACAGCGTGGGGAACGCAGGGTAAACCGGGCGTTGCAGCGGGATGTCGGCGTTCCATTCGATGCCATGCGCGCTGGGGCTTACGCCGGTTAGCATGCTGACGTGCGACGGCAGCGTGATCGATTGCGGCGTCGTTCTTGCCCACAGGGTGAAGCTGCCGCGGGTCATGAGCTGGCGAATGTTGGGCGCATCGGCGCGCAACAGCACATCCGGGCGCATGCCGTCGATGCTGATTACCAGCACGTGGCGCTCGTGCGATGGCCCCGTCGCCGGCTGCGACGGCTGCGTCGACTGGGACCGCGCCGTTGCACACATCGCACCTAAGAGCAAAATCCGCATTGCATTGCGAAACAACATGATGGTTTTGTAGCGGCCAATCGAGCGCCGGGCAACTTGACGGTTTGCGGCGGGCCTTCGATACTGCGCGCGGCTTCTTACATTGGAGTTGAGCTTGCGCAAAAAGTGGTGGATCGTTGCTTTATTGCTGTCGACGGCGGCCGGTGGCTCCGGCTGTGCATCAAACAATACCGGAAGCACGACCGGCGGCGCGCCCGATGGTCCCATTAGCGCGTCGGATGAAAAGTCGCCACGGCGGCAGTCGATTGTCACGCCGCCGGCCGACAACACGACGATTGCGCGCATCGGCGCATCGGTCATCACGCGCGATCAGCTCATCAAGCCCTTGCTGGAAGCGCACGGACTGCCGCTATTGTTGAATCTCGTTCAACTTGAGATGGCCAAGCAGGAGGCGAAGGTCGCCGGAGTGACGCTCTCTCCCACCGACGCGCCGGCCGAGCAGGATCGCACCCTCGACCGCATGTTCCGCGACCAGAAGGCTGAAAAAACCGAATACGCCGCGCTGCTGAACCAGTTCCTCGAACGCCGCAACATGAGCCGCGTCGAGTGGAACCTGCTCATGGAAATTAATGCGACGCTGCGAAAAGTGTGCGAAGCCAAGGCGCGCGGCGCCATCAAAGATGAACAACTCAGCACCGCGTTCATGCAACTTTACGGGGAAAAGGTTCAGGTGCGGCACATTCAGGTCTCGAATCTACAGGAAATCGCCGAAGCCCGTCGACGCCTCGCCGCCGGCGAAACTTTCGAGTCCATCGCGCGCGCGATGAGCCGCAATTCGCTCACGTCCCCACTCGGTGGGGAAGTGCGCCCGTTTACGATGCAGTCGCCGTACCCACAATCGTTCAAAGATGCCGCGTTCGTGCTCAAGAACAAGAACGAAGTCTCCAGCCCCGTGCAGGCCGATAACGCCTATCATCTCATTCAACTCATGGATCGCATCGCGCCGAAAGTGATCAAGTTTGAAGACGTTAAAGCCAGCATTCGCGAAGATTTGGAAGAGCGTCTTGTCCAGCAAATGACACAGGACTTGCGCGCTCAACTCAGCGATCAGGCCACGCGATCGCTGGTGATTCTTGAGCCGACACTTAAGGCGCGATACGAGCTGGAAAACCAGCGCCGCGAAGAACAAATCCGCGGCCGAGAAGAGGTTCGAAAGGAACTCGACCGCCAGCGAGAAACCGCCGCGACCCAGCAGGCCATCCCCGACCTTCCGCCAGCGCCGAGCGATCAGCCGGCCAGCCAGCCGGCAACAACGCGGCCATGAGCCTGACTGTCACCCCGAACGTACTCGTGAGGGGCCTCCCCGTCTAAGTGTGTGTTTCGCAAAGTGGCACAGGAGACGGCAACGCAAAGACAAAATTTGGAAGTTTAAACGCGACGGCTATGACCCCATCACCCTTCATCATCGAGCCTTCCACCCGAATCGCGCGGCTGCCGCCGTATTTGTTCGGGCGCATCAACAAGATGAAGTATGAAAAGCGAGTCGCCGGGATCGACATCATCGATCTGGGTATGGGCAACCCCACCGACCCCACGCCCGAGGCCGTCGTCGCCAAATTGGCCGAGGCGGCGCGCGACCCACGGAATCATCGTTACAGCGTGTCCAACGGCATTGTCGGCTTGCGTAAAGAAGTCGCCAAACGATACAAAGAAAAGTTCGGCGTGACGCTCGACCCGGAGACTGAAGTCATCGTCACCATCGGCAGCAAGGAAGGCTTCAGCCATTTGTGCCTGGCGCTGCTCGGCCCGGGCGATACCGCCATCGTGCCCGACCCCGCGTTCCCCGCGCATCTCTACGCGCCGGCGATGGCCGGCGCGAGCGTCATCCGCGTGCCGCTCGGGAATGACGAAGCATTCTTGAACAACATTGAGCAGACGATCGCCGGGCTTTATCCGAAGCCCAAGCTGGCGATTTTTAACTATCCGCATAATCCCACCGGCATGACCATTGAGCCGAGTTTCTGGACTAAAGCGATCGACCTCTGCCGCCGCCATGGCGTGATGATTCTTTCCGACTATGCCTACGGCGAAATCAATTTTGATCGCTACAAAGCCCCTAGTTTTCTCGCCGCGCCGGGCGCGAAGGAGATTGGCGTCGAATTCACCACGATGAGCAAAAGCTTCAACATGGCCGGTTGGCGCGTAGGCTTCTGCTGCGGCAACAAAGAGATGGTAAAGGCACTGGCGACCATAAAAGGGTATTACGACTACGGCCACTTCGCGCCGATCTGGATCGCCAGCGTCATCGCGCTGCGGCAGGCCGGCAAAACGCCCGAGACGCAGAGCATCGAATACCAGAAGCGCCGCGAAGTCGTCTGTCGTGGATTAGATAAGCTCGGCTGGACGTACGACCGCCCGCGCGCCGGCATGTTCGTCTGGGCCAGGATTGCCGACGCTCATCTGGCCGTTGCCGGCGGCGGCACGATCGAGTTCTGCCTGAAGATGATGGACGACGCCAAAGTAGCCCTCGCCCCCGGCCGCGCATTCGGCGAGCAGGGGGAGAAGTGGGTCCGCATTGCACTGGTCGAGAATGAGCAACGCCTGGAGCAGGCGATGCGCACGCTGCAACGGGCGCTTCTGCCGAAGCGGCCTTCACGTAGGAAGTAAGTTGAGGAAATGTTTCCGGTTTAATTGCGAAATGTCAGTAACAAACCAGGATGGTCGGTGGGGCAGACATTCCTGTCTGCCTGCCGATTTCATCGGCAAGTGCAGGGTGAGTTCGGCGTGGAACGCCGTGACAGACAAGAATGTCTGCCCCACCGAATAAAGACTCCAACAACGCCCCTTGGATACCGAAATCCAACAATTCCCTCCCCAACGCCCCCTCGAAGCCCATGCGCGCATTGAGGCGGATTTGTTCTGCGACCAGTGCGGCTACAACCTGTACACGCAGGCGGTCCGTCGTGACGAGCGACTGGGCATTCTCATCGTCCGTTGCCCCGAATGCGGCCGGTTCCAGCCGGCGGGGGTGGCGAGCAACGCGCAAAAACTCTGGCTGTCGCGATTTTCGTCCATCCTCATCGCGTTCTGGTGCTTGTTCCTTCTGGCGATCATCGTCCTTGGCGGGATGGGGTTGGGCGGTTTGCAGGTGGCCCATGTCGAATCGCTTACCAGCAGCGAATACATCGCGCCCGGCGGTGTGAATGCCTATCGACAGTGGGACGCGCAAGCGCAGAAAGTCATCTGGTATTCGAGCGAAACGGGAAAGCCGATTGAGGGCCAAACGCCCGAATGGCGACGCACTTTTCTGCCGATGGCGGACGTGTTTCGCGACAAGGTCGCTTCGCTGCTGATCGTCTTTCTCATGCTGCTCGCGCCGCTGGTCTTCGGCGGCCTGCTCGCCACGCTCATGTGGCACATCCCGCGGCGGCGCTACTGGATCGGCCTGCTGCTGCCGTTCATCGCGGCGGTGTGCATCATCGCCAGCATTCACATCAACGAATCCGACCGCGGCGGCAAAATCTCAATGGTAGCGGCGATCGTGGGCGCGGCGGCGATCGAGCAGGCGTCGCTGATGCTGATCGGCGCGCTGCTCGGCAGAACGGTCGCGCGCTTCTTCGCCACGCTGCTCGTCCCGCCGAGGCCGAGGCAGGCGATCGCGTTCCTCTGGACGGTAGACGGCAAACCGCCGCCGTCGGTGAAATAGTTTCGCGATGAAGCACGTACCGCAGTGAGCGACAGCATCTTCGCCGCGAAGCGGCGCACGGCTGTAGCCACGGGTGGAGCCTAAGCGGAACCCGTGGAAAACCGTCGAGCATCGATTCCGCCGCGCAGCAGCGGAGGAAGCGGCGACGGTTAAACAGTATAGATCCTCGTAGCACCGATCGAGTCAGATTAATTCGATGTCTGCGTTCAAGTCCTACAAACCTGTTTAATGATCACGCAGCCGCGAAGATGTCTGTGCGGGAGGAAACCTCGTCCACCGCTGCGCGGCGGCAGGAGATTGGATTTCTCTGGACAGTTGACGGCTCCCGCGTTTGAATAGCGGGAAATGCTCGCGGTTACTAACTTTTTTGCGGCGTCCAATTATCTCGAAGCGTGTCTGTGGATCGTTATTGCGGGGATCGTGGTGTGCCGCGCGCGTCGTTCAAACCTCCGCTGGCCGGCGGCCGTTACGCTGGTGGCGTTCGGCTGCTCGGACATCGTGGAAGCTCAATCCGGCGCGTGGTGGCGGCCGTGGTGGCTCTTGGTGTGGAAGGGCGTTTGCGTGCTGGTGCTCATCACCCTGGTGGCTATGGCGCATCGTGAAAAGAGATTAGCATCGCAAAACAGTCTAAAACGGTGACTATAACGCCTGATCGGAAATGCCCTGATTAGCTCTACAATGTGCGGTCCACAAAATAAAACTTAGGCTAATACAACCGACGCGATTCCCTTAGCCGCCAAGCGGCGGCGTTCGGTTGTAGCCACGCGTGGCGAAGCGGCGATTGTCGAAAAGTATCGATCCTAATTGCACCGAGCTGTTCAACGAATTCGATGTCCGCACTCACATCCAACAAACCTGTTTGATGATCACGCTGCGGCAAAGGAGTTTGTGTGCGAAGGAACCTCGGCCGCCGCTGCGCGGCGGGGGGAACGCGTACAGCCTTCCACGGGTTCCGCTAAAGCTCCACCCGTGACTACAACCGCGCGCCGCTGCGCGGCGGCAGCGGGGCGCGTCGATATTTCCGGCATCGCCTCCAGCGTTTTTTCAATCAGTCGCAAAGCGGTGGCATAGAGTAGCTTGGGTGAAGTCCCAAGTTCGTTGGACGCGACCACGAAAGTCGCGAAGCGGCGGCAGAGCGATCGGGCGGTCACCGTCGCGACCTCGCAAATAATCACCCCGCGACGATTGTTCGTTCGCCCCGTTGGGGCTTCTCATCCTCACTCACCTACTTGGCGCTTACGCCCCAAGCTTTTTCATGTCGTCGCTTCGCGGCTGTCAGATCAGCGCCCGATCAACCCGCGCAGGTACGGCCAACCAAACCACACCGCCGTCGCGACGATCGCTAGAATGATCAGCGACTTCCCGACGAGATGAGCTCCCGTCGCCTGCCCATACCCCTCACCGCGACGGCTCGACCCGTGGCGCTCAACCGCCGGGCCGTCGGTTGTTTCCTGCACATGCTGCACGTCCATCCCTTGCCCGCGGGCCTTGTGTTCGGCCGCGGCTTTGGCGCTGGCTTCAAATTCCAGCGACATGCGTGCGCCGGTGGAGTGGTTGGTTCCGGTCACTCGAAATCTCATTGTGTTGAGCATAACACGCTCACGCTTTGCGGCCACTGGTGTTTTCCGCGATCGCTGCGCCTATGCGGGGAGTCACAAATTTCCGGGCTGGCAATACAAAACGGCGTCGACTCGCGAGGGGCGACGCCGCTTCTCACTTGACGCTTAACGCTTTCGATATATCATTCCATCCGGATATACGGATGAATCAAGAAAATTCCAGCATGCGCATCGACCCGATCTTCGGCCAAGGCAAGCCCGCCGTCAGCTTCGAGTTTTTCCCGCCCAAGACCGATGCCGGTTGGGCAGGGCTTTATGGCGCGATCGCCGAACTGCACGCCATCAAACCCAGCTACGTCAGCGTGACCTACGGCGCCGGTGGGAGCACGCGTGCTAAAACGGTCGACCTCGTCGCCCGCATTCAGCGCGAACTTAAACTGTGCGCGATGGCGCACCTGACGTGCGTCGGCCACACCGCCGAAGAACTCGGCAATATTCTGGACGACCTCTGGAATGAAGGCGTGCAAAACGTGCTCGCCCTCCGCGGCGACCCGCCCGTGGGACAAACCGATTTCAAACCCACGCCTGGCGGCTTCGCTCACGCCGACGAACTGGTGAAGTTCGCACGGGAACGCCACGATTTCTGCATTGGCGTCGCCGGTTACCCCGAAGGCCACCCGCAGTGTCTCAACAAAACCCGCGACCTCGAACACCTCAAGCGCAAGCTGGACAACGGCGGACAGTTTGTCGTCACGCAACTGTTCTTCGACAACGACATCTTCTACTTGTTCCGCGACACCGCGAGAAAATTGGGCATCACCGCCCCGATCGTCGCGGGGATTATGCCGATCACCAACGTCGCGCAAATCAAACGCTTCATCAGCATGTGCGGCGCCAAGATCCCCCATAAATTGTTGCTGAAACTCGAAGCGGTGGAAACCAACCCCGAAGAAGCTGTTAAGGCCGGCGTCGCCTACGCCATCGAACAATGCAACGACCTGCTGAAAAACGGCGTGGAAGGCCTGCACTTTTACACACTCAATAAATCGCGCGCGACGGTGGAGATTTGTAAGGCTCTAACGATCGGCTAGTGACCTGCTTACGCAGCACTGTTAACGCATCGGAAGTGCGACGAGGATAGTTGCGGGCCCGAGATTGTCAATCGAGAAGCGACGGCTGAAAGTATAGCAGCTATCTCACAATCGTCCCCTTCCTCCGCGATCGCCGCGTCCACCACTGACACCGGCACCACAACCACGGGCCGGGCGATCTTCTTTGGGCGACCTCCGTGCCACAAGCCCCGATCAATCGGCAATCTGAATTTCCGTACTTCGTTCACAACTTCACAATCTTTTCATCGTCTTATTATTATTCTTGAACGCTCAGTAATCGTTCGAAGGAGGTCGCCATGATCCGGGTTAAAAATTTTCTTGTGCCTGTCGAGGCTGCCGATGGTCAGCGGCTTTGGGTCGAATCGATTGGCGTGACGCGCGATCTGCGTGAGATGTGTCGGATTCACCACGTGCTGACGCATCTCGGCCCGCCGATGAAGCTTTGGTTGTGGTATGAAGCCCATCCCGACGGCTGGGAGCATTATCGCGCGAAGTATCACGAGCATTTGGCGCGCGGGCCATACATCGACGCGCTGAAAGAACTCGCGGCGGCGGCGGTGAATGAGGATTTTACATTCCTTCACCAGAACGACGACCCGCACCGCAACGCGGCGATGGCGTTGGCGGAGTTCGTCAGCGAGTTGCACGGGCAGCCCAAGAAGGTGTAGCGAACCGAACCGCCAAGGCGCAAGGGCGCGAAGGAAAACGCGAAGAACAGGAAGGACGATGTGAATTCGATAGCCTTCGCGTTTTTCTTTGCGCCTTAGCGTCTTCGCGGTTGATTCAAAATGCAGGCTTGCCACACAGCGCCGAAGGCTTACGATCGCCGTCTTGATCGAAGTCGCGCAGATTCTCGCTGATTTGACCGAACCGCAGCAGCAGGCCGTGACGCACGTAGACGGTCCGCTGCTGATTATTGCCGGCGCGGGCAGCGGCAAGACGCGCGTCATTACCCGGCGCGTGGCGTATCTCATTCGTCAGGGCATTTCACCGACGGCCATCTGCGCCATCACGTTCACCAACAAAGCCGCGGGGGAGATGAAAGAACGCATCGGCCAGGTTCTCGGCCGGCCGATGCGCGACTTCGGGCGCCTCGATCAATACCAGCCGACGATCTGCACGTTTCACTCGCTTTGCCTGAGAATCCTGCGCGCTTACGCACAGGTGATCGGCTTGGCGACCAACTTCAGCATCTACGACACCGCCGACCAGACGAAGGTGCTCAAGGAAGCCATCAAGCTGCTCGACATGAGCACGACCAACTTCCCCCCCGCAAGCGTTCATGCGGCCATCAGCAATGCCAAAAATCAGTTGCTCACCCCCGAAGCGTATGCCGTCAAGGCCGGCGGGTTTTACGAGCGGCAGATTTCACGGATTTACACCAAGTATCAATCGATGCTTCAGAATAATGCGGCCCTGGATTTTGACGACCTGCTGCTGCGCACCACGCTGGCGTTGCGTGATCACCCGGCGATGCTGGCCGAATTGCGCGAGCGGTTCGGATACATGATGATTGATGAGTATCAGGATACCAACCACGCCCAATACATCCTCGCGCACGCCCTGGCTGGCGGGCATCGCAATATTGCAGTGGTGGGGGATCCGGATCAATCGATCTACGCCTGGCGCGGCGCCGACATTCGCAACATTCTCGACTTCGAAAAAGACTATCCCGATGCCAAGGTGGTTCGACTCGAGCAAAATTACCGAAGCACCAAGACGATCCTGGCGCTGGCCAGCAAGCTCATCGCCAACAACACGCAGCGGAAAGACAAAGAACTCTGGACGGAAAACCAGCAGGGCGAGCCGGCAAAAGTGTTTCTATGCCAGGATGAAAATGATGAGGCGTTGATTGTCGTCGAGCAGTTGAAGGCCGCGCAAAAGCGGGGGAAAAACTGGAGCGACATGGCGGTGTTCTACCGCATGAACGCGCTGTCGCGTGTCATGGAAAAAGCGTTGTTCGAAGCCGCCGTTCCTTACCAGATCGCGCGCGGCGTGGAGTTTTACAACCGTAAGGAAATCAAAGACGTGCTGGCGTACCTGCGCGTGATCGCCAATGCGAACGACGAGGTTTCGCTCGCACGCATCCTCAACGTGCCGACGCGTGGGCTGAGCGATGCGACCGAAGGCAAGCTCAAGGCGTTCGCGGCGCAGCAGGGTATCGGTTTGTGGGCGGCGCTGGAGCGCATCGCCGAAATCGCCGGACTAACCCCGCGTGCCGTGAAGTCGGCGACTTCGTTCGTGAAATTAATTGAAGCGTTTCGCCTCGCTCCCTCGCCCGGTATGCCGGGAGAGGGCCGGGGTGAGGGCTCAGATGGTGGACCCGTGACTGCGGTTTTGTCAAAGGATCGCGTCCCCCCACTCCTTGCGAATCTGCACATTGAGCCTGCCGCAGAAGCCCCCTCCCTAGCCCTGCCCTGGGGTACCGGGAGAGGGGACCGATCCATTCAATCCATCATGGAGCGCATCATCTGCGATTCGGGGTATGAAGCGATGCTGCGGAAGCTTGATCCGGATGAGGAAAACGAGCTTCCCAATATCGACCAGCTCATCACGTCGGCGGCGGAGTTTGATGGGCAGAACCCCGGCGGCACGCTGGAAGAATACCTTTCGATGATCAGCCTCATCAGCGACGTCGATCACATGAAAGGCGCCGGCGGGGCGGTCACGCTGATGACTTTGCACGCGGCCAAGGGGTTGGAGTTTCCCCTCGTCGCCATCATCGGGCTGGAAGAGGGATGCCTGCCGCACGCGCGGGCCCGCGAGCATCCGGAGCAGTTGGAAGAAGAGCGCCGGCTGTTTTTCGTCGGCATCACGCGCGCGCAGGAACAGGTGATCCTGACCAAGGCCGCGTATCGCACGATGCGCGGGTTACGCGATCGCACGATCACCAGTCCGTTTCTCGGCGAGTTGCCCAAGGAACATCTCAAGATTACGGATCGAACCGGCATCCCGACGGACGACGATGAGAACGCAGCCGAGACCAATTCCGCCGGTTTCCAACGCGGGCAACTGGTGCGGCATCCGCAATTCGGCGTCGGACGGATCGCCGAGATTGCCGACATGGGACAGCAGACGCGGGCGGTAGTTGAGTTCAACCAGGTCGGGCGGAAGACGCTGATTCTGCAATATGCCCGGCTGGAAGCGGTGGGGTGAAAAATCAGAATGACGAAATTAGAGCTCTGCATCAAAACCGAAGCCCGAATGTCGGCACCTCGGTTGAGGGTGGGGCAGACATTCTTGTCTGCCACGGCATTCCATGCCGTTGGTCATTCGGATTTCGTCATTCAGAACGGTTCAGGGTATGAATACCCGAAGGCTCTTTATAAAAGAGGCGACTTATGATTCTCGCGGGCGATATCGGCGGAACCAATTCCCGGCTGGCTGTGTTTGATCTGCAGATGAACAAGCTGCACGAGCACGTTTATAAAAATGCCGGCCGCGATGATCTGAGCGCGATCGTGCGGGAATTTCTCGCCGGCAGCAGTCACAAGATCGAACGCGGTTGTTTCGCGGTTGCCGGGCCGGTTTCGATGGGGAAGGTGACGCTGACGAATCTTTCGTGGCAACTGGACGAGCAGGCGTTGGCGTCGCAGTTAGGAATCACAAAGTTCGCGCTGGTTAATGATCTGGTCGGCCACGCCGAGGGGATTGAAGTGCTCACGGCGGAGCGCGTGGTCACGCTTCACCCCGGCGAGGCGGTGCCCGATGGCAACCGGGCCATCATCGCCGCCGGAACGGGGCTGGGCGAAGCGGGGCTGGTGTTCGATCGGCGCACGAACAAGTATCGCAGTTTCGCCAGCGAAGGCGGCCATTGCGATTACGCCCCGCGCAACGAACGCGAAGACCAACTGCTCAAGTTTTTGCGCGGCAAGTTCGGCAACGTGAGTTTTGAGACAGTGCTTTCGGGCAAGGGTCTGCGCAACCTTTATGATTTTGTCGTCACCTTAAGCGAGTTCGCCGGCCACAAGCTGCCCGGCGACCCGCAGCCCGCCGACATCACCGCCGCGGCGCTTTCCAACTCCAACCCCGCCGCGGTCGAAGCCATGAAAATGTTTGTGAGCATCTACGGGCAGGAAGCCGGCAATCTAGCGCTCAAGACCCTCGCCACCGGCGGGCTTTACATCGGTGGAGGCATCGCCCCCAAGATTCTCGCCGCGATGAAACAGCCGGCGTTCCTCGAATCATTCCGCAATCATAGTGTGCCAAAAGTACAGCAGACGTTGGCGAAGATTCCGGTGCATGTGATTACCTTTGAAATGAACGGCCTGTACGGCGCGGGCAACTACGCACGGTCGCTGTGAACCGATTTTGCTGAATTACGCCGTGTCGGGGCGTGGCAACATAAGGGCGGATTGATCAATTCGGAGGTTCGGTATGGCTTGGCTTATTGCAATCATCGGCGTATTAAATTTGATGACCAGCCAACCGGCGACGGCCAAGTTGGACGATCTACGCTTCTTGCAGGGCGCGTGGTCGGTCGAACGGAACGGGACGATCACCGAAGAATTCTGGTCGGCGCTGCGCGGTGGCACGATGATGGGCGCGGGGCGGACGATTAAGGGCGACAAGACAGTGTTTTTTGAGCATTTGCGCATCGAGCAGCGCGGCGACGACATCTTTTTCGTCGGTCAGCCCAAAGGCCAACAACCGACCGATTTCAAACTCGTTTCATTTGACGGCAAGCGCGCGGTGTTTGAAAACCCGCAGCACGATTTTCCGACGAAGGTCATTTACGAAAAGATCGACGACGATACACTCAGGGCTTCGATAGAGGGTGTGCAGAACGGCCAGAAACGCGGCACGTCGTGGGAATACAAGCGGGCGAAATAGAATCCGCTATCCGAATCCGACCACAAACTCGAACACGTCCGCCCGCGGCCCGCCGATGGAATCACGCGGCGGCTCGAACCACCATTTGTAGGCCGCCTGGCGCGTGGGTTGATCGAGGTTGATGCTGCCGCTGGATTTGACGATGTCCGCCTTCGTCACGTTGCCTTCGGTGTCCAGGTGCAGGCGGAGCACGATCCGCACCGGGGCACGCAGTTCGAGCAGGTCGGCGTAAGCGGCCATCTCCAGGCGCGGCGAGATCAGCCGGTGCTTGCGCCCCAGCCGCGCCACCGTTTTGCCGCGGCGGAACTCGACCGATTGCTGCGTGGAAAATGCGTCCGATTCCGAATCGGCCTGCGGCGCGGGATCGCCGGGCTGTTGAGCGGTCTGAGGTGGCGTCGGGCGCGGATTGACGGGCTGATCCGGCGATGAATCGCTCGGCTTGGTTTCACGGGGTTCAGCCGGCTTTTGGTTTGGCGCCCAATCTGCAGGTTGCGCCGATGACCCTGGTACCTCAAACTTCGGCGCCTCTTGTTGCGGCGCCGTCTGCGCCATGGCGAACGCGGGTGGAGCGGCCGGCGGGGTGGCCGGCGGCGCTTCTTCACCACCCGTTCCTTCGGGGTCGAGGCTGAGCGACGCCTGATTCTGCTCTGCCCGCGGCGCGGTCTGCGCCGTATCACCTTCGGAACTCGCCAAGGCCGAACCGGACGATTGGTCGTCCCCCAACTGTGCCATACGGTCCACCGCTTGCGGCATTGGCGGCGGGGTTTCGACTGCAATCGGTGCGGGCTTTGCAATCGGTGCAAGGGAATACAGCGACCACTGCGCCGCGTACTTGGCCGCCACCCAATGCACCACCCACGCGTGCGCTGTCAACGACAGGCACAACGCCAGCGTCAGGCTGATGTCGCGCTTGGGGCTCATGGGTCTATCTGTATTGTATATCGTAACAAAGCGATCCGGGGCTAAAGCCTCCGGCTTGTGGTGGGGAATGCGCGCAAATAGGCAATCGCTTCGTCGGGTGTTTCTACGACGTGAAGCAGTTCCCTGGTGCGCGGCTTGATGAAATTCTGCTCGATGCCGTGCTCGAGCAGTTGAATCAGCGGATCAAAAAACTGGTTCACGTTAACCAGAATCATCGGCTTGTCGTGAAAGCCCAGGTATCGGCCCACCAGCATTTCAAAAAATTCTTCCAACGTCCCGATCCCGCCGGGGAGAGTTACGAATGCCTCGCACCGGCTTTCAAGAAGGGCCTTGCGCTGGCGCATGTCGTCCACCACGATCAATTCGGTGCATTGCTCGTTGGCTTTTTCGAGTTCGAGTAGCCGCGTCGGAATGATCCCAACCACCGAGCCGCCCGCTTGGCGAGCGGCGTGGGACACGACGCCCATCAACCCGAAGCTTCCACCGCCGTAGATTAAGGTCCAACCGTTCCGGGCGATGGCGCGCCCCAGTTCCGCCGCCGCGTCGTGGTAGACCTGGGGGACATCGTTGCTCGAGGCGCAGAAGACGGTGATGCAGCGCGGCATGATCGGATCACCTAGTGCATTGTCACACCAAGATTTTAGGATAAACAGACTTCAGCCTCAACCGCGCGTCTTCCACTTGGAATTGCCAATCGACGC
>ENA-ORBV01001626-ORBV01001626.1-microbial-mat-metagenome-genome-assembly--contig:-NODE-1626-length-49525-cov-10.657721_pt1 | contig 49525 bp, 44 predicted proteins | sample MGYA00237777_ERZ505514 | MGnify/ENA primary metagenome ERZ505514 (study PRJEB26160, sample SAMN06269048) | microbial mat metagenome | isolation source: Oligotrophic lake microbial mat | place... | reverse complement strand
CTGTAAATGTTCACGCCGTAGAAATCTAGCGGCTGCTTGATCGTCTCCATGTCGCCCGCGGCTGGCGTTGGCGCGTCCTTGCCGTACAAATCTAGCCCGTCCTCCGGGTAGTGCCCGAGGCACACCGGGTCGGCCCACCACGTGTTGTTCCACGAGTCGCGCTTCGTGATCGCGAACATCGCTTTCCGCGCCGCGTCAATGTCGGCCGCCGTTTCCGTCACCGGATACTCGACTCGCGCGCACGGCGCCCAACCCACCGTCGATCTCAGCTTCGCGTGGGCCCGGATCACCTGCACCGACCGCCCGTGCGACAGCAGCACGTTGTGCCCCACCTGCAAACGCTCCGCCACCGGCAGCTTCAGCCCCGGGGCCTGCGTGGCGTCGCCGTGGCCAAGCCCGATGAAGATCTGCGGTTCGTTGATCGTCATCCACCGGCTCACGCGGTCCGACAGACGATCGACGATCACCCGCGTGTAATCCGCGAACCACTTGGGGCTGTCCGGGTTGAGCCACCCGCCCCGACGCTGCAGCGCGTGCGGATAATCCCAATGAAACAGCGTCAGCCACGGCGTGATGTTGTGCTCCAGCAGCAGGTCCACCAGCTTGTCGTAAAACGCCAGCCCGGCCTGGTTCACCGCGCCGATCCCCTCGGGCATCACACGCGTCCACGAAACCGAGAACCGGTATGACGGGATCCCCAGATCGCGCATCATCTTCACGTCGTCCTCGACGCGGTTGAGATGGTCGCACGCCACGTCCCCCGTGTGCCCGCGCTTTACCGCGCCCGGCACCCGGCAGAAGGTGTCCCACACCGACTCGCCACGCCCCGCCTGACGAGCCCCGCCCTCGATCTGATACGCACTCGACGCCGAACCCCACACGAATCCTTCGGGAAACATCCGTCCAACCTCCTTCGTGCCGCGGCGGCGGCGATCAACCGTTGAAACCATTCAACCCTTGACCGCGCCCGACGTCAGGCCCGAGACGAATTCCTTCTGTAACAACATGAACAATACGAGAACCGGAACGATCGACACCACCGTGCCCGCCATCTGCAAGCCATACTCCTGGTAGTACACGCCCCGCAGCTGCGCCACCGCCACCGACAACGGGAACTTCGACGGAGTCTGCAAAACCACCTGAGGCGAAATGTAGTTGTTCCACACCGCCAGGAACGTGATCATCATAAAAGTCCCGATCATCGGCCTGACCAGCGGCAGCACGATCGAGAAGAACACGCCCATCTCCCCCGCCCCGTCGATCCGGGCCGCCTCGATCAGCTCCGTCGGCACCGACGACAGCATCGACTGCCGGAACAGGAACACCCCGAACGCTGGCGCCAGCGCGGGAAGAATCAGCCCGGCGAACGTGTCCAGCATGTTCAGGTTGTACAGCAGTTGGTACCCCGGCGCGATCAACAACGGCGGCGGGATCAACACCGCCCCCAGCACCAGGGCCGTACACCACTTGCGTCCACGAAAATCAAACTTCGCCAGCGCGTACCCACCCATCGCGCACAGCAGCGTGGCGATCACGCCCGTGACCGAAGCGAGAAAGATCGAATTGAGCAGGCTGCGCGCAAAGTCGAGCTCGCGGAAGAGCCGCTCGTAGTTCGCGCCCGTCAGCTTCTCCCACGCCACGCCCCAGCCGCCGCCCTCTTTCATGGGCAGGAACATCGACTGGAAGAACTCATCGTTGAGCTTGAAGCTGGAGACGATCAGCCACGCGAACGGCAGTAGCGTGACCACCGACGCCGCCGCCAGCGCCAGCCATGTGGCCGTGCGCTTGACGCTGGAATCACCAACCCCGACCGGGTTCTCGCGCCCGGCGTCGCTCAACTTCAGTCGTGCCTTGGAGGCGAGAAGTGTCGTCATCCCTCGACCTCCTCGCCGCGGCTCAAGGCCCGCTGGGCCACCGCGCACGCGATCAAAATCAGCGACAGCACCCACCCGATCGCGCTGGCGTACCCCAGGTCGCCCGTCTCGAACCCGGTCTGATACAGGTACATGACCACCGTCAGCCCGCGATTGCCCGCGCCAGCCGTGTTGAACAACATGAGGTACGGCAGCTCGAACAGCTGAAAGCTGCCGATCACCGACAGCAGCACCACAAACCCCGCCACAGGCCGGATCGCGGGCACCACCACGTGCCTGAACCGCGACAGCGGCCCCGCCCCGTCCACCGTCGACGCTTCGATCAGCTCACGCCGCACGTTCTGCAACGCCGCGCTGAAGAAAACCATGTTGAACCCGACGTACATCCAGAGCGCCGAAACGATCAAGGCCCCCATGATGTGGTCCTGCAGCCACGCATAATCAAGGTTGAACCCGAAAAGCTTGTGCAGCAGCGTGTTCAACAGCCCCGTCCGCTTCTCTAGGATCAACCCAAAGATCATCGACGCGAACACCACACCCACCAGCGACGGCGAGAACAAGATAAGCCGGAACCACGACCGCCCGCGCACGCCGGGCCTCTCCAGCAGCAACGCCAGCCCCAGCGAGATCGGCAACTGGATGAGCACCGATCCGAGCGCAAAGAGCGTCGTGTTCGCGAGCGCCGTCCAAAACAGCGGGTCCGCCACGATCGCGCGAAAATTCGCCAGCCCCACAAACCGAGCGTTCCCCGCCCCGAACGTCTGCTGCCCCGCCAGCACCAGCGATTTCACCAGCGGGTACACCGTGAACAACACAAAGAAAATCAGGAACGGCGCAAGAAACATCCAAGGCGTCCGTGCAGGCGTCTGGTGCCCCCCCCGGATCGTCCGCGGCAGGCCCGGCACAAGCTTCGAAGCGGTCATCGTGCTCAACGAACACCGCCGTTCAACGCCACGCCAGTCAACACCTCTCCACTCAACACCTTTCCACTCAACACCTCGTGCGCCCCATCACCCGCCGCCACCGATCCCGGCTCGCCCGCTCGCAGAAACACGTTCCGCTCGATCTGCCCGCGCACCGAGGCCTCGGCCTCCTTCAGATAAACCCGGGCCTTCGCTTCCAGCGACGCCACGTCTGTCCGCCCGTCCTTCTCCGCGCCATCAAACAATTTCACGAACGCGTCAAGCACGCGCGCCTTGGCAAAGTTGTTGTACGCCGACGAGGTCCGCGGCGGAACATCTGGCGCCAGGTTGATGTACATCCGCCCGTGCGGTTGCTCGCTGAAGTACGCGCTAGGCCGATCAAAGATCGGGTCCGACCAGAACGAACGCACCGGCGTGATGATCCCCCCCGCCTCGTACAGCTTCCGCGCCATCGTCGGCGAGATGTACAGCTCTTTGGCGATCGTCCACAGCTGCTCGAAATCTTCCGGCGTCTTCACGGCCGTCTTGGGGATCCCGATCATCGTCCCGCCCCACACGCTGGTCCGCCGCCCGCCCTTCTCCCACGCGGGCATCGGCATCAGCTTCATCTTCCCCTTAAGCTGCGGGATCTCGTGCTTCCACACGTCGCCCATCCAGTCAGGCATGAGGCTGCACACCACGTACCCGTCCAGCTTCAGCTTGTTCCCGCCCGCCTGAAAGTTTGGCGCATCTCCGCAGATCCGATCCGGCCCGACGCCCCAGTTCACCAGTTTGGCCAGCACGTGCGCGTTCACCGCCGTGTCTACCGCGACGTGCCCGTCAGCGTCAAAGAACCCGCCCCCGGCCTGCAGCAAGAACACTTCCAAGTGGTCGTCGTGCTGCTTCCACATGTTCAGCAAGTAGCGGTCTGGCTTGCCGTCACCATCGCGGTCGGCCTGCAGCGGCTTCATCACTCGCGCGAAGTCGTCCCACGTCTCGATCTGCGAAACATCGATCCCCGCCGCCTCGACCAAGTCCGCCCGGTACCCCAGCATCACTGGGTGTACATCGTGCGGCAGCCCGAAGATTCGCCCGCGGCTCATCCACGGGCTGAACGACGGCAGATTGATCTGGTCCATCAACCCCTCAGACTTCAAACGATCCGTGAGGTCCACAAACCCCACCGCCTCCAGCGGCCCCGTGAACGCCCGGGCCGCGGCCTTTCGTTCCACCTCGATCAAGTCGGCCGACGGCAACCCCGCCATGAACGCCGCGAGCATCCTCCGTTGCAACGGCACGTCGCCCAGCAACCGCAGGTCAATCTTGGAATCGCGCGTGCTGTTCCACTCGTCGATCACCGGCTTGTAGATCAGGCTGTGCATGACCGCGAAGGTCCACATCACCCGCCCCTTGGGCTTGGGCACCGGCCAAGCCAGCACCGCGACCGACGACAACGCCGCGATCAGTACGATCGCCCACGTCCCCGTCGAGAGCGCCGACGAACGGACAAACCCGCGCGCGGTGCGCCGCTGCTCGCGTTCGATCCGGTGTGAGAAAGTCGAGTGTTTCACGCCGGGGAGTATCTCACAAAGAGAGGTCGTCAGAAGCCAGACCAATAAAAAGGCCGCCCGCCGGTTCAACGGCGGGCGGCCGCTTGAGGCTGTCGCATGCCAACCCCCGGGCCAGGGAGCGTCAAAGCCCGGAAGGCCCCACGAATTAGCAGCCCGCCTCGAAGGCCAGAACGTACGCGTCAAAGTCGTCGCCAGTCACAAAGCCGTCACCGTCAAAGTCCGAACTGGCATCGCCCGCCTCGAAGGCAAACACGTACGAGTCAAAGTCGTCGCCAGTCACGAAGCCGTCACCGTCAAAGTCCGACGGGCAGAGCTGGGTGAGGCTCATGTCGTCCCACCACGTCGCGCCGCCAGCGAATCCGCTCTGGATCTGCAAGATGACCGCGCGGGCGAAGGCCGTGCCCTCGGGGGCGGTGCCGACCGTGGTCTCGTAGAACTCATAGGCCAGGCTGTTGCTCGCACCGGTGGGAACGGACGCCGAGTTTGTCGAAGAGCCGAGGTTGCCGCCGAACTCGTCGTGGAACTCGGTGACGAGGAACACGTCGTTGCCCGCGGAGATCAGGTCAAACGACGCGCTGTTGCCGTAGCCCGAGGTCTTCCACTTGCTGCCGGGGACCGCCGGAACGTTCTGGTACCAGCCCGAGAAGGCCGGGTCGCCGTTGAACCCGCCGAAGAGCTTGGCGGCGTAGCTGCCCGTGCGGACGTTCTCGCCGAAGTTCTGCTGCCCGTTGCCGAAGTTGGTCCAATTCTGGGCCGAGCTGTCGTTGCAGCCGGGGAGCTGGTCCTCGAAGCTGAAGTTGGGGACCGTGACCGAGCCAAGCGTCAGCTCGGTCAGGCTCACGTCGTCCCACCACACCGCGCCGCCGATGAAGTTCTGCTGCCGAAGCAGGAGTGTGATCTGCACCCAGGCCGCGCCCGCCGGGGCCGTGACAAAGGCTGACTCGAGCAGCACCGCTGGCTCGATCGGGCCGGAAAGCTCGGGCGAGGTCGTGCCCGGGTAGAACACCGTCTTGTCAGCGCTCAGGAAGTCGATCGCCACGTAGGCGACCGAGCCTGTCGGGCTCAGCGCGTCCCACACCGGGTTCGTGGCGAAGGCCGAGGCCTTCCACTGCTGACCGGGCGTACACGCCTGCGACGACTGCTGGATCCCGCTGAACCCAGTCGGGGCGTTGAAGGGGCCGAACATCTTGATAGCCTTGGTGCCGGTCACCGTGAAAAAGTTGATGCTCGAGACGTTGCCGAACGTCGTCCAGTCAACCGCAGGCCCGCACTTGATCTCGAACCCCGCGTTGAGGAGCTGGGCCGAGGTCGTTTGGACCGTGCCCAGCGCCGTCACCGCCACCGCCGCCAAGAACGTATTTCGAAGAGACAACCGCATGTTCAATTCTCCCGCTGCTTCTGTGTAGGACCAGATTCACGCCCTCGCGGAACACCCGCATGGGCTACCGAACAAAAAATCCACTCGAGGAAAACCATTCCTGAATGGGTACTTCCAAAGCTCAACCGACTGAACCTCCCAGCTCCCAATCCACTCCCAATCCACTCCCAATATTTCAACTGCGCCAGCAATCTAATTACACGCGCTCGCCCGCCACCGGCGACCGACTGCCATCGGGCAACACCCGGAACGGCTCGGCTGGCGGCCTGCTCGTGCTCTGGTTAATCTCCAGGAACGTCGAACGAACCATCCGAAAGCTCTTGCTTTCCTTGTCGTCAGTCACCACGCGGTGCGTCAACCACCGGGCCGCCTCGATCCCCAGCATCTGGGCGTCCTGGCACACCGCCGTACAGGCCGGGTACGTGTGCTTGCGGATGTCGCTGTCGTCAAAGCCAACGATCGAAAGATCCATCGGGATCCGGACGCCAAGTTCCAAGCAACGGCGCAGCGCACCGACCGTCGCCAGCGGGTCCGTGAACATCACGGCCGTGGGCGGGTTTGGTAGGCTCATCAACCGCGTGATCGCCGAAGCACCCCCGCCGGGCCCGCCGTCAGACTCGAGCATGAGCTGCGGGTCGGGGGTGAGCCGAGCGTCCGCCAGCGCTTCCTTAAAGCCCTGCTCGCGGTCCAAGTGGTCCGTGTCCGGCACGCGGTGAACCACCAGCGCGATCCGTTTGTGACCGAGGTCGATCAGGTGCTGGGTGGCACGCCGGAAATCGTCTCGCGACGAGCACCAGATAAAGTTGACATTCGGTTCTTCAAAGTGGTCCGCCACTACGATCGACGGGAAACCCTCGTCGGCGATCGCCTTGCAGATCCCGCGCGTCTGCTGCACCGAACGCAGGATCGCGCCACGGATCCCCTTGCGGTAGAAAAACTCCGAATACGACTCGCTCGGGCTCTTGTCACGCTGCACCGACAGGATCTTCACGTCAAACCGGTGCTCGTTGAGCCCACGCAGAATCCCCGAAAGCAACGCCGACTCGAACGCCCCGTAGTCCGCCAGCACCACCTCGCCCGCGTACACCAGCCCGATCACGGTAGAGACCTGCCGCCCGCCGCCCGGCGAGTACCCCGCCTCGCTCGCGTCCTGAAGCACCCTCCGCCGGGTCTCCGGATCCACGTGCGGGTGGTTGTTCAACGCTCGCGACACCGTCGCGACCGACACTCCAACACGCTTGGCAATTTTTCGAACAGAACTCATCGCGGGCTCCCCAGATTTGGCGGCTGCCACAGCAACAGCTGGAAACAGTGATCTCAAATGTGTAACTGTTTCAGATTCGATTTCACGATACCACACGCCAGACGGTTGTCAAAGCGGAAACCCTATGGATCTCGTTTTTTTTGCTGTGGCGATCGCTGATTCAACGATCTACCCAAACAAAGTCCTATATTCCGATCTACCCTCGAGATCGGCCTATGGAAGATACCCCACGCTCGCGCTGCGACCGCGAGGTGTTCTTCCAAAATCGATTCTGGCTGGCGGTCGAGCGTTGACCATCAGATGGTCAATACTGGATCAAACGATCATTGATAAGTTGAGTTGCAGCGAAGAACCAAAGTCGCTTCCCAGTGCCGTCCCCACTGCCAATCCCCACTGCCAATCCCCACTGCCAATCCCAGACATGAACCCTGTGGTGATGGCCAGACTGCTCTCCAAGCATGGCACTTTGGCTTGCAGATACTTTTCCCTGCATCCAAGAGCTTGTATGGCTCTCTACTCAATAAAAACGCCGCAAACCCTTCGGTTTGCGGCGTTCTCGTTCAAGTGGAGGCGACGAGACTCGAACTCGTGACCTCTTCCATGCCATGGAAGCGCTCTACCAAAACTGAGCTACGCCCCCTGAATCAGACTTCGGATCAGACTTCGGATCGAACGGAGACTTGGACGTATCCTGCCCCCGACCCCTCACCGTGGTTGGTCGCCAGTGACGGGGCAGAATGGTAGAGGATCGGCCCGGAGGGTCAAGCCGATCAAGAGCTGCCTTGATTTTTCGGAAAGTTCAACCGCCCAGAACCCTCACCCAGAACCTCCTCCCAAAGCCCGGTCGGCCGCGGCCAGCACCTCTGGAACGCCGATCCGCGCTATCGAGCACCGCTCTAGATGATCGTCCGCCACCTCTGATTCCGGCAGCGTCGGGTCGGCCCGCAGGATTACCTCCAACGCCCCGGCCCGGGTCGGGATCGTCGTCCAACGCGGGTCCGTAGGCCCGAACAGCGACACCAGCGGCACACCAAACGCCGCCGCCAAGTGCCGCGGGCCCGTGTCATTGGTCACCATCACCCGGCAGCGCCGGACCACGGCCTTGAGCGAGCCCAGCGTGATGCCAAGCTCTGAAAGCCGGACTACCGGCGACGTACACATCGACGCGATCTGCGCGACCAGCTCGCGCTCGACGGGCGAACCGTTGATGAGCACCGTCAGCTCGTGCTTGGACGAAAGATGATCCGCCAAGGCCGCGAACCGATCCGCTGGCCAGCGCTTGGCCACGTTGTTCCCGCCCGGGTTCAGGATCGCGCACGGCGTCCCCGCCGCGACCCCAGCCTTCGTAAACAACTCGTCCGCCGCAGCCTCTTCAGCGAGCGTGGTCGCCAGTTCCATCGGCATCGATGTTGATTCGTGTTCGTGGCTCGCGCTCAGCACGCCTCGAGGCTTGAAGAGAAGTTCCTGCGCGAGCGTGCGGTAATAGTCCACCGCTGGCACGATCGCCCATCGGCCGTCCGGGCGTTTGGGGGCCGCGAGCCGGTCCGTGAGCAGCAGCCCGCGGGCGTCGCGGTCGTACCCGAGCCGGCGCGGTATGCCAGCGATGCGCACGATCAACGCGCTGGAGAAGGAGTTGGCGAGCAGCAAGGCCGTGTCGTACCGCCTCGGCCTGACCTTCGCGGCAATAAACTTGGGCCCCAGCACCCCGGTCGCGTGCGCGACATGCAGCTCGTCGAGAAGATCGGACCCGGCCAGCAGTTGGTCGATCCCGGGCCGAACCAGCCCGCCGACGAACACGCCAGGGAACGCGCGGCGGATTAGCCGCAGCGTCGGCGTCGCCATCACCGCGTCTCCCACCCACGAAGGCATGACCACCAACAGCCGAAGGATCTGGTCGGGGCGTGCGCTCAAGGCGTGTGATCCTCGCCTTGTTGCTCGTCTGGTTCCTCGTCTTGTTCGTTATCTTTTCCCTCGTCTCGTTCCTTGCCTGGTCCCGGTCCCCACAGCGGCCCGGCGTTAAACTTGCCGACGTACCACGCGTTGGTCAGCCGCATCAGCTCGGCCAAGAACCCGACCGACTCGACCTCGCCGCAGTCGAGCGTGACCTGGATCGTGCGCTCGTCGGTCTGGATGTGGGCGATCAGAACTCCCACCCGCTCGGCGATGGCGTGGGCGGTGGCGACGACGGTGGCGCGAACCTTCCCCTCGGCGAGCGGCGTGCCGTGGGTGGCGGTCAGGCGAACGGTGAAGTGCTCCATCGGCGGACTTTAGCCGTGCGGTGCCTGACGCAGAATAGTGTCGGTCGCGGCGCGCAGGCTGGGGATCGGTTGATCCGTGCCGATCCGCAGGCAGCGGTTCGCCGCGATCCCGGCCGCGATCCCTGCTTCGATGTCCCGGGCCGCGTCGCCGACGAGCCACGAGCGGGCGAGGTCGATGTTGAGTTCGTCGCGTGCGGCCAGGATCATTCCAGGGTTGGGCTTGCGCCACGGGTGCTCGCGGGCGTAGGGCTCGACGGTGCCGCGCGGGTGGTAGGGGCAGAAATAGACGGCGTCGATGAGGCCTGGGAGGAGGGCTCGCACCGCGTCGTTCACGCGCTCGACGCCAGCGATGGTCAGCCCGCCGCGCGCGACGACGCCTTGGTTGCTGATGATAATGAGCGTGAACCTCGCGGCGTGCAGGCGCGTGCAGGCCTCGAGCGCGCCGGGGAGGAGGCGGACGAGCGCGGGGTCAACGAGATCGCCCGCAGCGGCCGGGGGCGGTGGAGAGGGCAGCGAGTTGGCCTCGATGAGCGTGTCGTCGCGGTCGAGAAAGACTGCGGGGTGCATGGGGGGAGTGTAAGAGGCTGTTTCAAAATCATGAAGTAGAAGGCATAGACACGGGTTGAAAACCTATCCCACTAGAAACTTGAGGGTTCTGAAACAGACTCTAAGGAAAGAAAGCTCGCGACTCTTCGCGTGCTCAGCACCCGCCCTCGAACGCGAGCACATAGGCGTCGAAGTCGTCGCCGTTGACAAAGCCGTTGCCGTCAAAGTCGGCGGCCAGATCGCCGTTGATGAACTCCGGCACATACGCGTCGAAGTCGTCGCCGGTGACGAAGCCGTCGCAGTCGAAGTCGGCGGGGCAGAGCAGGATCGCGGCTGGCGTGCTGAATGCGACGCCGCAATCGTTCTGCACCCTGGCGCGAAAGCTGTTGGCAACGATGCCCGGGTCGGAGATGGTGAGCGTCGTGGTGGTCGCCCCTGACACGGTGCCCACGCCGCCGACCGGGCCGTCGCTGAGGTCGCTCCAACCGCCCACGGCGAACCTCTGCCACTTCACGGTGCGCGGGAGCGCACCGCTGGCGACGACCGTGAAGACCGCGGGCGCGGACGCCTGATTCGTGCAGTGAACAACATCAGAAGGCGCGGTGACCGTGGGGCACGCGGGAGGGAAGAGGCGGACCGTCACCAACGTCCAAGATTGACCATCGGCGTCGGAATTCAAACCGAAGGCCTGAGCATCGCCGCTGGAGGAGACCGTGAACGCGTAATCGACGCCGGGGAAGAGCCGGGCCACGCCGCTTTCGGGGATCGTCTCGCTGGTCAGTGTTCCGTTGCTGTTGCGGATCGTGCGTCCGAAGAGCGTTGCCAGTCCTTCGGTCACGACCACATTGCTCGTGGATGAGCTGATCCCGCTGCCACCGATGCCGGGATTGACGTGCGAGACGGCCAAAATGTAGCCGCCGAGAAAGAGCACGGCCTCCTCGCTGACGCGGAACGTGGCCCGCGTGGTAACGCTCGCGGTGCCGCTGCCGTTGCCGCAGCCGCTTACCTCGCAGATGGACGACCCTTGGGCGAGGATGTTCGACTGCAGCCTGATGGTGCCGCTGTCGAACTCAGAACTCGTCGCGATTTTTGCGAAGCCGCCGCCACGACTGGCGGCACCGATGCCCGCGATGTCGGTGCCGAACTGGGGGAAGAAGAGATTGTTGATGTTCGCCGAATCGGATACCGGCCCGTCGGACGTCTGCACCGTGCCGCTGCCGTTGCCGATGCCGAAACCGTCCAGGTTCAGGAAGACCTGAGCGCTGGCTGGGGCAGACAGGGCCGCCGCGATCCCGAGCAATCCTATCGGGGCGATCCGTGCGATGAGGGAAGAAGCGCCAAGGGCGACGGTGAGGGTGCGAGCGGAAGACATCACGGGTTACCTCGATGATTGGCCGATGGCGCGTTCCTCGGCGGATTGGGTTACGGCGCGCGGGTCAATGCCAGAGAGACCGTCAATTCTGCGACGTGCGCGCTCGTTTCAAATTGTGTTGCTAACTTGGGAAGCTGGGCTATTTCTTATCTTCAGGCGCTACGCTCGGTCTATCGACAAGATCGCGAAGCTCGCGGGCGCGATCGAGGATCGCGCCTTCCTTTTCTGGTGTGGTCGTCGCGGGTTGCAGGATGAAGTGCCACTTCACCGTGTTCTCGATATCGAAGGGGAGCGCCGTGGCCACGAGATCAAAGGGCGGATATTCGTACAGCGGGGCGCTGGCGGTTTTCTTTTCGCGGATGGTGTCGTAGCCGTCTAGTTTCACGCGAACGTCGTAGTCGCCGTAGAACGTGAAGTCGGTCTCGGCGGGGGTTCGGCCTATCTCGACGTCGTTGACCTCGACGATCGCGCCGGGCGGCTCGGAGGTGACGAGGATCTTGCGTTGGAGGCAGCCGGGCAGGATGGCGGCGGCGAGTGCGAGCGCGAGCAGGTTGGGGGTGGTGCGGTTCTTGGCCATGAAAATCAGGATATCAGCGGCGAACGAACTGAGCTTCAGAAAATGAGAATGATTCTCGAAAGTGTGAGCGCGGCAAAAAGTGAGCAGGTACGGGCGAGACGCCCGTTCGCGAGATTCGGCAGGGGTCGGAAGACTCTCTACGGCGCAGCTCGGGCGGCCGGTTTCTCGCGCGGGCCGATGCGGCGCAGGGGCTGGTCGAACTCGTCGCCGCGGAAGAGCGATCCGAGGTAGACGCGGCGGACCAGTTCGTCGTTGATCAGCTCGCGCGGTGAGCCCTCGGCGAACTTCTTGCCGCTGTCGATGATGTATGCCCGGTCGCACACGCGCAGGGTCTGCTGCACGTTGTGGTCGGTGATAAGGAACGCGATGCCGCGGTCGGCCAAGGTGCGGACCTCTTGCTGAAGGTCTTCGACGGCGATGGGATCGACGCCGCTGAAGGGCTCGTCGAGAAGGATGAGCTGCGGGTCGGTTACCAAGGCGCGAGCGATTTCGAGTTTCCGGCGTTCGCCGCCCGAGCAGGTCCGCGCCAGGTGCTTGGCCTTGTGGGTGAGCCCGAACTGTTCGAGAAGTTCGGCCGCCCTTCGCTTGCGATCGGCACGGTTGAGCGACCGCGTTTCCAAAATCGCCAGCAGGTTCTGCTCGACCGACATGCGATTGAAGATGCTGGGCTCTTGGCTGAGGTACCCCATGCCTAGGCGTGCGCGACGGTACATGGGGAGCGCGGAGACATCATTGCCGCCAAAGAGAACACGACCGCCGTTCGGGCCCGGGTCGGGGTCGATCATGCCGATCGCCATGCGGAAGCTGGTGGTCTTGCCAGCCCCGTTCCGGCCGAGCAGCCCGACGATCTCGGACTTTTCGACGTGGAACGAGACGCCGTCCACGACGAGCCGACCATTGTAGGTTTTTCGGAGGTTGTGAGCTTCGAGCAAGGGCACGCGGGTGAGTGTAGGGCGGGGGCTCTGGGGCGGCTCGTGTGGTTGGTGTGGTGGTGGGCTTGGTGGTGGGACTAGCCCGTCAATTTGCGAGTTAGTGCAGCACGCGAAGGCAGGCCGGGTAGCGGTAGTACTCGCCTCGGTTGGCGGCCATGGCGGCGACGATGGTGAACACCAAGGCGTAGATACCCAGCGGGACAAAGAAGACGACGCCCAGCCCGAAGGTCAGGACGGCGACGAGAGCGGTAGCGAGGCCGTAAATGATGAGGGAGATCTGGAAGTTGATGGTCTCTTTGCCGTGGTCGTCGAGAAACGGCGACTTTTTCCGCTTGTACATCCACATGAGAACGGGGATGCTGAGGGCCAGCGCGCCGAAGGATCCGGCCGCGGCCAGGAGCGAAAGGTGCATGAACGTGGCGTAGGTCCGCTCCTCAGCGTCGGCGTGCGCGTCGGTCGCGCGGTGGGACTCAAACTGGTCGGTACGAAGGGTTGAGTATGCGGACTTGATCGACATGGACGCTCCCGGCCAATCGTTGGGGAATCGAAAGCGCCGGTTTCAGAGGCCTTCAGGTAGGTCGGGTCTCCGAGCCGATTTCTTTTGCCTTCTCCTTCCGATGATACGCGGATCGATTCTGGTGGTTCGAAGACGCGGCTCGGAGAGCCGCTGCTACCAAGGCCTAACATTTGAGGATCGATTGGAGGAACGTACATGTTCAGTATTCTTGAGATGCTCGGCCGGAGCTGTCCCCAGATCGACGTGGTCGACATCGGCGCGATGATGCTGCCGGGGTCCAAAGGCCCGACGTACCGGCCGCTGATGAAGAACGACGTCGCGCGGGTGGTCGGGTTCGAGCCCGTTCAGGCCGAGTGCGACAAGCTCAACACGCTGGGGCACAAGGGGCACCAGTACCTGCCGTATTTCATCGGCGACGGGTCAGAGCGGACGTTCTACCTGACCAACCAGTCGATGACCGCGTCGCTGTACAAGCCCAACGACGACCTGCTCAGGCGGTTCAACAACCTGCTGGAATTGACGACCACGGTCTCGACGTCCAAGGTCCAGACCAAGCGGCTCGACGATATCCCGGAGATCGCGAGCATCGATTACATCAAGTGCGACGTGCAGGGCGCGGAGCTGGACATGCTCCGCGGCGCCACGCGGCACCTGGCCAACGTGACGGTGCTGGACCTTGAGGTCGAGTTTGTGCCGATGTACGAGGGGCAGCCGCTGTTCGCGGACGTGGACGCGTTCTTGCGCGAGCAGGGTTTCCTGCTGCACACGCTCCTAGGCCCGATGGGGCGAGCTTTCAAGCCGGTCGTCGCGGACAACAACATCAACCGAGGTGTCCGGCAGGTGCTGTGGTCCGACGTGCTGTACGTGCGCGATTTCACCAAGCTCGACCGGCTCTCGGCCGAACAGCTGCTGAAGATGGCGATCGTGCTGCACGAGGTGTACGGGTCGATCGACCTGGCGCAGGTCTGCTTGTATCACTACGACCTTAAGAGCAAGGCGGGGCTCTGGCCGGTGTATATGAAACGGCTGACGGGCAAGACCGCGACCGTGCCGCCGGTGGTGTAGGGGATGCCTTTAGAATCCTTACGCAATCTCGTGGAGCGGGCGTCTCGCCTGCTTTCTACCTCTTCTTCAAAGTTCTCGCGCGACCCAGCGCGCATCGAGCCAAAGCAAAGAAAGAAGGAGAAGCAGTAGAGGGCAGACCGGGACGCCTGCCCCACGAGCTTGGGTAGAGGTACTCTTGCGGACATGAGCATTTCATGGTTCCCTTTTCAATGCCCAAAAAGATTCTTCTCCGCGAAGTACCCCTGCTTCTCAAAGTGGGCCATGGCCTCGTCGGTGCTCTTGAAGATCTTGGTAGCCGTCTCGGTGATGAACGGGCTCGGCGGCTTCTTGGGCTTCCACACCACGTAGACCTCTTTGGTGTGCTCGAAGGCGTGGTGCAGCTCGCGCTCGACCCCGCTGGACAAGCCCGGGATCCCGCCGCCCTTGCCGTCGGGGATCTCGGGGATGTAACTCACGATCATGTCGGCCTGATCCACCAGCTTGAAATCGCGCATGTAGATCTGCCCGTCCACGTCGCCAGCGATGTCGAGAATCTCGCGGATGCGAACCTTGATCGGCTCGTTCCCGGCCTGCTTGCTGCCGCCGAAGGTGTGCGCGGCGACGTCGAGGAACTCCTTACCGTCACGCGCGGCCGCGATGCCGCGGTCCAGCAGCAGCTTCTCGTCCACGTCGCCCGGATCAAACGTGATGAAGTGCTCGGCCAGCTGAGCCCGGAAGTGATCGATCTCCGCCAGCACCTCGGGCATGTCCATCACGTGGCTCATCGGGAAGCTCGGGTAGACCTTGCGCATCTGCGGGCGGCAGACAAGCCGGAAGAGTTGCTTGGTGGTCAGCGCGTGCCGACCGCGGCTCAGAATGTAGAACCGGCTGTTGGGGATGGCCTTGCTCATCAGCTCGGTGGCGAGGATTTCCTCTTCGCGCCAGACCATGCAGTCCTTGAGCGTGGCGTCGATCTCGTGCTCGGCGTGCAGGCGGTGGTTCACGACCTCGATGTTGTCCACCAGGCAGATGAACAGGTCGGGCTGGAGCTTGGTGATCTGGTCGTAATCAAACGCGGCGAAGAGCCCGTGCCGCCAGCGAAAGGTGGCGTGGGTGTTGACGATGATGTTCTTCTCGTCGCGGCTCTCGGAGATAATGTCCTTGAACGCGGCCCGGCGCAGGCTGTTGAGGCGCGAGAGCGGCAGGTCGAGGATCTTTCCTGGGCGGACGTCGGTGCCCTCGCGGTACATCATGTCGCCGACGTTGTAGATGCTGATCGGCTCGCCCTGCTGGGCGGCGAAGGCGCTGGTTTGGTCGAGGTAGGGACGCTTGTCCATGCCGACTTGGCCGGTGATGATCGCACGCATGCGAGGGCTCCGAAGAAAGGTCGGCACGTGAGGCCGGTTGAGGAGGTGGGGGGGAACTTTAGCGGGCAAATGAGGGAGCAGAGGTTGGGGATGCGTGCTCAAATAGGATGAACGTTCCGCTTCACAGTGGCCCAGCCTGTGCGGTGCCTCCACTTTATGACGGCGCGCGAGCGTAGATTGAGCCCGGACGACCAAGTTCCTCTTGTGTTTGGTTCGGGCAGTCGTAACAATCGATGACGGTGGTGCTTTTTGCGTTTGTTTTCGCGGCCTCTGCTGCCTTTGGAGTCTGCTGTACTAGCGGCTCGAGGGTACCATCCTGCACAAAGGGATCAACACCATGGCATGGACGGGTATGCGTTGTGAATCAGGCTCGGGCGTAGCTTCCGGCATCGTGCGGCTGGCGAGATGTACCTCCGCGTTTCTTGTGTGGTCTTTGGTAGGTTCTGTTGCGTCCGGGCAGACCGCTCGTTTTTATCCGCTCGGCGACCTTCCGGGCGGCCGTGTGTGGAGTTCGGCCCGCGCCGTCTCGTCCGACGGCCGAGTGGTGGCCGGGGCCAGCTCGTCGGCCGACGGCGACGAGGCGTTCCGCTGGACCGTGGAAACGGGCTTGGTCGCGCTGGGAGACCTACCCGGCGGGGCGTTCCGGGGCATCGTGCGCGCGATGAACGGGGATGGATCGGTCCTTGTCGGGCAATCGGCCACGTCGACAGGGGAGGCCGCCATCCGCTGGGCCTTGCCAGCGGGCCTTGATTCTCTGAGCGCTCTGTCGAATGTGGCGAACTCGGTCGCGCGCGGGTGCTCGCTGGACGGCAACGTGATCGTGGGCTCGACGGTCACAGGTTCCAGTGGCTCGGCCTTCCGCTGGACCTCCGCTTCGACCCCGGCCGACGTTCTCTTGCCCGACACAGACAATCTCTTTGGTGACACCGATGCGCAAGGCGTGTCTTCGAGCGGCGCGTGGATCGCGGGTTCGGTATCTCCCGCCGGCCCGGGCTTGGCCGCGCTGTGGAGCCCGAGCTCGGGCTGGGTCGTGATCGGGGACATCCCCGGCGGGCGCGTCGATAGTTTCGCGGTGGCGGTCAACGACGCGGGGAACATCGCGGCCTGCACCGGTGCCTCGCCTTCGAGCGGCACGTCGTTCGAAGCCTACCGCTGGGCCGACGGCGTGATCGAGCCGCTGGGCGATCTGCCCGGGGGGACGTTCCAGAGCTACGCGACGGGTATGTCGGCCGACGGCTCGGTGATCATCGGCTATAGCGACGGCACCCCGCCGCCAAACTTCCGGAACTACGACGCGTTCATCTGGGACGCCGCGCACGGCATGCGCAAGCTCCAGGACGTCCTCGGCTCCGACTACGGGCTGCAACTGCCCGGCTGGACGCTGGTCATCTCGTTCGCGATCTCGGGCGACGGTCAGAACATCGTCGGCGTGGGCGTCAACCCCGCAGGCGTCAGCGAGGGCTGGCTGATCCGCCTTGGCGAGACCTGCCCGGCCGATTTCAACCGCGACGGTTTCACGACCGGCGAGGATTTTGACGAGTTCGTTGCGGCCTTCGGTGGCGGGGACCTGGCGGCGGACCTCGACGGCGACGGGTTCATCACCGGCAACGACTTTGATGTGTATATGGAACTGTTCGCTAGCGGTTGTTGAAGATCACCCTGAGCGGCCGTGCGCTTCGAGCAGCTTCTTTCGTGAGGCCGTGAAGTTCCACCACGGCTTGGCATGGCCGGTTTTGGCGAAGTGAACGACCGCCATGAACACGTCAATCACGCACGGGTCGTGCCGCACGCCGTCGAGCCGCGAAATCGCGTCGTACATCTCGAGCGGGTCGCGAGCCTTGAGGTCTTCGAGCGTGCGCACACCGAGGCGGAGCAGGTTCTCGGCCGTGGCGGGCTCGACGTTGGGGATCTCCTGAAGCTCCGCGAAAGATCGTTCGAGCCCTTTGGGCGGGGTGATGGGTCGCTTTGGGTTCATCGAGGCTTTCGAAGTCAAAAATCTGGTGGTCACACGCTCAACGGTCCGCGAGCTTGTCCCAGCGAGCGGCCTCGGCGCTGTCGGTGTTCTTTCGAGCCAGTTCCGCGAGCGACCGGGCGAGCTCGACCGCGCTCGGGCACGACGGGCCGATGTTGGCGGCGTAGATCGCGTGGGCGGCCGTGAGTTCTCGCCGCGCGTCGCCAGCCCGTCCCAGTTGGAGCAAGCTCATCCCGCGCACTTTGCGGATCTCGCCTAGGTTGAGATGGTCCGGCGGCATGGTCTTGGCCAGCGTTTCGAAGCCGGACGAAAAGAGCGGTTCGGCCTCGTCGCCGCGCCCCAGCCCGCTGAGCGCCCGAGCCAGCTGGATCTGAAAAGACGGTACGCGATCGCCCACGCCGCTGGGCGATTGGGCTTCGTGTGCGAGCACCGCGCTCGCGAGCTGCTCAGCTTCCGCGAAGCGCCCGGTGTTGTTGTAAATCTGGCAGAGATCGCCCTTGACGACCAGCGTCGAATGGTCGTATTCGCCAAGCCTTGAGACGAAGTCGGCGAGGACCGATTCCGCATCCGCCACGGGCCCGTCTGTTTTCCCCTGCTTGGTCTGGGCGTGCGCACGGTATAGCAGCGAGTTGAGCACAAAGTTCGGCTGTGTTGATGGCTCTGCGCGGCGTCGTTGATACGCATCGTTATAATATTGCTCGGCCTCCGCGTAGCGTTCCTTCGTCAGCATGAACGCGCCCATGCGTTGGATCGCGGCCGTGGTCTGGCGATGGTTCGGGCCGAGCCCCTGTTCGAGCAACTCCGCCGCCCGTCTCAGCTGCGGCTCGGCCTTGTCGAGAAGACTGAGCTTGCGGTACAGGTTCCCAAGCCGCTCGCGCACCGCGCCTTCTTGTGCGGGCTTGCCGACGAACGCCGAATCTACCGCGACCGCGGCCTTGTCCAGGATCTGCCGCACTGTCGGCTCGGGCTGCCCCGGACCGACGGGCTCTAGATCCAGCACGTCATAGTTGAAAAAATCGGTGACAGCCGTGGCGATCTTGGTCTGAGTCTCGCTCTCGGCCTGAGCCGCTTCCACGGCGTGAAGGCGTTCCTGCGCAAGGTGCTCGGCGGCGACAGCCCGGTCGCGCTCGGACCGCGCGGTAATGAAGCCGTAGGTTGTTGCCGCGCTGCCCAGCATGAGCGCGCCCGCGACGCCAGCTGCGGCGATCAGGAGCTTGCGGTTCCGCTTGGCGAACTTCTGGATGCGGTACCGCGCGCTGGGCGGCCCGGCCAGCACGGGCTCGTCGCGCAGATGCCGCCCGATGTCCGCGGCCAATTCGCTGGCGCTTGCGTAACGCCGCACACGCTCCTTCTCGATCGCCCGCATCACGATCCAGTCCAGGTCGCCGCGCAGTTGCGACGCCAGCCCGCGGGGGTCGCTGCGGCGCAGCGCCGCCAGCTTCTCCGAGGGCGTGGGCCGCGCTGATGTGGGTGTTTTGGGCTTAGTCCGCGACTTGGGCTCTGCGGAGACCGAATCGCGGATCAGCGTGCTGGGCTTGGGCGGGTCAACATCGCGGATCAGCCGCACGATCTCGGGCAGCCCGGCCGCGCGCAGGGCCGTCGCCTCGAACGGCAGCGATCCTGTCAGCAGCTCATAGAGCAGCACGCCCAGCGAGTAGATATCCGTGCGCGTGTCGATGTCCTGCCCGGTCATCTCCGCCTGCTCGGGGCTCATGTACTCGGGGGTGCCGATCATCCGCCCCTGCTCGGTGTAAACCGAGTGCTCGGTCAGCGGGCGGTGCAGCGCTTTCGCCACGCCGAAGTCGATCACCTTGGGCACCGGCTTGTCGTCCTTGATCTCGACGAGCACGTTGCTGGGCTTGATATCGCGGTGAACGATCCCCTTCTGGTGGGCGTGCTGCACCGCGTCGCACACCAGCATGAACAGCACCAGCCGCTCGCGCACCGGCAGCCGCGCCTTGTCGCAATAGTCGGTGATCGAGGCTCCCGCGACGTGCTCCATCACGAAGTACGGCAGCCCCGCCCCGGTCTCGCCCGCGTCCAGCACCGTGGCCACGTTGGGGTGGTTCATGAGCGCTAGCGCCTGCCGTTCGGCGCTGAAGCGCCCGATCACCTCGCGCGATCCCATCCCCGGCTTGATGACCTTGATCGCCACGCGGCGGCGCACCGGCGTGTCTTGCTGAGCGAGATACACCACCCCGAACCCGCCCTCGCCCAGCCGGCTCAACAGGCGGTAGGGCCCGATGCTGGTGCCGTCGAGGTGCTCGGTGGTGGCCACACCGATGGGCGCGAGACTGCCCCAAGTGGTGAGCGTGCCGACCGTGGCGGGCGAGCCCGCCTTGGCCGGGCCGACCGGCTCGGATCGATCAGGATTGAGGCCGGGGTTGAGGTTGGGGTTGAGGTTGGTCATGCGCGCACGCCCGAGAAGTTTACCCGCAGAGCCTCGCCGGACGCGCCCGGAATCGATCGCTCGCAACATTTCGCGCGTCTCTTTCGCGTTCTCGGCCGGGCCTCTACACTCTCCGCCTATGGCCATCCTGATCGACCACACCACGCGCGTCCTCTGTCAAGGCATCACCGGCACCTCTGGGGCCGTCCACACTAAGGGGTGCTTTGAATACGGCACGAAAATGGTTGGCGGCGTCACGCCTGGCAAGGGCGGCACTCGGTTCCTGGTCGAGGGGAACGCTAACGGGCTGCCGATCTTCGACACTGTCGAGGCCGCCGTGAAGGCCACCGGCGCGACGGCCACCATGATCTTCGTCCCGCCCGCCTTCTCAGCCGACGCGATTCTCGAGGCCGCCGCCGCCGGGCTCAGCGTCATCTGCTGCATCACCGAGGGCGTGCCGGTACAGGACATGATCAAGACGCGGGCGGTGCTTGATGAGATGAACCGCGAGTGGGGCGTGGCCAACGGCGCGTGGCGCGAGGCCGACGGCAAGGGCCCGCAGGTTCTTTCGAGGTACACGCTGGTCGGGCCGAACTGCCCGGGAGTCATCACGCCCGGCCCCAAGACCGGAGACGGCAAGTTTGGTCGAGACGAGTCCGGTTCCTTTTTCACCAACGCCGGGTGCAAGATCGGCATCATGCCCGGCTACATCCACACCCACGTGAGCCAGAGCAGGTTGGGAAAGGCCGTGGGCATCGTGAGCCGCTCGGGCACGCTGACCTACGAGGCGGTGTGGCAGACCAGCACCATGGGCCTCGGGCAGAGCACCTGCGTGGGCATCGGGGGCGACCCGGTGCGCGGGCTCAACCACATCGACTGCATCAAGCTGTTCGAGGCCGACCCCGACACGCACGGGATCATCATGATCGGCGAGATCGGCGGCAGCGACGAGATCGAGGCGGCGGCGTACATCAAGCAGCACGTCAAGAAGCCGACGGCCGCGTTTATCGCGGGCCAGACCGCGCCCCCGGGCCGCCGCATGGGCCACGCGGGCGCGATCATCGGCGGGGCCGACGACACCGCCGCCGCCAAGATCACCGCCCTGCTGGCCGCAGGCGTCGAGGTTGCCATGAGCCCGGCTGAGATGGGGCAGGCGATGGGCCGAGCCATGAAGCTGGAGTAGGCAGGTTGCAAAGAAGCGAGTGAGCGGAACAGCGAGACAGCGAAACAGCGAGACAGGGAAGAAGGCGGACCAGACTTTTCCGCCTGTTTCGCTGACTCGCTGTTTCCCTGTCTCGCTACGCCACCAACGAAAACCCCTGTGCTTCTTCGTGTCGCCGCGTGGTGAAGAACTCGCTCGCAGAGGCGCGCGGCTCGTCCGCCCAGTCGAGAGGTCTGTTCGCGTGGTCGAGAAAGCCTCGCGCGCGAGCCAGCGGCGTGCGCACCACGCGGTGACACGGACAAACACCGGGAAGAGAAACCAAGAGGTGAGCGAGGGTCGTCGGCCGCGCGGCGGCTCGCGCCGGGGCGCGGGCGGGGCGCAACCACTCATGAAAAATGGCGTGCGTCCCTGACCAAAGGCCTGACTAGAGGGTTGGCCAAAGGTTCACGCCAAGTGTTGTTTCACTCAAGCAAGCACGAGCGTGCCAACCCGCCTAGCAGCCAGCTTCGATCGCGACGACGAAGGCGTCGAAGTCCTCGCCGGTGACGAACTCGTCGCCGTCGAAATCGCTGACCACGTCGCCCGCTTCGAAGGCGGTGACGTACTCGTCGTAATCGTCACCAGTCAGGAACCCGTCGGCGTCAAAGTCGGCCAGGCTGCACGCGGTGGGGCAGCCTGACGAACCGCAGAAGAAGGGGATGCGTGCGACGTTCGACAGCGCCTCGCCGCTCGCGGCCCCCGAGTCTGTGACGAACCACTGGGCGAAGAGAACCTGCCCCGGCGTGACCTCTCCGGAAGTCAGCGACCAGTGCAAGGTCGCCACGCCAGCGGTGGGCCTGGTGCCCAAGGTGAGCTGAGCGTCGAACCAGCGCGTCGGGGTGATCCGGCCGCTCACGGGCGCGATGGACGAGAGACCGAGCCGGGCCGACGTCCCGCCCAAGGCGTTGTCGAGCCCGAGCCGGAACTCGACAAAGCCCTGCTGTTGCTGGGAGGTCAGGGCGGCGGTGTTGCCAGCTTGGAATCTGAACCGCAACAGATCTGCTCGGACATGCTGTGTTTCCGCTCAAAGAGACTGTTCTGAGGGGAAGGAACGCGGCCCGGCGACCAGTGCTGCTTCGAACGTCCAGAAAACTTCGCGCTATAAAATCTGTCCAACGGCCGCGAACAGCGAGCCGGTCGCGCTCGCCCTGCCCGGGCTCGTGCTGTCCCCGGCGTGAAGACTCTCGTGATCGAGCAGCCAGCGTTTGCGATGCAGCCCGCCGCCGTAGCCGCCAAGCTTGCCAGTCTTTTCGATGACCCGGTGGCAGGGGATCACGATCGCGAGCCGGTTGGCCCCGTTGGCCTGCCCGACGGCTCGGCAGGAGTTGAGGTTGTCGAGCGCGCGAGCGATCTCGTTGTATGACGTGGTCTGGCCGTAGGGAATGCGCAAGAGTCGTTCCCACACGGCGCGGTGAAACGGCGGGCCGGGTGTATCAAGCGAGACGGTGAAGGACCGGAGCGTGCCAGCGAAATACCCGGCGAGTTCGCGTTCGAGCAAAGATATGTGGGAGGACATGTGGGGGGACATGTGGGGGGACAGACGCTGGTTGTCGCCCTCGAGGATCGGCGTGCCGATACGCCGTTCGAGGTCGGCCAGTTCGCGCGCGAGCGCGAGGAGGTCGGCGAACTCGCACAGGCATACTCCGCGCGACGTTGCGGCCAGGACCATCTCGCCCAGCGGCGTGGCGACAGTCTGGCGCAGGATCGAGGTTGGCTCGAAGAGGCTGGGCAACGAGGTGAGCGTACGTGACCCGAAGGTGAGCGTTCGGCGAGCGAGGAGATCACCGATTTGACACATGTTGTTGCAACAACTACTGTTGACGCCGGAATACCGTCCTATCGGCCGGCCATCTCCCCTTTCTTCCTGCCTTGCCGAACGATGAAGCACGCGAACCTTCAGCACGAGATCCAGAAGCGCGAAGCGTTCGATTCGCCCGAGCAGGAGGCCTTCTTGAACGTGCAGCGTTCGGCGTCCCTGCTGGGTGTGCCGTTTGATCGCCTGTTCAAGTCGCGCGGGCTGACGGGTGCGTCGTACAACGTGCTGCGGATCCTGCGCGGGGCTGGCGAGTGCGGGCGGGCGTGCCACGAGATCGGCGAGCAGATGGTGGCGCACGTGCCGGACGTCACGCGGCTGATCGATCGGCTCGAAGGCGAGAAGCTGGTCACCCGCTCGCGTTGCGACAAGGACCGCCGCGTGATCCATGTGAAGATCAGCAAAGCGGGGCTTGAGATGCTCGCGAGCTTGGATGGGCCTCTGTCGGACTTGCACAAGGCGCAGCTGGGGCACCTAGCCCGCAAGGAACTGGCGGAGTTAAACCGCATCCTCGTGAAGGCGAGGCAGTTCAAGATGGAGGCGCCTGGAGCGCCAACTCTTCGGTCGCGAGCGGCCCCGGCGAAGAGGAGCTAGACGAGTCTTTCGTGTTCGCGCGATCCGAGCGTTCGGATCGCGGAGTTCGTGTGATGTTGAGAACCACTTTGTTACCAAGGAGATCGTGAATGAAAACGAGAACGATGAAACGTGGCGTCTGGTTCGGGTTCGGGTTGGGCGCGGCCGGTCTGGTCGCCGTCGCCGGTGTGGTGGCGAGCGTGACGATGGGCATGGGCGAGAAGCCAGCGGCCGCGCCGGCGCTGAACGCGGGCGAGTTCAAGATCGACGGCGTCCACTCCGCCGCCATCTTTAAGGTCCAGCACCTAGGCGTGTCGCAGTCGTATGGCCGCTTCAACACCATCGAGGGCTCGTTCCTCATCGACAAGGACAAGCCCGAGGCGAGCTCGATCAACGTGACAATCCCGATTGATTCGGTGGACACCAACAACGCCAGCCGCGACAAGCACCTCAAGTCGCCCGACTTCTTCTCGGCCAAAGAGTTCGCGAAGATGAGCTTCGTGAGCAAGAGCGTCAAGAAGAACGCCGACGGCACCTTCGAGGTCGCGGGCGATTTCATGCTCCGCGGGCAGACCAAGCCGCTCACCGTCACCGTCAAGGACGGCGGGATCGGCAAGGGCATGAAGGGCGGCGAGGTCGCGGGCTTCGAGACCACCTTCAGCTTCAAGCGCAGCGACTATGGCATGGCGTTCATGGTCGGCCCGGTCGGCGAAGAGGTCGTGGTCACGATCGCGCTCGAAGGCGCACGCTCGTAAGCGAGCGGCATCGAGCGTGGCGTTGCCTGTGACAGTCTCAGTATCCATCGCGCGGCGGTGAGAACCGCCGCGCGGCTTTGCGGTTGATCGACTTTGGCGAGGCACGCGGCGATGATCTGCGCGGAAGCTCTCAGAAAACTATCGTTCAGAAAGTCAATCGATGGATCCGAGCATGTTGAAGCAGATCGCCCTGGGGACCGTGCCGCCGGGGCTGGCCGGGCTCGCGGTGCTGATGCTTTGGTGGTGGCGTGGCCGGGGCGCGAACCGAGCTGGCGCACTCGCGTTCGGCGCGGCGGCGCTGGGCGTGGCGTTCATACCGATCGCGGCGCTCGTGCTCGGAAAGTTCGCGTGGAAGCCAACGTCCGCGTCGCAGTGGGTTCCGTGGTTCGGGCTGATGAGCGGAGCCGCCGCGTTCGTTGCGACACGCTGGTCCGCCTCTCGTGCGGCGATCTGGATCGCCCGTCTCGTCGCCGTCGCGCTCGTCGGCTGGCTCTCGGTGCGAAGCCAGGCTGGCGCGTGGGGGGCTGAAAAAGTAGCGGTAACGCTCGGCGTCTTCGTCGGCCTGTCGGCGCTCGCGCTGTGGGCGATCGATCGGTCGCTCGCGCGTCGCTGCGTGGCGGACGTCGCGGCTCGCACGTCGCTGGTCTCTTCGCTCGTGACGATGGTCATGCTCGGCGGGGTTGCTCAGGTGCTGGTGCTGGCATTCTTCAGTTTGGCGTTGGCGCAGACCGCGGGGATCTTGGCCGCGCTGCTGGGCGGGGTGTTCGTCGGATCGCTGTGGAAGCGCGACGTGGCGCTGTGCCCCGGCGTGTTCGACGCGCCGGTCGTGCTGGGTATGGCGATGCTGTTCCACGGGTACCTCTTTGGCGATTCAGAGCACCCGTGGTTGTTCGTGGGGTTGATCGTCGCGTCGCCTCTCGCGGCGGCGGTAGCGCGGCGGGCGCTGCCGCTTGACTGGCAGGGATGGAAGCGCGCGGTGATCGAAGTGGCGGCCGCGCTCGCGCCGGTCGCGGTCGCGGTAGGTGTAGCGCTGGCACAGCGCCCGCAAGAGTAAGGAACGCGCGGGCAACAACGCTCGCGTTCCTAGGAGGCCATGAGGAAGAACATGCTGACGATCCGCAAATCAAACGACCGAGGCCACGCCGATCACGGCTGGCTGAACACCTACCACACCTTCAGCTTCGGCGGCTATCGCGACCCCAAGCACATGAGCTTCCGCTCGCTCCGCGTCCTCAACGAGGACCGCGTCAAACCCGGGCACGGCTTCCCGGAACACGAGCACGACAACATGGAGATCGTCTCCTATGTCGTCTCGGGGGCGCTCGAGCACAAGGACAGCCTGGGCACCGGCTCGGTGATCCGGCCTGGCGACGTCCAGCGCATGACCGCTGGCTCTGGCGTGACGCACAGCGAGTTCAACTCGTCGAAGTCCGACAGCGTCCACTTCCTGCAGATCTGGCTCTTTCCCGAGAAACGTGGGATCGAGCCCAGCTATGAGCAGAAGAACTTCTCGCTCGCCGAACGCACCGGCAGGCTGAGGCTGGTCGCGTCGCGTGACGGCGCTGACGGCTCGCTCCGCGTACACCAAGATGAAAGGCTGTTCGCGTCGATCCTGAAGCCCGGCGATCGTGTCCAGCACGAGCTTGCTTCGGCTCGGCACGCATGGGTGCAGGTGATCCGCGGCTCCATCAGCGTCAACGGCCAGGATCTGACCGCTGGCGACGGCGCGGCTCTCAGCGACGAGACACTCTTGACCATCGCGTCCAAGGGCGAGAGCGAACTGCTGGTGTTCGATCTGGCTTAGAGGCTGTTCCAGAACCAAGAAATAGCAGGCGTAGAGACGGGTTGAGAACCCATCTCACTAGAAATTGAGGGCTCTGAAACAGACTCTTCGAAAGAAAGCGTCGAGGCATCTCGACACCGAGGCATCTCGTTTGGCTTACCAGATAAATCGCAGGCGGCCCGCGTCAGGCATCAGAATCTTGCCCGGGATCGGCGCGGGGAAGTAAACGAAAAACGCCTTGCCCACCAGCAGGTCGCGGTTGACCACACCGATGGTGGGATCGACCTGCTCGGCGACCCAGCGATCAACGCTGGTCCACAACCGGCCGTCGAGGCTGGCGGGGCTGTTGTCGCCGCACGTGAAGAACTGGTTGTCGTTGAGCGTCGGCATGCGGCGCGGGTCGGCGCCCAAGGCCATGCTTTGGTTGGCCGACGCCGCTTGGTAGTGCAGGTCGCGCGAGAGCACGAGGCGTGTGACCGAGACGGGGCCGGGGCCAAATTCGATGGCGATCTTCGGCGACTGCACTGAGCGCGGGTCGGCCAATTCGCTGGGGGCCCCGGGGGCGGCCGAGTTGACGATGGAATCGACGGACTTCCCCGTGCTGTACTCGAAGCGTTGGGCGGGGGTCCAGTCGTAGCCGTTGTTGCAGACCTGTTTCCCGCCGACCCAGACCTGCAAGGCCTGATCGGCGTGCCAGAACTCGACGGTGGTGAACTCGCTGGCCTTGAGCGGGGAGGCGAGCTTGCCCGAGCCGAGCGCGATCCAGCCCGAGTCATCGGCGGCGGGGGTGCCGCTGACCGAGGCGGGCCGCATGCGAAGCGTGGCGTCCGTGCCAACGACCCGGACTTCGAACTCGTGACGGCGTGCGAACAGACGTACAGAAATAGACTGACCTTCAACGGAAGGTTTCACCGCGAACTCCACGCGCACGTCGGACACGGGGTAGATCAGCGACTGCTGGCTGCGGCCCGTCTCGTTGTACGAATAAAAATCGCGGATCGGCCAGCGCTCGGAATCCCAGGTGAGCGACGACGGCTCGGCGCTGGTGTACTCGTAGATCAGCTTGCCCTGCGTCGTCCAACCCGTGCCTCCGTTGCTGCTCTTGCTCTCGTTGCTGCCCTTGCCCTCGTATCTGGTTGATCCGATCCACGGCACGTTGAAACGCCCACCGCCGCTAAGCGAAGCTTCGGGCGTGTACTGGCTATCGAACACCGGCTGCCACACAGACCGCTGAACCCGCTCGGGCTTGCGCGCGATCGACCAGCCGGGCTGAGACCAAGCTTCAGGAGCGTTGGCCTTAGTGTCGAGAAGTTCTTTGGCTTTGCGTGTGAAGATGTCGCCGTCGACGAGGGCGATCTGTTCGCCGGGCAGCCCGATGAGCCGCTTGATGTAGTTTTCCTGCGGGCTGAACGGGCACTTAAAGACCATGACGTCGAACCGCTCAGGGTCCATGAACGAGTAGACGGACTTGAGCACGAAGATGCGGTCGCCCGCCCTTCGCGGCACGTTTACGCGGTCCATCGACTGCTGGGTCATGGGATCACGAACCCGGATCGGCTGGTCGCCCGGGCCGCCCTGCGTCGGCTTGGGGAACTGCGCCGCCGAGTCGGAGTACTGCCACGGTCCCACCGCCCAGGAATAGCCGGTCTCGGGGCTGGTGAAGCGCATGTGCGCGCCCATGAGCGTGGGGGCCATCGAGCCGGTGGGGATCAAGAACGGCTCGACCACGAAGCCGCGGAACACGAACGCGACGACGAACGCGATGACGACAGAAATGATCGTCTCTTTGATGGACGCATCGGGCGCGGCACCAGCGGCAGAGTTTGAAACAGCTTGGTTCATGCGAGAGCAAGCGTAGCCGTTGACCTCGGTCGGCTCACCGAGAGTCGATCTCAAGCACGCCGGCGCTTCTAGGTAGGTCGGCGTTTCCAGATAGGTCGGCTCTCCGAGCCGACTTTCCTCGTCTCTATCTCTCAACCTGGCGGCGGAGTTGGACCCGAGCCAGGCCCGGCGTCCGGACCCGGACCACCACCGCCACTACCACCGCCACCACGGCGTCGGCGACGACGACGGCCGCGCGGACCATCGGGCCGCGGCGTGCCGTCGAGCATCGGTCCATCACGCGCGGGCAGCTCGTCTCCCGGGATGTCGTTCAGATCGACGCTGTCTGGACTGTTCGCGTCGGAATGCGCTGGCGGTCGTGGCTGCGGATTCGGGCGAGGCCTTTGCCGGTCGGGGCCGCGCGAAGGGGCACCGTCGTTGCGATCTTGACGAGGGCCCGAAGGCTGTCCTGCCGACTGCCCGAGGTTCGGTCCGCCCGTAGCCCGGTCAGGCCGAGGCTCGCGCCGCGGGCCAGAGTTCGGACCCGGACCAGCGCCCGGACCAGCGCTGTTCCCGCCCGGCTCGCGCGAATCACGCCGCCTCGCATCTGGTCGCTGCGTGTCCTGCGTCGAGAAGCTCGGCATCGGCGGCGGGGTGGTGGACTTGGGCGGCGTGAGGCTTTCGACCGGCACGGCCGCGTCCACGAATTTGCCGTCCTTGTCAGGGTTGTCCATACGGACCAGCACCAACTGAGTCAGAATCTGCCCATCGATCACCGTGCCGTCGCCCTCGGGCGTGCCGACGCGGGTCTTCTTTTTCGGCAGCTTCTTTCGCAGCGTCTCGTACGTCTCGTCCTCGTACCGCAGGCAGCACATCAGCCGCCCGCATCGGCCCGAGATCTTGAGCGGGTCGAGCGTCGCCTTCTGGATCTTGGCCGACTTCATCGAGACCGGTTTGAGAACCTTCAAAAAGTTCTTGCAGCAGCAGTGCTGCCCGCATTTTTCATAGTCGGCCGTGAGCCTGGCCTCGTCACGAGCCCCGACCTGGCGGAACTCGACGCGGGTGCGGATGTCTTCTGAGACCAGCCGACCCAGCTCGCGGAACTCCAGCCGCTGCTCGCTCTGGTAATAGATAAACACTCGCTCGTTGCCCAGCAGCGGCTCGGCGTCCACGACCTTCATGGGCAGCGCGAGCGCCTCGGCGTGACGCCGCGCGATCATCTTGATCTCGTGAGCAGACTGCTCGACCTTGGTCTGGACCTCGAGGTCTTCAACCGTGGCGATGCGAAGCACGCGGCCCTCGGTGAAGAACGGGTAATCGCGCCCGCCCGAGTTGTCGATGTAATCGAGCATCTGCTTGCGCGAGACGCTCTTAGAGCACCCGCTGTTGGGGCACGTGCTGGTGAGCATCTCGCCCAACTCGGTGCCGCGCGGCGTGCGCACGACAACCTTGGACCCGCAGCCAGGCTTGGCCGAGCCGTCGTACGGGAACTCGCCCACGAGCTTCATGGAGCCGTAGCGGATCACAAGAGTCTTCGGGGCTTTCAGCGCCTCGTACGTCTTGCGGTCTTGTTCTTGGAGCTTGAGGTCGGCCTCGAACTGAGGGAGCGGGAGGATGGGCATTGTGGTGCGGCGATCAAGGGAGTGTTATTTCGAAAAAACGAACTAGAACGGCGCGTGAATCAAGATCAAACGGCCGGGCTTACTTGCCCTGCTCGCGAGCCTTCGCGTCGCTGAACAGACGGGGCAGAGAAACCTTCTGATAAAGCTGGACGGTGTTGTTGTTCTCGTTGCGGTACACGCTCAGCTGCTCGTTGCGGCCGTCGAGAAGCAGAAGAATGTCCTCCGTGTTGGCGTCGCTGGTCATGATCGTGAAGCCGCCAACCTGGCTCACCTGACCGGCCGAGGCGATGTTCGAGCTGCGCCCGAACTGGGGCAGATATGCGGCGGCCTGGAACGTGATCAAGAGGATCAGGGCCGTCGCGCTCATGGTCAGGGCTCGCGAGAACGAGGCCGCAGAGTTGGTCGAGGTGTTGGACGAGGTGTTCGAGGTCGCCGTCTGGTTCATTGCAGGAACTCCGTCGAAGGAAAATCTGAGGTTCAAAGACAATCAGCGCTGATGGATCATGCCATGACCGAACTCTCACCGCCCCGGCAAAGCCTTAGCGTCGGCCTCGAGGTTGCGGTACCCGATCCCCGCGAACGTCTTCTTGTTTGGGTCCCACCGAAGCGCGACCATCTCCTGGTTGACCGCGTCCAGGATGTAGACCGCGTTGACGCTTCCGATGTTCGTCTTACCCGACACCATCGTGTACTCGCCGCGCGGGCGGACCGTCACGGGCTGTTCGTCGGACGCGTCCGCGGCCGCAGGTACGAACACCACCAAACCCACCACAGCCGCCAGCAAGGCGACGTTCAGAACGATCAACCGGCGCGACGAGCCGGACCAGAGCCGCTTGGGCATGAAAACCTCCGGGAACAATGGACGCCTTACAAACCTGCCATACTTGAACCTGCCAGACTCGAACCACCGCGAACAGGACTTAGTCTTGGTGCCCACGCTTGCTGGGGATCAGGTTCGCCCCGATCGCCGCCGCCGCCAGAAGCAGCATGATGGCGTAGGGAATGATGACCGGAACCTTGTCGTCGAGCTTTCCCGGGGTCGGCGCAGTGATGGCCACTTCTTTCCCCGCCCCCGGCAGACCGGTAAACTGAGCCCGGGCTGGCAGAGCAGCCAATGTTGACGCGGCAATCGCGAGCAGCACCAGCAGGGCACGGGAGGAACTTTTCATTCGTGGGTTGACGCAAGGTTTGAAGGATCGTTTCATGGCGTGTTCATGCTACAGACCGCGAGCGGCCGAGTAAAGCCACCTTCAGACAGCTCACGCCGAAACACAACTCCGCCAAAGCCAAAGTCAAAACCAAGCCCCAACCCATACCCAACGCCGAACTTCCCGAACTCACGCCATCCCCAGCGTCGGCAGCCTGGGGCCAAAGTCCGGGAGCGATTCGAGCGTCGGCAGCCCGTCGGGGACTGTTCGCGGCTCGCGCGGGCCAGCGGTCAGCGGCTGGCTGATCCGCTCGAACGTGCCGGGTGCCACATGCACCGTGCCCCAACGCGTGCTTCGCGTCCGCATCGCTTTGGCGTAGTCGTCTACCGTGACCGACCGGATGGCGTACCAACGCCCGCGATGGTCAAAGATTTCCTGGAACAGCCCGTCGGGCGGTTGCTCGTCGCACCAATAAATGAACACAAACGCGGCCTTGAACTCCGGGCCAAAGAGCTCCTGCCAGGTTTGCAGCGAGCGAACGTCCTCCAGCGTGACCCAGGAATCGAGCCGACCTGTCCGGGCGGCGCCGCGATTCTCTGATCCCTCGCGAGAAATCGCGCTCTTGACCGGCGACGGTCCGCCGCGCGGCCGCCGCCCGATCCGGCGACCCTTGACCTCCACCAGCAAGTTGCTCCCCTGCCGGTCATGCCCAACCAGCCCGGCCGAGGGCTCGCCGTAGATCACAAAGTCGAAGGATTTCAGGCTAGATTCTCGCGACCCTGGCGCGCCCGGCGGCTCGTCGCGCCGCACTCGAAAAACACTGTTCTCCGGCAGCAACGCCTTGCGAGCCTCGTCCACGGCCACATAAGGGATCCGGAAAGTCCGCAGGTACAGCTCGAAGGCCTGCTCGTAGTGATGGCGACGCTGAGCCATGAGCGGAGCATACCAACTCGCGCAAACAAACGCCAGACCCAAAGCAAGCGTTCACTGGGGGGAGGAGGGACGCGGAGAACTCTGGAGATAGAGACAGAAAAATTCAATAGTGAGGAGGGTTGTCGAAAGGCTCACGCGCATTTCGGTCCGCGTGTCCCGAAGTCCCTGCCGTGGTGAACAATTTTTGATTGACTGACTCTCGCGCCCGGAACCACCGCCTCGTCCGCCGGGGTATGGTCCTGCGTGCTGGTGCTCAACGTCATCCAAGGCCCTGACAAGGGGACCAAGTTCGAACTCCCCGATCACGAGCCGCAGTTAATCGGGCGCTCGAGCGAGGCCTTGCCCATCGACGACACCACCATCTCGCGCCGACACGCCGAGCTCACCCCCGACGCTGGCGCGTGGTACATCCGCGACCTCGAAAGCCAGAACGGCACCTACGTCAACGGCACTCGCATCCGCGACCGCACCCGCCTCCGCCCCGGCGACCAGATTCGCACCGGCGGCACCTTAATTGTCTTCGGCACCACCGAGAGCCGCGACCCCGAGGTCATCAAGCTGCTCAAGCCCGACCAGATCGACGCCGCGATCGAACGAACGATGGTCAGCAACGAAGACTCGGTGATCCTCTCCGAGCCCGAGCCGCGGGCGGCGGCCGTCGATCACCTGCGCGTGATCTATCAGTTGACCACCCTGACCACTCAGGCGGTGGACCAACAGACGCTTTTGAGCGCGACGATGGACTTGGTCTTTGACGAGTTCAAGCCCGAGCGCGGGTTCATCATGCTCCTTGGCGGGCCCGACCTCAACTCCCCGACCGGCCAGGCCGCGCCCGACGCCCCGCTTCGCACCGCCGTGGTGAAATATAAATCCGCACCCACCGACGCCGACGACGCCAAGATCCACGTTAGCCGCACGATCCTGCAGCACGCCATCAAACGCGGCGAGGGCGTGCTCTCCACCAACGCCATGCACGACCCGCGCTTCGCCAAGGGCGACAGCGTGCACCGCATGTTCATCCGCTCGGCCATCTGCTCGCCCATCCGCTTCCGCGACCGCACCTTCGGCGCGCTCTACATCGACAGCTCGATCGCCAACTACACCTTCACCGCTGAACAACTCGCGCTCATGAACGCCATCGGGCACCACACCGGGCTGGCCCTCGCCAACGCCGAACTCAACGCCGGGAAACTGCAATCTGAACGCCTCGCGGCCGTGGGAGAGACGGTTGCCAGTTTGTCTCACTCCATCAAGAACATCCTCCAAGGCCTGCGCGGCGGGGCCGACGTGGTCGAACTCGGTCTCAAGCGCGAGGACCTCAAAATCTCACGCGGCGGGTGGGCCATCCTCAAGCGCAACCTCGACCGCATCATGTCCCTCACGCTCAACATGCTCGCGTACTCACGCCAACGCGTCGTCGAGATCGAGCTCGTCAAACTCGGCCCGCTCATCGAAGAGTGCGCCCAGTTGCTCGAGGGCCAGTGCGTCGCGCGGCAGGTCGCCATGATCGTGGACGTGGACCCCGAGATGCCGCCGATCCCCGGCGATCCCAGCCTGCTGCACCAAGCCCTGATGAACCTCATGGGCAACGCGGTCGAGGCCGTGGAGCCGCAGACGGGCGCGGTGACGGTGCGGGCGGTGTATCACCCGGCGATCGTTGGAAGCCCGGCATCGAGCACGGCTTCGAAAACCAACGCCAGCTCATCACCCGCCGCCAAGCCCATCCCCGGTGCGCTCAAGAAAACCTTCGCGCGCTCGTCGTCCAAGTCTCCCCCCGTCATCAAACCCCGCCCCGCCATGGCCGAGGTTCTCGTCATCGACAACGGCCCCGGAGTCCCCGACGACAAGCTCCCTTGGATCTTCCAGCCCTTCAACACCACCAAAGGCCTACGCGGCACCGGCCTCGGTCTCGCCGTCACCAAACGCATCGCCGAAGAGCACGGCGGACGCATCGAGGTCGACGGCAAGAACGGCCAATCTCCCGGCAAGGGCTCGACGTTCAAGCTGATCCTGCCAGCCGAGGGAACCAGCCTCGATCCGTCCGCGACGGCGACGAGCCGCAGCGGAGCGCCGGGGTAGGCGAAAACGATGCCTATTTCCGCCGTTCTGGTGTTGAACTTGTGCTTGACAGCGCGATAGTGGTCCAATAAACTGCCTATGCGTTGTTTTCAGCATCGTCAGGTTCCTTTTAAGGAGCATCGCCGTGCGAAACTCGTCTCTCTCTCTCTCTCTCTCTCTCTCTCTTGCCACAAGTTCGTTAACTTCGTGATCGGGATTGTCGCCGGTGCGATGATCCTGACGGGCGGGCCGGTGGCGTGGGCGACTCATAGCCCAATAACCGAGGTCAACGTCAGTTCGGTGTCACAACCTGGAGGATTGGACGTTGGTGGTCCCGGCGTGCCTATTGGTATTGATTTGATCGCCGTGAATCGGATCGCCTACGAGCGGGTATTCGTGGTGCCGTACGGGGCGTCATCCGAGTTTCGCCTTGATTCTCCGGTCCTAGGACGCGCGGCCTATTCGGGGACGAATGAAGCTGGCATGCCGTACACGTTCTACGTTTCCAGAGCGGAGATCATTGACGGGATGAATCCAAGCCTTCCCGGCATCACTCAGGCGAACCGAGCCGCCTGGAGTAGCATTAATTTGTCGGCTCATCTTTGCACCGGGCTTCTTGAATCGTTCTTGGGCAACGCGCCGGTCGTCGCTCTCGTTTGGTCGGACACCAGCACCGGTGATCAACGGACCACCGCCTTGATTCTTGGGACTTTGAGCGATGATACCGCGATATCCTTGAAGCGGTCAGCGACTGATTGGCACGTGCGCGGTGATGCTGCGGCGTGTCAGGCACTGCTGGACGCCTGCCAAGCGAACTATAATGACGCGATGGACTCCGCGAACGCCCTAGCTCAATTGACCTTGGGAACCGTTGGAACTGCCTGTCTTGTTGGGGTAATCCTCTGTGGCGCGTTCTGTCTGGTGGGCAACCCGATTGCCTGTGTATGTCTGGGCAAGGGCTCCGCCTACTGTAAAGGTCTATTGGGAGCGGCGATCTTGGCATTAGTGACAGCCGCTGCGGTCGCTTCGCAGGCGTATAACAACTGCTCGAACCGCGCACAAAACAGCCCAGCCTGCCAGGGTGTCTTGTTTCCATAACGCAAGTACAGGAGATAAAGGCCAACCGAGCAGCGATCATCGGAGGTTCTCCGCATCAGCGAATACTCCATTTCCAAAGCGATGTTGAATCCGGAATCAGAACACACTGCAGGCGTTATGGCTCAGCTCGTTATAAAAATTCCACAACATGCGACCAGAACGGCTCGGACGGTGATCGCGCGGGTTCCGGATGCAGCGATCCGCATCCGGAACCCAGTATTAATAATAATATCTCGAACTATTGTAGCGTATACAAGTTGTTGTGGTGCATTGCTCGGAGTGTTCGTGTTGCTCACAATCCAGAGAAGCGGCCGGGTGCGGCCTCGTCAACCGATCACGTCGTTTGAAATTTTCAATGAACCGGGGCTGCTAATTAGTGCAGCAAGCGTTGCCGGCGCTGCCATCCTAGCGTTTATTACTTTATGTTTCAGTCGATTTCTGTCCCGACCGAAAGACCATCACTATTACAATCACCTTGTTCAATCAAAAATGCAGTCCGTAGGAACCTCATGCGAGGTAGCGGTCGATGTGAGTAATCAGCGAGATCGGCTGTCGAACGCGATTGAAAATCACGAGTTTTTTGTCGTGGGTCCGAGCGAGTGTGCGGGCGATCTAGATCTGTCCATGTCTTTAAAAAGTGGCCGAGGCTTGGTCGTCCTTGGAGAACGTGCAGCCAAGGCCATCACGGTTGAAGTTCGATCAAATCCACTTGTAAGCACCAATCTCACGGAGACGGAGCGAGCTTCCTCCCTAGAATATTCGTCGAGCAAAGAAAGGCTGACAGTGTGCGTCACTGCGGGCTTTGATCTTTTGCTGGCCTTGGGGCTTGCGAGCTACTGTAGCGTAAGCGTACATTATTTATACAGCGTGCCATTCTGGTTCTCCTTGGCGGTCTCTTTAAACTATTGGGCTCGCGCATCGGGCTTCGGCCGCATGGTTGAACTAGCGGAGCCGGGAAGAATCTTGGTTCACGGATTCTATCGGACGGCGATATTTTGCCGTGACGACACTGTGGTGTGCGTGCGAGAGACATTTGGAAGTCCTTTGTGTTACATAGAATTACTCTCGTCGGAGCACCGTCACTCGTTCTTCTGCGCGCGTGCATCCGCGGCGGTCTTGGTCCTCAAGTGGATCTTTCCGCGCGGTCCAACGCAAGACGCTCTGCCGGGAGATGAGCATGGAAGTCCCGTTGGGCGTCACGATTCCGGTGCGCCCTGACGCCTATCTCTGAACACTTGGCTGGCTGGTACCAACTGCTGGAGACCTCTTCCGCATAGAGTCCGCCCGTGGACTACTTACTCCTCTGTACCGCCGCTCTCGTCGTCGCCGCGCTCACGTTCTTCACCGGCTTCGGGCTGGGCACGCTTCTCATGCCCGTCTTTGCGCTCTACTTCCCGATCGATATCGCCATCGGCGCGACCGCGATCGTCCACCTCGCCAACAACATCTTCTCGGCCGGGCTCGTGGGAAAGCACGCGGACTGGAAGGTTGTCGCGCGCTTCGGAATCCCGGCCGCTCTCGCCGCGATCCTCGGCGCGTGGCTGCTCGAACGACTCACCGGCGCAAGCACGGTCGCGACCTACTCTCTCGGTTCGCGCGTCTACACCATCACCGTCGTCAAGCTCGTCGTCGCCGTCGTGATCGGCGCGTTCGCCGCTCTCGAACTCTCACCCGGCTTCGCGTCTCTCAGCTTCCCGCCCAGGTTCATCCTCATCGGCGGCGCGATCTCCGGCTTCTTCGGCGGCATCTCTGGCCACCAAGGTGCGCTCCGCTCCGCCTTCCTCCTGCGCCTAGGCATGAGCAAAGAACGCTTCGTCGCCACCGGAAAGATGACCGCGATCGTGATCGATCTCGCCCGCCTCGTCGTCTACGGCCTCACGTTCAAAGTCGGCCTCGCGTCCTTCCACGAGCACGGCGGCGTCGGGCTCGTCATCGCCGCAAGCCTCGCCGCGTTTGCAGGCTCCATCATCGGCGCGCGGTCGCTCCGCAAGGTTAAGATCGAAGGCCTGCGCCGGTTCATCGGCGTCATGCTGATCGTGATGGCGTTGGCCTTGGGATCAGGCTTGATCTGAATGAACGGTCGCAACGATCGCCCGCTTGTGCTTCAGCACCCCGCCTCGAAAGCAGCCGCGTAGCCGTCGAAATCATCGCCGTTCACGAACCCGTCGCTGTTAAAGTCCGCGAGGATGCTGCCAGCCTCGAACGCGATCACGAACGCGTCGTAATCGTCACCGTTCACGAACCCGTCGGCGTTGAAATCGCCCGGGCAGCGGAGCGCGAACGTGCCGATCTCGGTGGCCCAGTAGCTCGTTTCGGGAGTCTCCCCGAGCTGAATCTCGCCGATGAACCACAAGGTCTGGTCGTCATTGGGATCGATCGCGAGATCAAAGTAGTCCCCCCAGCGACCGTTCGCCCCGATCGTTCCAGCCTTCACCGTCACCAGCGCCGAAAGTTTTCCCAGTGAATCGGTCGCGCTGCGCCCCGCCACGCGGATGCTGGGCACCGTGGTCGAGGTCGACGCTCCGATCACCACACCCACGGCGTTGTTCTTGTCCGAATAAATAGCCGGGAAGAACGTGTGCTGCCCGGGCGGCGACGTGGGGTTGATGTTCCCCGATTGCACGAGCGTCACCCCGCCGCTGGTCGGCCAGGTGCCGGTGTTCATGTGGTACCAACGCGCGATGTCCTTGTTGTTCACGCGGACAGTGTGGGCGGTGTAAAGGTTGCCGTTGCGCCAGTGCACGTTGAACAATCGGTCGCCCACGGTGTCTAGCACGCCCCCGCCCTTGTTGGGCGCGCCGGTGCCGTCGGAATAGGCCGGGACGGCGACGTTGGTCGAGACCCGCGTCGGCGTTGTCCCCAGCGGGGTCTTGATAGCGCTCACCTTGAGCGCGGAGTTGTTGAGCGTCTCGACGAAGTACGGCGTGGTCGTCACGCCAAAGTGCTGAGCCACCTGGCACGACGCGCCGTTGGCGTCGCGCAGATCCTTGAACGAGGCCGCGCTGCCCGTGAGCAGCGGGGTCTTGTTGAAGATGCGGTAGATCACGCCGCCGAAACCGCCGTTGTTCAACCCGAAAAGGTTGCCCGTGACGTAGTACGCGCCCCCGTCGTACCCGAACCCGGGGTAGTCAACCCAGAAAGTGTTCGGGCCGTCCGCGACCACCGAGTTGGTGCGGTACTTGTACCACACGCCGTTGGGATCGCTGTCATCAGAGACCGCGATATCGATCCACGATTCGGTCGTGCCGTAGAACTCCAGAGCCACCACCACGAAACGCTTGGCTAGGTGGTCATAGAAACACTTGGGGTCAAAGCAGAACGTCTTGCCGCCCACTTCCTCGAAGAAGCCCGGGTCCCCGGAATCGTCGAGATTGGCCGAGAAGTCGAGCGTCCCGTCCTTCTGATAAAACGCGATGGCTGTGTTCACCGTCGTGACGATGTGATTGGGCCCGACCGCGATCGTGGGGTCGGGCGGGGTCCACCTTGTTGCGCTGATCCCCGGGAAATGTTGCCCTGGGGCCGTGCGGATCATGGTCTCGTCAAGCTCGCCCGCGACCAGGTCGTTGGGAATGCCGCGCTTGAGCTCACGCTTCTCGCCTTGGTCGTGCTCGCCGAGCATCTCCTCGATGTCGCGAACCTCGCCGCGCCACGGGCCGGTGATCTGTTTCTGAACCGGGAACGTGCGCGTGTCGATGATCCGAACCTCGGCCGACCCCGCCACCACCGCGCCCGGTGCGCTCAGGTCAATCGGCGTCGGCGGCGTAGCCACCGTTGTCATCGCGCGAAGGTTGACAGGCTGGAAGGAACGCGGACCGCGGTTTTCGGCCGAACCGTCCGAACTGATCGATGCGCACCCCGCCACCGCCGAGATCCCCGCGAGCACGGTCAAGAGACCAACGCGCCAAGGCCCGGCAGGAACGCGGTTCGTCGCGTCGGTCGTCGCTCGCACACCGCCAGCGACCCGGTTGTAAAACAGGTTGTGAACCGCGTTGTAAACCGCGTTGAAAACCGTAGGCATCTCTTGCTCCTCTTCCGTCATTCCTGTCCCGCCGAAGATCCACCGCGCCACCAAGTGCCAGAACTATCGGTCAGGTCATGGCAGTATGACAGACCGGGCGAAGTCAATCTATTGGAAACTACCCGAAGTCCTAAAATCAGGCGGCCGACGGCATGGTGGCTCGATGGTCCATACGCCGCCCAGACGGCGATGGATGCCACGCCAGGAATTCCTGACCACCTCAGCCCGGCTTCGAGCCCTTGGCAGACCGGAACCACAGAACACGAATCAGTTTTTCGCGCTCGGTTCCGAGGTGCCCGCGTGCTCAAACGCGGTCGCAAACCAGTTATCGTTGCGCCCGTGATCCCTCGTTCGGCACACACACGCACCCCTTGCCAGCCTCGACACACGAGATCAGGGACCTATAAAACCTCCTCCAAACGCCCACCGACCGGCCAGTTTGTTCCGGGCGGCATTTCCTTCCAAGCCTCACGGAACGAACCGCTGCCCGGAGATTGATCGGCACGCCGCTTTGTGTTCGTATTCACTATCATGAAGTTCAATTACTGGGCTCGCGAGCACTTCGTTGAACTTCTCTTCGCCCTCGGACCGCCCATATTGAAGTAATACCACACCTGCTCTCGAACACATTTCGTGATCGAACGCCGTGGCACGCGGCGTGCTTCGAAACCCGCCGCACACCACTCCCAACAACCCCTCGGAGGTTCTTCCATGCCCCATTGGCGTCGTTTGTTCACCGGCAGTGTCCCGTTCGGTATCGCCGTCGCAGCCTTGGCCACGCTCGCAACCCAAGTTCCCGCGCGAGCTCAATCCACACCCCAGATCTCTGACCCCGGCAAGCCTGGCTGGCGCGACGCGCTGCGCCGCGAGACCGGCGAGTTCTGCGACTCCATCAAAGACTTCACGCACGTTCACTTCGGCGATATCGCGCCCATGGCCCGCATCCAGGGCGTCCACGTTCTCCGGCCCGGCACGTCGGGCATCGCGCCGACCGACTGGGCCGCGTTCGATATCGGCACGCCGCTCCCCGAGCACGTCGTCCTGCTCGTCCACGGGCTGGACGACACCGGCGACGTGTGGAACGACCTCGCCCCCGCCATCCGCCGCCGCCCTGAACTGGCGTCGCTGGGCGTCGCGCGGCTGGACTACCCCAACGATCAATCGCTCGCCGCTTCCGCCAGTCTGCTGTATGAGGCGCTCGGGCACCTCGCGGCCGGGGGGGCACGGTCGGTCGATCTCGTGTGCCACTCCATGGGTGGCCTCATCGCGCGGGATGTGCTCACCCGCGCCGATTTTTACCGCGGCCAACCGGCCGGTCATTCCGCCAGCCGCTCCGGCAACGCCACGCCCATGCCCGATCTCCGCCGCCTCATCCTGCTCGGCACGCCCAACCTTGGCTCGCCCTTCGCGCGCCTGCAGTGCCTAAGCGAGGCCCGCGAAACACTGTGGCGCTGGATCGATTCAGACAACCACAACGTTCGCGACCTCGCTAGGTTCGATCTCGACGGCGATGGACAAGCGGGCCGCGACCTGAGGCCGGGGTCGGCGTATCTCACCGAACTCAACAAGCGGGCGGCGCTCACCTCGTCTCAACTCGCCATCACGTCCATCGTCGCGCGCGTCACGACCGCCGACGATCTGCGGCTCGAAGACGCGCTCTCCAAGCCCATCGTCAAGAAGATCCTCGGCCAGCAAGAGGCCGAGAGACTCCTCGAATCATGCCGCGAACTCACCCGAGGGCTAGGCGACGGCGTGGTCTCGGCCCGCTCGGCGCAGCTCCCGGGCTCGACCGAAACCATCTTTATCGAATCCACCCACCGAGGCATGGTCCGCGAGGTCAACGTCTTCGGTCTCGATAAACCGATCCCCGAAGCGACAACCGAAACCGCCACGCCGTTCATCGTCCCGCCAGCCATCCCGTTCATCCTAGATCGACTCGGAACGTGGGTTCAGTAGGTCGGCGCTTCGTGCCGACTCTTCTCAACAGCAAATCTCAACAGCAAACTCCCGCCGCATTCCACGATCAATGAAGCAGGGGGTCTGACCGTTGTTGCGTGTTCTCCGGACCTAGCACTCTCCCCGGGGCCCGGAAACCCAAGCATCCAGCCAGCGGCGGTCGATACGACCGGGCCAGAGGAGCCCGTCATGACCAACCGCGAGCCATACTCGTCGAATCACGCCTTCGCACCGATGTTTTCAAGGGTGCTTCCAAGAGCCATGTTCCCCGCGATCGCGGCCTTGCTCTTCCTCACGAGCTGCGTAGGCCCCGGTGACAGCGAGTCCGACGCCGCCAACACCGGACTAGACGCTCTCGCGTCGGCCAAATCCCCGGCGCCGACAACGGTCGCGCCGGTGATCGGCGCGAAAGGCAAATCTGCGTTGCCGACCGGACCCGACCTTTCCCTGAGTTCTATCTTTGACGAGGCCGCGAGCACGACCAAGCCGACAACGCTCGCGCGTGTTCGCGTTGCTGAAGCCGCGCCGCCCGCTCTGACCGACACCCCAAACACGACCCAGCCCGAGGTCGAAACAGAAATCAACACAGGGCTCGCTTCGAACGCCGCCCCGGCCCCGGCCCCGGTTGCGCCCAAGTCCGCCGACGAGCGACTTCTTGACGCGACACGCGAGCTTCGTGCGGTCTTGACCGAGCGATCAAACTCCGGCGCGCCTCGATTCGCGGACAAAGCGACCTTGGCCGCGCTTGACGCGCTGCTCGCGCCAGACTCTCTCCCGACCAGCACGGCCGACGCTTCTCTCTCGCCCGCGCAACGCTCAGTTCTCGCCGCGTTTTCGGGGTTGTTGAAAGGTTTCGCCGCGGGCCCGGCCAAGGACGGCGACCCGTCCGCCGCCGCCGAGGTCTTCGATCAAGCTAGCGCCGCGATCAGCACGGTTCAGAACGTCCGCATCGCGCAGGCCGCACTGTGCCGTCGCGTGATGGGCTTTGGTCAGTACGACCCGTTTCCTACCAACACGTTTCTGGCCGGTCGCCCCAACCGAGCGCTCGTGTACGTTGAAGTAGATCGGCTCTCGCACCGTGCCGCGCGCGACCGCGACAGCGGGGCCGCGGACCTGGGCTGGTCGTCGTCGGACTTCGACCAGATGTGGGCGGTCGAGGTTTCCGAAGAGCTCGGGCTGTGGCACGACGCCGACGGCTCGCTGCAGTGGCGTCGCCCCGAGCAGACGGTGGTCGAAGTGAGCCGCAAACGGCGTCGCGATTTTTATCTGGTCCAGACGATCGACCTTCCCGAGACTCTGAGCGTCGGCAACTACAAGCTCAAGATCGTGATCAAGGACAAGATTTCTGGCAGCACCGACGAGGTGACGGTGCCAATCCAGGTCTTGGCCGACGCCTCGGGCGCGACCCGCCCGACGGCCCAAGTCCCGGCTCGTTGAACAGCCACCTCGTTCGGATCGCGGTAATTCTGACTTTTTGGCAGATGGTTCCCCCGAAAGGCAGCCCCTCACACCTCACCCCGCCGGGCAGCCCTCTAGAAGCCACTCTCAACTTTGAATCACTGGCACGCCGCTCGCAACCGATACCCCCCAGAATCTCCTCGCGAGTCAGAACTCAGCGAGAGCGAAAGAGGCGAGTAGGATGAACGAACTAGATCACCGATGTTCGACGTATCTGCTTTGTAAGAAATGATTTAAGGAAATCGAACGCTCCGAAACCAGGGGTCGTGAATCCAAACGATGGCATGAGATCGGAAGCAGAGTGGCCTGAAGTTTGGTCTGAAGTGAGTCGGCAGGTCGGGTCGGAAGAACTGGGATAGTCCAAACCCAGTACAACCCTTGGCCTCTCTCCGGCGAATACATCCGCAGCAGCACAGCGTGCTGGAAAGCGAGATTGCGATGTTCGAGCGTTTTACAGATCGTGCCCGCAAAGTCATGGCCTTGGCCAACCAAGAAGCTCAGCGCTTCAACCACGAGTACATCGGCACCGAGCACATCCTGCTCGGGCTGGTGAAAGAGGGCTCGGGTGTCGGAGCCAACGTGCTCAAAAATCTCGACGTAGACCTGCGCAAGGTCCGCCTCGAGGTCGAGAAGCTTGTCAAGGCCGGGCCCGAGATGGTCACCATGGGCAAGCTGCCCCAGACCCCTCGGGCTAAGAAAGTTATCGAGTACGCCATCGAGGAAGCTCGCAACCTCAATCACAATTACGTCGGTACCGAGCACCTGCTGCTCGGGCTGCTGCGCGAGCACGACGGGGTGGCGGCTCAGGTTCTCATGAACCTCGGGCTCAAGCTCGATGAAGTCCGCGAGGAGGTTCTCAATCTTCTCGGGGCTGGCAGCGAGCAGTCCGAGGGAACCAGCGGCACCAGCAGCTCTGGTGAGAGCCTTTCGAGTTCCAGTTCATCGTCGAGTTCGAGTGCGAGCTCCGCGTCGGCCGCCAAGGGCAAGTCCAAAACTCCCGCGCTCGATTCGTTCGGGCGCGATCTGACCGAGCTCGCCCGTGAAGGGACGCTCGACCCGGTGATCGGGCGCGAGACCGAGATCGAGCGGCTCGTGCAGGTTCTGTGCCGACGCACCAAGAACAACCCTGTCCTCCTCGGCGAGGCGGGCGTCGGCAAGACCGCGATCGTTGAGGGGCTGGCCCAGCGCATCATCGCCACCGATGTGCCCGAGATCCTTCACGAGCGTCGCCTGGTCGTGCTTGACTTGGCGATGATGGTCGCGGGGACCAAGTACCGCGGCCAGTTCGAGGAGCGGATCAAGGCCGTGATGAACGAGGTGCGCCGCGCCAAGAACGTGATCCTGTTCATCGACGAGCTGCACACGCTGGTCGGGGCTGGCGGAGCCGAGGGCGCGATCGACGCGTCCAACGTGCTCAAGCCCGCGCTCGCTCGCGGTGAGATCCAGTGCATCGGTGCCACCACGTTCGACGAGTACCGCAAGTACATCGAGAAGGACGCGGCCTTGGCTCGTCGCTTCCAGGCGATCACGGTTGACCCACCAAGCGCCGAGCAGACCGTCGAGATCATCAAGGGACTGCGCGAGAAGTACGAGCAGCACCACCGCGTGAAGATCACCGACGCTGCGGTCCGAGCGGCCGTAGATCTTTCGGGTCGCTACATCCCCGGGCGCGTGCAGCCTGACAAGTCGATCGACGTGATCGACGAGGCGGGCGCGCGAGTCCGTATCCGCAGCATGAGCAAGCCGCCAAATCTGGCGGAGATCGAGGCCGACATCGAGCGGCTGAGCGTGTCGAAGGACGAGGCCGTCAAGGCTGCGGACTATGAGCGGGCGGCCGAGCTGCGCGACCAGGCCGAGCAGATGCGTAAGAAGAAAGAGGACATGCAGAAGCAGTGGCGCGCCAAGACCCAGGAGGTCGACGGCGTGGTCGATGAGGACGTGATCGCCGAGGTCGTCTCCAAGATGACCGGCGTCCCGCTCAAGCGTCTCGAGAAGGAAGAGGCTCAGCGCCTGCTCGACCTCGAGAAGGAGCTGCACAAGAAGGTCATCAGCCAAGACGAGGCGATCAAGGTCGTGTCAAAGGCGATCCGTCGCGCTCGCGCGGGGTTGAAGGATCCCAAGCGTCCCGCCGGTTCGTTCATCTTCGTCGGGCCCTCGGGCGTCGGCAAGACGCTGCTGTCCAAGGCCTTGGCCGAGTTCATGTTCGGCGACGAAGAGGCGCTCGTACACCTGGACATGTCCGAGTACATGGAGAAGCACAACGTCTCGCGGCTCGTCGGCGCGCCCCCCGGTTATGTCGGGTACGAGGAAGGCGGGCAGCTCACCGAGCGCATCCGCCGTCGCCCGTACTCGGTGATCCTGCTCGACGAGGTCGAGAAGGCCCACCCCGACGTGTTCAACATGTTGCTGCAGATTATGGAAGAAGGTCGGCTGACCGACAGCTTCGGGCGCAACGTGGACTTCCGCAACACGATCCTGATCATGACCAGCAACATCGGCGCTGACCTCATCAAGGGCGGCGGCGGGTTCGGCTTCGCCAAGCGTTCCGCCGACATCGACCACGACAACGTCAAGACGGTGCTGATGAAGGAGATCGAGCGGTTCTTCCGCCCCGAGTTCATCAACCGCCTCGACGACATCATCGTCTTCCGCCCGCTGACTCGCGAGGACCTCAGCAAGATCGTGCTCTACGAAGTAAGCAAGGTCGCCAAGCGGCTCAAGGACCAGGCTCTGACCATGGAGCTCGACGACGTTGCTCGCGAGTTCCTGATCGAGAAGGGGTACAACCCCGAGTACGGCGCGCGGCCACTGCGTCGCTCGATCGGGACGTACATCGAAGACCCGCTTAGCGAGATGCTCCTGTCCAAGGACATCCCCGTCGGCGGTACGGTGCACGTGACCCGCCGCAAGGACAGCGACGGGAACTTCGAGGATCACCTGTACTTCACGGCCACGGCCCCGACCCCGCCGCCGGAGACCGAGAAGCCGGTGGGGGCCAACGCGGGCTCGACGTAAGAGCTAGGCGTCAAGGTCTGGGCGTCAAGATCTGGGAGTCAAGATCTGGGCGTCAAGCGTGACGGTCAATCGAAAGCATCCACGACACCCGAGCGTCCGCACGCTCGGGTGTTTTCTTTCGCTTCCAAGTCTCGGCTCGGCTTCGATCTCTTCGAAAGCTTGAAGTTCAGATTCTTCTCGTTGAACTCGAAGGTTTGGCAGAGCTCCAAGGACTCGAAGAAATCAGAAGAGCGGTCAGTTCCCCTGAATATTCAGGACCGTGTCCGGCGCGAGCTTGGTGATCGACACCGTGCGCTGCGGCGGGAGTCTGGAATAGTCGAACTCGGCCTTGAACTCCACGAGGTCGCCGATGGCAAGCCCGTCAAGCGAGACTCCTTGCATGGGCGGGAACGGCATGATCATCGAGTTCATCCCCTTCGCGTCGCCCTTGCTGTTGACCCAGTCTTCGATACGTTCGTGGTGGATCTGGAGCATGGAGCCCTTCACCGTTGGGTCGGGGAGCTGCTCGATGCGGCCTCGGATGGTGTAGGTTTTTTTGGTCAGCGAGGGCGAGGTCGGCGAGGGCGTGCTCGGCGCAGTAGACGGCGAATCGGGCGTTGGCGCGGTCGGAGCGTTGTTCGATGCCGATGGTCCGGACGTTGCGCGAAAGATTATTGTCGCCACGACCCCGGCCACCGCGAACGCGGCAATTGCCGGGAGGATCCGAACCAGTGAAGACGGTGCGCCCATGGATGAAAAGATAGGAAGCAGACGGAAGAGGAGGTCGATGAAGCGGACGAGAGCGCCGAAATAAAAACCGGGGCCATAGGCCCCGGCTCGCTTCAGGTTCTTTGAGTTCGATTAGGCGCCCTTGACCGTGACGAGGTCCTTGACGGCGTTAAAGTCGTTGACGAGGTCGAAGGTGAAGCGCATCGACCAGGTCTGGCCGGGGACGGGGTGGATGATCTTGCTGCAGAGTTCGCGCTTGTACCAGTCGCGGTTGCCGCGGTTATAGACGATCATGCCCTGGCGGCGCTGGCGCTGGCCCTTGCGAAGGCCTCGCTTGGCCTCGGGGTCGTTGCGCATGAGCCGCTCGAGCGTGCTCTTCTGGTCGGCGGTGCGAGGGGCGGCGGCGATCGTGCAGACGATGCTCTGGCCAGCCTTGATATTGTCGAAGATGCTCGTCTCGGGCATGGGTCGTTCCTTGGTCTGCGGCCTGGAGGTCTGGGGTCTAGGGTCTAGTGCCCGCGAGGTCTCGGTCAGAATTCTGGCTCCCCAGCGTTCCGGGTAGGGTCGAAATGATAGACGAGGGCTTCGCAGAATCCACCCGCCTGTGCTGACCCTCGCCAACGCTCGTCTACACTTCCTCTATGACTGACCAGCCCGCCAACCAAGACCATCAAGGCGACCATCAAGGCGACCATCAAGGCGACCATCAAGGCAACTCGCAAGGCAACCCCGGACCGGCACCACGCGACGTGCCGCCATTTGACCCAAGCGCGGCCCACCAGCAGCGGCCCAAGCTGCGGGCGGTGCGAGGTTTCCCGGCCCAGGTGGGCGAGCAGCAGGTCCTCGGGCTGGCCGACGCCCGGCAGATCTCGGATCGCGTGGTTTTCACCATGCCGGGGGCTCAGTTGATCCTGCCGCTGATGGACGGAAGCCGTGACGTGGACACGATCGTGTCGGAGGTGGGTCGGGGGTTGAGTCGGCCTCTGGTCGAGCAACTGGTGGCCCAGCTTGACGATGCGGGGCTGATCACCGGGCCGACGTTCGACGCCATGGTCGCCAAGATGCGGGCAGACTTTGACAACAACCCCGTGCTTCCCCCGGCCTCGACCGCCGCGATGGCCGACGCCTTGGCGACCCAAGCCTTGGGCGAGGGCGCGACCGACGACCAGAAGAGAGAGGAAGGGCCGATTAAGCTCAAGGCCGCGTTCGACGAGTGGATCGCTCAGGCTCTCCAGAATGTCCAGAACCCCAGCTTTGACACGCTGCCCAAGGCGATCGTGGCCCCGCACATCGATTACGCTCGCGGCTGGCTGAATTACGCTTCGGTGTGGGGGCGGATGCGGGTGGTGGATCGTCCCGATCGAGTGATTATTCTGGGGACCAACCACTTCGGCGAGGGCACCGGGGTGGTGGGGTGCGACAAGGGGTTCCAGACGCCGTTTGGGACTTGCGAGGTCGATGCGGAGGTGGTCGAGATCATGCGCAAGCGGCTGGGCGACACGCTGTTTGCGAATCGGTACGACCACGAGCGCGAGCACTCGATCGAATTGCAGATCCCGTGGATCCAGCATATTTTGGGCGCGGACGAGAACGGGAAATTTTGTAAGGTTTTCGGGGCGCTCGTTCACGACCCGGCCGTGAATAACGGCGAGAGTTATGACGGCAAGGGTGTAGCATTAGAGCCGTTCGTGGCGGCACTTCGAGAAGTGTTCGAAACGCTTCCGGGTAAGACTCTTGTTATTGCATCCGCCGATCTCAGCCACGCCGGGCCGGCGTTCGGCGATCAGGAGACGCTCTTCGGCGAAGAGGAAGCCCCGACTCAGGCTCGCAACAAGGTGTTTCAGCACGACCGCGAGATGATCGAGTTCGTTCGGCAGAACAAGCCCGAGGAGCTGGTCGCGGCCATGGCGTGGCAGCAGAACCCCACCCGCTGGTGTTCGACGGGGAACCTGGTGGCGACGCTGCTGGCGGTGAAGCCGGCGGACGTGCAGTTGCTGAATTATGCGGCCGCGCTTGACCAGCAGGGGGCGGGGATGGTGAGTAATGTTGCGATGGTGATGAACTGAAGAATTGAGATGGGCTTCAGCGCCCGATGATGGTGTGTTGATAGCCCCGTTCGAGATGCTGGCAATTCGAGCTGAGCACTCCGATGATTCGCCACCCTTCGGGCGTGCGAGCCCAACACGGCGAGCCCGACATTCCATGCTTGACCGCGTGATGGTCGAACTCAACCGTGATGCTCCGGGGCCGCTGAGGGTGTGATGCCGGTATGACTCGACCGTGCAACACGACCGTTGTGAATGTTCCCACGCCCGTCAACCTGAACTCAGAAGAAGCTGTTCGAGTGAGGACAAAGATATCGTCCCCGGGGCTCAAGAGATAGTCAAGGTCGATGCCGATGGTTGTATAGCTGTACGGCAGGGGAGGATCGAGGTCCAGATATGCGATGTCGTCTTCGGGGCGAGATTCCGGCGTGCGCGTGTAGTTGGTGAGGAATCCATCCACAACGATGCGACCACGATCGAGACCAATGCAGTGGTAGGCCGTCAGGAGGCGATGCGGGCTTATGATGCACGCTGTTCCCGAATCCATCGGCCGTGATCCAAAGATCGGTTGCTTGTGGTCCGGTTGCGGCTCGGCGTTTTCCGTGAATACATCTTCCGTAAGTATCATAGAAACTGGCGGAAATCCCTCGAAGTAAAACGCGGGCGTCGGATTGGTGCGCACGGCGCAGCCGCCGCCCTGCCCGATGAGCAGGGCGGCGGTCGCAACCGCTGTGAAGAATCGCCGAATTACCATTTGGTCACGATCATCGTGTATTGGGTTCCGTTGACTGGGTCCTCGGTCTTGAGATATGGTACACCACCCATCTGCTTGCGGTTCAGCGTCGCGCTGCCAAACTCAAGGAAGACGCCAGCAATCTCGGTTTGAATGGATGCGATACCGTTTCGGAGGCAGAAGGTGCCGAGGGAATCGCGGTCGAGAGTGAATGTAATCGTCCCGTCGGTGTTCTGGACCACCGTGGCGTGGTCCGCGGGAACATCGGCAAGGCGGTCGCCGACGACGTTGGCATCAAGCGTGAACGAGACGCGTGCCGTGCTTGCGTTGTATTCGAAGGATGCGTTCAGGATGTCCCGGGTGGCGCAACAGTCGGCACCACGGATTAGCTGGGGCAGCCCTTGGGTTGGTGGCCGAAGCTCGATCGGGTATTCACGCCCGGGGTTGTTGTTGGGACGCCAGGTCTTCCGCCCGTCGGGATATTGCCAGACGGTTCCAGGAGGGGCCCCGGTTGGCGGGGTGATGGTTGTGTTTGGAGGTACAAGCCCGCCCGGTAGGATATCGCGGATCGGGTTGATCTTAATCTCAAGAGTCTCTGTCAAGCACGAACCATCAACGTAATAAGTGCAACGTGAAGCGGTGGCTTCGCACGCAGAGAGAATCAAGCCAGCTCCCGCGGCCGATGCGATCAACCCAACGAGCGACCAAGACATTGTTTTCTCAAAAATCACAGTCTGTCCTTTCGAGAAGTATAAAGGCTGTCTCTTATACACATCTCCGAGCCCACGAGACTAAGGCGAATCTCGTATGCCGTCTTCTGCTTG
>ENA-ORBV01001625-ORBV01001625.1-microbial-mat-metagenome-genome-assembly--contig:-NODE-1625-length-49543-cov-7.686734_pt1 | contig 49543 bp, 46 predicted proteins | sample MGYA00237777_ERZ505514 | MGnify/ENA primary metagenome ERZ505514 (study PRJEB26160, sample SAMN06269048) | microbial mat metagenome | isolation source: Oligotrophic lake microbial mat | place... | reverse complement strand
GGCCAGTTCAGCGAACACCAGGCGAGCCGCCATCGGGCCGGTCATCGCGTGCTGGTAGTCGACGACGAGCCCAACGCCTTGGCCGCGCTGGCCTTCTTGCTCGAGGAAGAGGGTTTCGTCGTCGAGACCGCGACTGACGGGTGTCGCGCCTTACCCAAGGTGTTTGAGTTCAGGCCGGATGTTCTGATCGTCGACGTCGAGATGCCGGGGCTCAAGGGCCCGGACCTCGTACGAAAGGTGCGCGAAGACCGACCAGAGCTTCCGGTGATCCTGATGACCGGACACGGCGACCACGTGATCACTACCGCCCAGATGGAGCTCCGAGCTAGCCACATCCGCAAACCCATCGAAGTCGCCGAGCTGGTCTCGGCAATCGACCGCGCACTCGAAAAGGAACGCTAAGTCATGCCACTGCAATACTACATAGAAAAACTTAATCTCGACGAGGCGGAGCTGCAGAGTCGTCGCGACTTCTTCGAGATCACTGCCGATGATCTGACAACGCTGGCCGGTCTGAAAACCTTTGCCGAGAAGCATACCGACGACATCGTGGAAGACCTCTACCGCCTGATCCTCGGGCATCCCGAAGCGAAGAAGCAGTTCACCGAGCACGCGACCCTGGTGCGCGTGAAACGAGCGCAGCGCGACTACTTCCTCGGGCTGTTCTCTGGCCGCTGCGATCTGGCGTACGCTCAGGACCGGCTTCGCATCGGGATCGCCCACGAGCGCGTCGGCGTGCCTCCGAAGTGGTACCTCGGCGCGTACGCGCGCTACCTGCGATCGATCTTCGACCGGCTCGTGGTCGAGCTCCCGGATCCCGCCCAGGCACGCGCTGCGTACCAGAGCATCGAGAAGCTCGTCGCGTTCGACACGGCACTCGCGATGGACACCTACATCGCTGCGCAACTCGGCGCGCTTGAGCGCCATCAAGCCGCGATTCGCGAGCTCTCGACGCCGATCATCCGGCTCTATCAGCAGGTGCTCCTGCTCCCGTTGATCGGAACGATCGACACGCATCGCGCGGACCAGCTGATGGAAGCGGTGCTGCTAAAGGTGGTCGAGGAGCAGGCCCACGTCATCATCATCGACATTGCCGGCGTTCCGCTCGTCGACACCAAGGTCGCCGATCACCTGCTCAAGACCACCGAAGCCGTGCGCTTACTCGGAGCGCAGACGATTCTGTCTGGGATCTCACCGATCATCGCCAAGACGATCGTGAACCTCGGCATGAATATCTCGGCGATGCATACGAAGAGTCGACTCGCGGACGCGCTGGAGCTCGCATTCGAGATCATCGGGAAGCGTGTCACGTCGAGCGCCAGGAACCACCCTTCGGCGCCCGCGGAAGCCACGGAGAAATCGTGAGCGCTCACGGATCCATCCCTGTACTTCGCATCGGCTCCACGCTGCTGGCGTCGATCCAAGTCGAGCTTCGTGACACCATCGCGGACGCGTTCCAGGAGGATATCCTCCAGACGATCGCCAAGACGGGTGCAACCGGGCTCGTGATCGACATCACCGGCCTCGAGATGGTCGATAGCTACGTCGGGCGCGTGCTGACGAACACGGGCCGCATGGCAACGCTCATGGGCACCCATGCGGTCGTCGTGGGGATGCGACCGGTGGTCGCCGCCACGCTCGTGCGGATGGGGTTTCGGATGGAAGGAGTCTTGACGGCGCTCAACGTGGACGCTGGGCTCGCGCTCGTCTCGGAGCTGATCGCGCGCCGTCACGGCGCCGGCCGGTAATCACCCATGACAGTCCTGTCTAGTGAGAACCTGATCCTCGCGTCCGAAGACGATGTGATGCTCGCGCGTCGCAAGGTACGGCTGCTCGCCGAGACCCTCGGCTTCGACCCGTTCGCGACCGCCGCGATCACGACGGCGACCTCGGAACTGTGTCGCAATGTGTGTGTCCATGCCGTGAAAGGTACCGCCCGCTTGGAGCAGATCGGCAGCGGCGGCCGGACCGGCATCCGCTTGGAGGTCCGGGATGAAGGTCCCGGAATTCCCGATATCGATCGCGTGCTCTCCGCGGGTCAGCGCAGCGTAGGATCACTCGGCCTCGGTTTATCGGGAAGCCGGCGTTTGGCAGACGAGTTTCGCATCGAGACGATCGTAGGGCGCGGAACCGTGGTCACGGTGGTGAAGTGGAAACGACCCACCTGACCGCATGGATCGGTGATGCCGAAACCATCCCGATTCTCGACGATGCTTCGATTTCGGTCGCGCGCGAGTACGTACGCAAGCTCGGCGGCGAGTATGGACTCCCCCGGGAGGTCATCGAGAGCATCGCGGTGGCCGCGAGTGAGCTCGCGCGCAACCATCTTCTTCACGCGCGTGGGGGACGGTTTGCAGCCAGGCCGATCGAACGTTGCGGCGTGAGGGGTCTCGAGCTGATCGCGGCCGATCGCGGACCGGGTCTTTCCGATCCGACGGGTGCCCTCGATGGCACGATCTCGACCGGCGGTGGGCTCGGCAGTGGACTCGCAGGCGTTCAACGCTTCATGGACGAGCTCGACTTCGACATCCGGCTCGACGAAGGAACCTGCATTTGGGCCCGTAAGTTCGCCGCCCCGGTTCCGTATGGCTCGCAGGTCGCAATCCTCGGGCGACCCTGCGAGGGAGAACGCGAGAGCGGCGACGATGCCGCCTTCGTGCGGCACGACGATTCGTTGACAATAGGCGTCGTCGACGGTCTAGGACACGGGATCCTGGCGCGCGACGTCGCGGCGCCGGCGGCAGCGCTCCTCCGAAGCCGTGCCGAGCTTTCGCCTGTCGAGATCCTCCGCGCGGTCGACGAAGCGCTCAGCGGAGCTCGTGGCGCCGTGATGGCTGTGGCACGCGTGGATCGGATGCTCGCGCAGTTCGAGCACGCTGGCGTCGGCGACGTGCGCACTCATCTCTACCGACCGCGCGAGTGCCACCGCTTCTCGCAAGTCCCGGGCGTGCTCGGTGCGGCGGAGCAGCGAGGTCGGAAATGGGTTATCGAGCGTGAGCCCATGCAGAACCACGACGTGATCGTGATGTTCAGCGATGGCCTCACGACTCGCGTGGACATCTCGGGTGAGCTGCAGCTCCTACGCCGACACCCAATCGTGATCGCAGCGCACCTGCTCGAGAAGTTCGGCCGCTCGAACGACGACGCACTGGTGCTCGTCACCAGGTAAGTTGGTAGCCGGCGGTAAGGCTGTGCTCCCGGTTCCCGCTCCTCGGCTTCGTTCAGAAGTAGCCCTCGCGCTTGCGTTTCTCCATGGCTGCGTCTTCATCACTGTCAATCAGGCGCCCTTGGCGTTCGGAAGTTCGTGTGTCTAAGATTTCACGAACGATGTCTTGGACACTGGCTGCGGAGGAGCGAATCGCGCCTGTGTTGGGCCAGCAACCCAGCGTGCGGAACCGCACCTTTTCCGTGCGAGGCGTCTCGCCGGGGAGGAAGCGCATGCGTTCGGGCTGATCGGGAACGATGAGCGTTCCCTGCCGATCCACCACGGGCCGTTCACGAGCAAAATACAGGGGAACGACCGGGATATTCTCGCGCAGGATGTAAAGCCAGACGTCGGCTTCAGTCCAATCCGAGAGGGGAAACACGCGGACCGATTCGCCTTTTGCTATCTTGCCGTTGAAGAGGCGCCACAACTCTGGTCTTTGAGTTTTGGGTTCCCATTGGAAGTGCTCATCACGAAATGAGAAAACGCGTTCCTTGGCCCGTGAGCGTTCTTCATCGCGGCGAGCCCCACCAATCGCTGCATCGAACTTGTGTTCTCGTAGAGCGTCGAGGAGCGCTTGCGTCTTCATGACGTCCGTGTAGGCGCCGCCAGAATCAAAGGGATTTAGCCCATCCTTCACACCTTGGTGATTGATGTGTCGGATCAGGTTTACACCTAGGCTAGCGGCGGTTTGGTCGCGGAATTCGTAGAGTTCCTGGAACTCCCAGGTCGTGTCCACGTGCAGGAGTGGAAAGGGAATGGGGCCCGGGTGGAATGCCTTCCTGGCCAGGTGTAGCAGTGCCGTCGAATCCTTCCCGACCGAATACATGAGTACTGGATTGGAGAATTGCGCAGCCGTCTCCCTCAAGATGTGGATGCTTCCCGCCTCCAAGTCATCCAAATAGGAGCGCGCGTTTGCGGTCAGACTCCTCGCCACAAACGCCCTCGGTTCCAGTTCTGAGTTCGCTCAATGCTGCGGCTGACGGAGCGCCCCATTCTTTCCACGGCCGCGTCCACCGCGCCGAAACTAGTGGTTCCGAGTTCTGTCAGGGTCGAAGTGCCAATCTGTGCTCCATGCACGGTCACCTGACACTCTTTGTCAACGCCGCCTTTGGGTCCATTAATGTCGGCAATCCGCACCACCACCCCACTTAGCTTGTCTCCAAAACGGCTCAATTGAAAACCGATCCTGCGCATCACATACTCGCGAAGCTCTTGGGTGCCTCGAAGACCTCGAAAACGGATTTGCACACGCATCGTCAACGTCCTTGTTAGAGAGTGGAGGGTTTTCGTTCCAGATAGTGTCTTCCTGTACGTTTACGGCCTGGGCTTGGTGTCGGCAATAACAGAATAACTACATGACATGTCGGCTTATGCGACATATCGCGCGACAGTCTGAAGCTAGCGCCGCATCGCAAGAATGTCGGCCTCGTCGCGCGAGAAGAGCTGTTGCAACAGCGGGTGCTGATAGTGGCGCTCCGCTGTGATGGCGTAGAAAGTCTCAAGAAGCCCAGGCACCACGCAGTATTCGTGGAGAGTATGCGCCAGCAACTCATCGCGCACGACCACTCGTGGCATGAGCGCGATAGCCTCTGCGTCCCGCGCCAAGAGCCGCATCGTGGCCATATCGTCGACTTCGGCAAGAATTCGCAACGGAACACCGAGCTGCTGGCAGAGCGCGTCGAACTCTGTGCGAATGTCGCTATCAGGCCCGGGAACAATCAACGGAATGTCGCGCAAATCCTGAGGGAAACGAAAGGCACGCCGCCGCTTGCGGCCGATCAAACTGACGGGTTGACTGGCAAGCCTGCGACAGCGCCAGCCCGTCTCCGAACCACGCGCACTCGGACGGTTGGAAAGCACGAGATCCAAGCTGTGGCTTCCGAGCTTGCTCAATAGCTCGTCGAAGCTTCCTGACTGCAAGCTCAATTTCACCTCATCCTGCAGCAGCAGCGGCTTAATGAACGACTCTTGAAAGTTGCGCGAAAGCGTGGCAACCGCGCCGACTCGGAACAGGTGCTCCCGCTGCCGGCCCTGCTCAAGCGTAGCCACCAGCTCTCCTCCCGTCGCAAAGATGTCCTCCGCGTAGTCGAGTGCGATGCGGCCAGCTTCAGTCAGAACGAGCCTGCGTCCTTCGCGTGCGAACAGCTGCTCACCGAGTTGAGCTTCCAAGCTTTGGATCTGCGCGGAGAGCGCCGACTGGGCAACGCGCAGACGCTGCGCCGTGCGAGTGAGGTTGCCGTCTTTTGCGACGGCCCAAAAATAGTGGAGGTGGTGAAAATTGAGTCTTCCGAGGCTCATACAATGTTCTTTATTAGAGATTAAATTAATCTGAATTATGTCTTTTATTAGAACGATGTCTAGAGCTACACCTTCCATTCATGGATATCGAAGGCCCCTGGTCTTTCTGGATCAGCCTTATTTCTCTAGCCATTCCAGCTATTTTTGGAATCGCCGCAGCGTGCGTGAATGCCCGGACCCCCTTTTACCGTGCGGCGGGCGTTGCCAGTGCCGCATGGCTGCTCTCCGCGCTCGTGAGCTTAGCGATTGCGGTCGCTCCCCTGGTCGCACCCGGGCAGCTCCGTGGCTGGGGGGTGCAGCTCAACGTGTTGACGGCGGTGATGCTTCCACTCGTCTGCACACTCGGTTGGGTTATCGTTCGCTATTCGCGAACGTACCTCCAAGCTGAGCCTGAACAAGCGCGCTATGTGCGCTGGCTGTTGGTTACGTTGGGGGCGGTCACCATGCTAGTCATGAGTAACGATCTGCTCATCATCGCCCTGGCTTGGACCACGACCAGTGTGGCGTTGCACCAACTGCTCACTTTCTACAGTGAGCGCCCGGCCGCGCTTTTGGCGGCGCACAAGAAGTTTCTCGTAAGCCGCCTGGCTGATCTCTGCATGGTTGGCGCGTTGGTGCTCGTGCAATTGAATGTCGGAAGTCTACAGCTAGAAGAGGTCGAGGCTTGGGTGCGTCAACACCAGAGCCTGCCACTCCCCATGCACGTCGCGGCGCTGCTGTTTGCCGCTGCTGTTTGCCTCAAGTCGGCACAGTTGCCGTTTCATGGGTGGTTGATTCAAGTGATGGAAGCGCCGACGCCCGTCTCGGCATTGCTGCATGCCGGCGTGGTCAATATCGGCGGATTTCTGATGATTCGTTTGGCGCCACTCATGGCAGCTGCACCAGCAGCTCAACTACTCTTAGTGGCGGTGGGGCTCACAACGGCTGTGCTGGCTGCGTTGGTCATGACCACCCGGGTGAGTATCAAGGTTAGCCTGGCCTGGTCCACGGCCGCCCAGATGGGGTTCATGCTGGTCGAGTGCGGTTTGGGCGCCTGGCAGCTCGCGCTAGTCCACTTGGTAGCGCATTCTTGCTACAAAGCACATGCCTTCCTAAGTTCTGGAAACACGGTGGCCGAGTGGCGTGCGCTGTCGCTGCTTGCGAAGGCTCAGCCTCTGACCATCCAGCGCTTGGCAGTGAGCGTCCTGGGAGCAGGAGTGATCCTAGGAGCCGGCGTTTTGGGTATCTCAAGGTTCCTGCCGGGACACACTGTGTCCTCGGCGGTACTCGCTTTGCTGATGACGCTGTCTTTAGTCCCGCTCTTGGCGCAAAGCTCGGCGGCAAGCCTGCTCGGCTGGAAGAGCGTGCTAACGCGAGGCCTGGGCGTCACGCTGCTCTATGTTGGTTGGCATGCTAGCGCGATTTGGCTCTTGCCAGTGCCTGAGGTGGAGCACACCGAATGGGGGTGGAGTCTCTTAGCCCTGGGAACAACCGGGCTCTTCTTGGTCCAGGTGAGCTTGCAATTGAGCCCCCACGGCCGCTTCGCCACGTGGCTCCATCCTCAGCTTTTCGCCGGATTCTTCCTCGATGAACGCTTCACGCGTTGGACGTTCGCGCTTTGGCCACCGCGCGTTAGATTAACGCCCCGTTCGCTTAACTTCCCTGCCCTCGCCGAGTCATTGGAGACATGACCATGAACACCAAGACACCAGCAAGCAGCGCCACAGCTATCCAGATCGACGACGGCGCACCGGATCCAATCATCGAACGAGCCATTGAGCAAGCATGCTCGCGCATTGCGCCCAGCTGGCCGCTCGATCGCTTCATTGCGGTCAATCCACTGTGGAGCCTCACGGATCGGCCGCTAAAAGAGGCGTCCGCGGAGCTTCACGCACTCTCTGGCGCGCAGCTGCTGATGCCGCGAGCTTGGTATCGTGAGGCACTGGCAAAGGGGCTCCTCCGGCACGAGCACCTTGAATCGGCGATAGCGCGTCACGATGCCTCAATCACTTGCGCTCAGCTCCTAGAACTCTTGGAGCGCGATGCGCCTGCGATCCCGAAGCGATCGAAGGTGACGGACGTGCTGGATGCCGAACCCGATGGTACGCACAACCCACGCTGGCGCGAGTTTGTCACCAACGGCATCAGCCAGTATTGCGCCGCGTACTTCGATGATGGGCAGGCATCGCTCGGGCCCAACCGCACGTTGGGGCTCTACGGGAGTTGGCACAAGCAAGCACAGAAGGACCGTGCGCCTGCGCTTCTAATGGGATTTTCTCAATATTTAGGCGTCGTGAGGGAATTGCCGGACACGGCCGGAGAGCTTCTGCAACGTACGCTCTTGGATCTGGAGGTGCCGCCGGCCGAGTATGAAAGCTATCTGACGAGCCTGCTGCTCGATGTCAACGGCTGGGCTGCTCTCTGCATGTACCGTCGCTGGACTGCTCGACTCGCCGGCGGAGACGACCACCACATCATCGACTTGCTCGCCATTCGAGCAGCCTGGGAATGGCTCCTTCACCGCTCAGGGGGAGGGAGCCTAGCGTTGCGCTGGCAGCTGGCGCGAGCGAGCTGGTCAACAATTGACGCATTGTCACGCACATCGCGGGCCCAAGATTGGTTGTTCCAAGAAGCCCTTGAAATCGCCTTTCAAGAAACCATCATCGCCGAGTTGCCCCGAGGCCTAGACCAACGCAGGCCGAAGGAAGTGCGCGTGCAGGCGGTATTCTGCATCGACGTTCGTTCGGAAGTTTTCCGCCGCGCGCTTGAATCGCAATCGGCTTCCGTACAAACACTCGGGTTCGCTGGATTTTTCGGGCTGCCGGTGGAGTACCAGGCACTCGGTGCGGAGCACGCTCGACCGCAACTCCCGGGCTTACTCCCTGCGCGCTACCGCATGACCGATTCAGGGCTGAATGAAAGCACCCAAGCACAGCGAACCTTCCGGCTGAGCCTGAGCAAGTCTTGGAAATCTTTCAAGACGGGCGGGCTTTCGACATTTGCCTTCGTTGAAGCGATGGGCCTTCCTTACGCCGTGCGTTTGCTCTCCGACAGCTTGGCCAAAAGCCCCCAGCTGGACGTCGACACCGTCGGCCTCAATCGCGACGAACGAGTGCTTCGCAAACCGCGGCTCACCGAGTTAGTGGACGGGACTGCGCTCGATCGGAACACGCGCTGTGATCTGGCCGCTGGAATACTGCGCGGCATGAGCCTCACGCATGACTTCGCTCCACTCGTTTTCCTAGTTGGGCACGGGAGCGAAACGAAGAACAATCCTCACGCTTCCGGGCTCGACTGTGGTGCTTGCTGTGGGCAGACGGGTGAAGTGAATGCCCGCGCCGCGGCAGCCCTCCTGAACGATCCCGAAGTGCGCGCTGGGCTTGCCGACCGGGGCATTTCGATCGAGGAAAGCACGCGGTTTGTCGCTGGGCTTCACAACACGACCACCGACGAGACCGTGATGTACGATCTGGACGAGCTTCCAGCCTCGCACGCCAATGCCTCGGAGGAACTTCGCGTGTGGTTAGCGCACGCGGGAGCCAGCGCGCGCCGCGAACGTTCAGCCTCGTTAGGTCTTTCAGGCTTGGATGAAAGTGCACTCCTCGCCAGCGTGCGCCAGCGAACACGCGATTGGGCCGAGGTGCGCCCCGAATGGGGACTAGCCAACAATGCCGCATTGATTGTGGCGCCACGCGAACATTGCCGGCATCTCAAGCTGAACGGGCGTTCGTTTCTCCACGAGTACCGGCATGAGGAAGATGAAGAATTTGCGATTCTGGAGTTCATCATGACGGCTCCGATGTTGGTAACGCATTGGATAAATTTTCAGTACTACGCCTCCACCGTGGATAATCTTCGCTATGGCAGTGGCAACAAGGTATTACACAATGTGGTCGGTGGACACCTGGGTGTGTTCGAAGGGAACACGGGCGATCTGCGCATCGGGCTGCCGCTGCAGTCACTGCACGATGGGAACACATGGGTGCACACCCCGCTTCGCTTAAGCGTGTTCATTGAGGCACCGCGTGCGGCGTTGGAGTCCATCTTGCGCAAGCATCAGAAGGTGAAAGATCTAGTAACGCTCGGCTGGCTCACGCTGTTTCAAATCGATTCGGCTGAGCACGCCGTGCACTTGTACGGTGAGAATGGTTGGATGCGACAGTAACCGACCCACGACAATTCTCCCGCTCGCCTTTCGCTTGGTTGCCTCCCTCTTCTCGCACGATTAGCCTCCGCGCCATGCCTAGATTGGACGCAGTCCTTCCACTCACACTTCGCGACGTCGAACGTGCGGAGATCCTGCGTTCTTCGCTGTCGAAGTACTTTCCCGAACTTGGTACGCTTTGGATCGTGGTCCCGGATCCCCAACTCCCTGCAATCCGCGAAGCGCTTCGCAAGCAGAAGGTGGAAGCTCAAGACCTAAGACTCGTGCCCGAAACCGAAATTGTTCCGGAGTTTCGGCTCACGCCAACGCTCCGCGGCTGGTACAAGCAACAGGTCATCAAGTTGGCCATCGCGGAGCACGTAGCGTCGCGAGCTTACCTCACGCTGGACGCCGACGTGATTTGCACGCGTCCCTTCACCGTCGCCGAGGCCGCTCCAGACCTCGTGCCTTACTTCGTGATCCCCGAAGATCGGCATCCGCGCTGGTATCGGCACACCGAAGCGGCGCTCGGGATGAAAGCGATTCGGAAAGGCGTGGTGCACAATGTCACCCCCGCCATTTTGGTGCGAGACGCCGTGCTTGAAATCCGGGACTATTTTGAACACAAGCCGTTAATCCTGAGCGTTCGCGGCGTCAAGCAAGCGATCGCGCTCGGGCGCTCCCGGTTCGGAAAAAAGGGCAAATTTGCGCGCTGGCGACTCATGCTCGCGGCAGGCGCACCCTGGACGGAATATGCGCTTTACTACACGTACCTTGAGGCCACGGGCCACATTCGCAATTTCCACGTGGAAACGGCGCAAGCGATCTATGACATTGAGCGCTCTTGCTGGCAAAACGATAAAGATAACTTTGGCGAGTGGGATCCGGCGCCATGCTTCGAGGGCCAAGGCCCGCCCTGGTTTGTCGTCGTGCAATCCAACACACAGCTCGATCCAGCGATCGTCTGGGACAAAGTAGAACGTTACCTTAAAACCGCGTGATGCGCGGCTCTCTTTGCGCGTGGAGTGATACAATGCCTCGCCAACCCAACGGCTTCTGGGGAGCACCCACGTCCACGATAGATTGGTGCGAGTCCAACTACACGATCACTCCTTACGTAGCGGAGTTCTTCAATACAGTTTCCAGTTTGGCGATCGTGGCTGTTGCCGTGGCAGGTATTGTTTTGCACATTCGGCTCCTTGAACGCCGATTTCTCGCAGCCTTCGCGGCTGTCGCGGTGGTGGGAGCAGGGAGTGCCGCGTTCCACGCGACGTTGCGCTTTGGCCTCCAAATGCTGGATGAGCTGCCAATGCTCTATTCGGCCTTAATCATGGTTTACATCTTGACCGAGAGGCGACCTAAGCGACGCTTTGGTGTCTGGTTTCCGTGGCTGCTCTGCGGGCACGGACTGCTCATCACCCTGCTCACATCCCTCACCCAGGGTCCGGTGCAGTTTTACTCATTCCACATCAGCTTTGGCACCCTTGAACTGTTCGCGCTGGTTCGCGTATTTCAGATCAGCCGAACCCATGCAGCGGCCAAAGCACGTGGCGTCTTTTGGTTTGGCATGTGTTCTTACCTGATTGGTATCGTGGTTTGGTTAGTGGACCTACGCTATTGCCATCTAGTCAGCATCATTCTGCCGCAAAACGGCATACCTTACCTCGAACTCCATAGCGTTTGGCACGTTCTGGTTGCTCTTGGCTTTTACCACCTACTGGTGTTCTTGGCTTACGACCGGCTCGTCATACTAGGCGAGCTTCCCAAGCTCACGCGAACGCCACTCGGACTTGTCAAGGTGACGGCTGGGGGCACCCCATGCTAGCGTGCGCGAATGCGGCGCGAAAAGGAGCCTGTTTACTGGTGGCGTCACCGTGCCTGAGCCCGGGCTTCGCGTCCTCGTCACGGGGGCCACTGGTTTCGTAGGTCGGCATTTGCGCGTCGGGCTCGAGGCGCGGGGATATGAAGTCATCTGTTGTGCCCGCGATGTGGATCGCGCGAGGAACGCGGAGCCGCTCTCGCACTGGGTGCACTTCGACGTGCGCGATCCGGAGTCCTTCAAGAACGCTGTTGCGGGTTGCAACGTAGCTTTCTATCTGGTTCACCGTCTTGGCACGGGCGAACACTATCCCGAAGAAGAGCGGCGCGCGGCTCAGCTGTTCGCGCAAGCAGCCGCAGCTGCCGGTGTTTCTCGTGTCATCTACCTGGGGGGAGTCGCGCCTTCTGGCAAGGTATCCCGGCATTTGGCGAGTCGGCTTGCTACCGGCGACGTGCTACGCGCCGGCACCGTTGAAGTTGTTGAGTTGCGAGCGGCCATGATCGTCGGCAAGGGGAGCGTCAGCTGGCAGATGGTCAGAGATCTGGCGCGCAGGTTACCGGCGATGCTGCTACCCAAGTGGCTTCTGCGGCACAGCTGGCCGGTGAGCATTGATGATATCACTTGGGCGCTGGTTGAGGCGCTCTCGCTTCCTTCGCGGGGAAAGAGCGTCTGTTACGACCTTCCTGGCCCCGAGCGAATCAGCCACCGTGACATGTTGTTGCGTGCGGCCCGGGCAATCGGCCTCCCGAATCCAGCGATGATCGGCGTACCGGTACTTACCCCCCGCCTTTCCAGCTATTGGATTGGCTGGGTCACTACCGTGGAAACAAGCGTTGCGCGCGAACTCGTGGAAGGGTTGGTGAGCGATCTTGAACCCACAGAGTCACTTTTTTGGGATCTCTTTCCTGGCCGACAACCGCTCGCGCTCGATGTGGCTATGCTCTTCGCCCTGGCCGACGAATCCTCGTCGGGCCTACCGACACCCGCAACGAGGAAACGCCTCTTAGAAGCTTGCGCACCCAGGCCTCAGACCTAGACCAGCGACGTGCGAACGCTCGTTTGGTTTCGAGGCAAGGAGCTGCGCATTGCCGACCACGCACCACTTGCTGCCGCGCTCGGGGACGACGAGGTGATTCCTGTGTTTGTACTCGATCCGTATTTCTTTGCGCCGCATCGCGCGCGCGAGTTGCCACATCGGATGCAGTTCTTACTCGAATCGCTGGTGGCGCTCGCGAAGAATCTGTCCCGCCTTGGATCGCAGCTGCTCGTTGTGCCTGGCAAAAGCGTGGAGGTCATTCCTCGCCTTTGTGAACAATGGCGAGTAGATCGCGTCGTTTCCCAGCGCTGGACGGAGCCTTTTGCGCGCGAGCGCGATCGGCAGATAGCTCTAGCCTTGCGTGTCCCGTTTGACCTCTTTGAGGGAGAGACGCTCCTGGCCCCCGCAGATTGTCGAAACGGCGCTGGCGCCCCCTATTCGGTCTTCACCCCCTTCGCCCGAACGTTTGCACTGAAGGCCAATCAGATCGGCAAACCCATCCCAGCACCGCGTGTTCTCCCCCCTTTGCCAGTCGACATGACGCTATCGGACGCCGTCGCGATTCCCTGTTTGGCCGATCTAGGCATCCCTCACAACGCACTCCTCCCTCGCGGTGGTGAGGCAGCGGCACGCGATCGGCTCCGCGCTTTTCTGCGCGGCCCCTTGGATAACTACGCTACCTCTCGCGACATTCCGTCACTCGCTGCAACGAGTGGCCTTTCTCCCGATCTCAAGTTCGGAACCATGTCCCCTCGCACTATCTGGAGCGCCATCCTGAAACGTCACGCGTCCAGCTCGGCGCAGGAGTCGCATTCGGTGTTTCAGAAACAACTGTTGTGGCGCGAATTCGCACACGCCACGCTTTGGCACAGGCCGGACCTCCTCAAACAGCCTTTTCGGTCGGAATTTCGTGGATTTCCCTGGCGTGACGATCCGCTGGGCTGGCGTGCCTGGATCGATGGCCTTACAGGTTATCCACTCGTTGACGCAGCGGCTCGACAACTCTACGCAGAAGGATTCGTCCACAATCGCGCCAGGATGGTCGCAGCGAGTTTTCTAGCAAAGCATCTGCTGATCGACTTTCGTCGCGGGGAGGCCCACTACATGAAGTACCTTGTCGACGGTGACTGGGCGAACAACAACATGGGATGGCAGTGGTCCGCAGGCACCGGATGTGACGCTCAACCTTACTTTCGAGTCTTCAATCCAACCCTCCAAGGGCAGCGCTTTGATCCGGAGGGAGCCTACGTGAAACGCTGGGTTCCCGAGCTCGCCAAAATGCCCGCAAAGTTCATTCACTGCCCGTCAGAGGCGCCGAAGGAGGTCTTGAAGCGCGCCAATGTTGTGCTCGGCACCACGTATCCCCTGCCCTGCGTCAATCACGCTTTCGCACGCGACCGCTTCCTTCACACAGCAGAAGCGCACCTGCGAGTGACGAAGAGTCGAGGCTCGATGAAGCAGGCCTGAGCACCTCATGCTCCCCGCGGCCCTTGCAAAATGCAACGCGGGTTCTAAGTGCTCAATAGCTCAATTCAGACACTTCTCAGTTTCAGACACTTCTGAGTCAACTCTGGAGTTCCCATGCTCAAACACAGATCCGTGCTCCTATTTGGCATTGCGGCATTTCTTTCGTTCTTATTGTCGGTCGGTCTTTGGTTTTCTGGCGACCGAGAACGTGGGCTCTTTGTCGGTCTTTGGGTACCCTCCATTCTGAGCCTCGGAGCCCTGTTGGTAGCAGCCAAGGGAGGTTCCCGTGAGTAATGGAGATGTAATTCTGTTTGCGCTTGGGGTGTTTATCACGACCCTTGTGGTCGGAGCGGTTTACCTTATCTCGCGTATAGAGACGTGAACATGGGCAAGCGTTATCAGCTTCAGTGCACGCAACTAGTCCCGGCCGAAAAGAAGCTGGTTTTCAGCTTTTTCTCGGAAGCCGCTAACCTGGAGGTGCTCACTCCGCCGTTCCTCAATTTCAAGATCATTTCCCCCCCGCCCATTTTCATGGCGCCAGGCACCCTGATCGATTACCAGATTCGATTATACGGAATTCCGATCGGATGGCGCACCAAGATTGAATCCTTTGTCAGGTTTGAGAGCTTCGTCGACACGCAACTCAGCGGGCCGTACCGGTACTGGCGTCATCTTCACGAGTTTGCCGATGCTGAGGGAGGTACTCTGGTGCGGGACACCGTGAACTACGAGCTGCCCGGGGGACCCTTAGCACCTCTTGGCCACGTCTTCGTCAAACGATCTCTAAAACAAATCTTTGACTTTCGACGCGAGGCCATCGCGAGGGCTTTCGAATAGCAAAGCATCGTTAGCCCAAACACTCACAATCTGCCTGATCTAACCAGCTTCTGAGCGGAGATTAGTTCAGATCATGGCGATCAAGACTCTCGGGCATCTACCCGCCAACTCCGAAGCTTTGCCGCAAGAATCGGGTGTGCGTCCGATCGGGTTCAAGGCGCAGCTTCAACACGTAACATTGCCCGACCTTGTCCAGATGGAGTGCCTAGCGGGGTCGGATCGCTCCCTCCGGGTAAGCTCAGGGCAGAGCTCGGGGTACCTGATGTTTTCTGGTGGTCAGGTGGTGCACGCGATGACTCGAACCTTGCGGGGGGAAGCCGCTGCTCTTGAGATTCTAAGTTGGCAGCACGGCAGCGTTGAGCCGTGTCGGCTACAGCTTCAGAACATCCACCCAGGCCTGCTGACGAATCATCCTGTTTATGAAATCGCCCGTTCTGCTCTTTCAGCTTAGGTTTTAACCCACGGACGCTACGCAGAGTCCCGCAACAACAAGCGTGGCACCGAGCAGCTTCCGTAACGTAAGAGTCTCGCCGAAGAGGTAGGCGGACGCCACCATCACCATCAAGAACGCCAGCGACATGAACGGGTACGCAAAACTCAAGGGCAGTTGGGTCATCGCGGCCATCCAGGCAAGCGAAGCCAAGAACGCACCGCCAAAGCCCGTTAGGATCCATGGGTCCAACAGACGTCGCAGCAGGAACTCCAGCTTCCCGCCGCTTCCTGCGGGTAGCGCACCTGCGACGTTAACTCTCCATTTCGTAATAAGCTGACCATACACCGTGAGAAAAATGGTCACTCCCACATATATTAGCCCAGATAGCGTGGGTTTTTCATTCATGGTTTTGACCTTCGCGGTTGTGATCGACACGGATATCTTGGCGGTGAGCGTCGCTCTGGTCTGATTTAGCGACGTGCTTCATATACATGCCAGCCTGAGGTCCGCAGTTCATCAGTAGATCGACGATGGAAACCTGATGAGAAAAATTTCCCCAAAGCTGCGGGTATTCGGGGTAGCCGGCATATTCAAACCAAACCACATTCAGGCCCTGCTCGCGCATTTTAGCCTCATCCAGGTAATCCTTTGCAGCTGGCCCAGATACATACTCCGTGGCGCCCGCCTGCTGGCACAAGTCTGCGAGACGTTCGGTCTTGCCGTCGGACAGCTGGTAGTCCCAAGAATTGGAAATCTTGGTGCTGACGCGCAAATAAGAACAGATCGCCTCGATGATTTCGCGGTTAAGCGTTGAAAGGCGGGTGTGTGCGCGACCCAGATAAATCGGCTCCAGGATAGCGGCGATCTCCCGGTAGTGTGAGGCCTTGCGATAATTGGCCTCCAGCATCTTCCAATGCTTCTTTTGCCAGAGAGGATTAGGCAATTCGACGTCGCGAATTCTCCGGTCGATCCCCTGTCCCACCGGGATTGTCATCCACTCGGTTCCGCGTGGCGTCTTGAGCTTGTTGCGGTTACGCCAATCGTTCTTGGTATACTGCATGTCGTCGTAGAGAATAAACTCATCGACGAAGGCAATCATATCGAAGTAGCCCTTCCAGGGGATATAGTTAGACTGCAGAATGGCGACGCGTTTCATAAGAAGTGGCGGGCATACTGTAGACCGAGTGGTGTGGTTGGCGAAGGGTTGCGCCTTCCGGGCTCCGACCCCTCGATTTCTACGCCCGAAGCCCCCTTGCCCGCGTTTTCCTTGGACGCCTCGACGAGCCCCAGAAAATGGGTAAGAGTCGCTTCCCCCGTGGGAACCCCTCTAGCACTCGACCTGACCATCATTGGAAACGGCGCCATCGGATGTGCGCTTGCACTTCGGTTTGCCCAAGCTCACAAGGACATGCGAATTGGCCTCGTCGGTTCTGCGCGCCGTCCGGGTTGCGCCTCACTCGCCGCGGGCGCCATGCTCAACGTATTCGCGGAGCTTGAAGCGGGAGCACTGGACTACCCCAGTGCGAAGATTAAGTTTGAAGCCGCAGTTGCAGCGTCTCAACTGTGGGATGACCATCTGGCACGGCTCAACTCTAAGCTCAGACATGTGGCGCCAGTAACGATCAACCAGGGGACCTATGTTGTCTCGAATGCGTGCACTGACAAGTTCGACGACGAGAACTTTGAAGCGATCATCGGGTATCTGCGCGAATATCGGCAGGTGTTCCGAGAGGTGCATCCGCGCGAGATTGAAGGGATAAACCCGGCGCCGCAAGCACGACCACTCCGCGCAATCATGATAGAGAATGAAGGCACCGTGAGCGCAAAACATCTTCACCGTGCTTACGATGAGGTGCTCTCAGCGATGCCAAACGTCACCGTCGTGGATGACGAGGTGGAGTCCATCGATACAGACGGGGACACCAAGACACTCAAGACGCGCGACGGGCGGTTGCTCAGCTCCCCCAGCGTCATCATCGCCGCGGGTGTTAAGACACAGGACTTCGTCAACCAGCTTGGCTTAGCAAAGAAGATCCCCCGCCTTGTCTACGGTGCAGGCGTGTCGTTGATCCTCAAGTGCGCAACCGAGATCCCCAAGAAAGTCTTGCGCACGCCGAATCGAGGCCTGGCATGTGGCGTCTACCTGGTCCCGTACGACGACAACCATTGCTACGTGGGTGCAACAAACTATGTGTGCCCGTGGGAAGTGTCGCTCCCCCGAGTTCAAGCCGTTCACTACCTGCTCGAAGCCGCAATGGCGCAGGTGAACACCGACTTCTACAAGGCTGAGATCGTCAAGACCATCGTCGGGTACCGGCCCACGACGCTCGATACCTTCCCCCTCTTCGGCCAAACGTCGGTCCCCGGAGTTTGGATCGCTTCCGGCACCAAGCGCGACGGTTTTCACCTCTCACCCAAGATCGCTGAGGAATTTCTGGGAGCGTTTGCCACCGGGGAGCAGCCGTTCGGTGGAGCGTTCAAGCCGGAGCGCTCACTTATCCTTGAGGTGCCTCGGGAAGCCGCCATTGAGCGCTCGGTTGCACATATTATCTCAACAGGCTACCAGCACGGGTTCCGAGCGCCGCATTCAAACTGGGACCCCCTCCTTCAGGACGGAATTCGACGCAAGGTTATCGACGCGTATGAACGCTCTGGCCTCAAGGACTACAAGTTTGGCATTCCACCGGAGATGCTCGACATGTTCCGCTATGGCCACGCGCAGGGGAACATAGAAACTCTTTTCGACGATAAGGATTCAAGATGAGCGACGCTAAGACCCTCGGGAACTACACGACAAAGATCACCGCAGCTAGCGAGGAGCAGCTTGAGTTTAGAACCAAGCTTTGGGAGCTTCGCAGCAAGAATCCGCTCCCGGAAGCGGAGCTTGAGCGCAACCCAGCGCTCTTCTTGCGCAGTTCACTCCTCTCCAGAATCCTAGCGGTGAGCGACGTTTACCGTACGATTATTGATGTCCCCGGACACGTCTTTGATCTGGGTTGCTGGTGGGGGCAGAACAGCGTCCTTTTTGAGAACTGTCGGGCGATCTTCGAACCATTCAACAAACAGAGAAAGATCGTTTGCTTTGACTCGTTCGAAGGTTACACGAATTGGTCTGACAACGATAAGAAGTCCGAAATTTTTAACCAAAACACCTACTCGACCGGAGCAGGCTACGAGCAGTTCCTGGCTAACTTGCTTCAGGTTCACGAGGGCAACAATAACCTTGGTCACCAGCGCGGCATTCACGAGGTTGTCAAGGGCGACGCAACTAAGACGATCAAGGAATACCTGGCAAAGAACCCAGAAACGATTGTGGCGCTCGCCGCGTTCGATCTTGGTCTCTATGAACCAACCCGAGTCGTCCTCGAGGCGATCAAGCCGCACCTCGTCCCCGGCAGCTGCCTGCTCATGATCCACCTCACTCGCAAGGAGCTCCTTGGCGACGGTAAAGCCTTCCTAGAGGTCATGCAGGGTGTCAAATACAGACTCACCAAGATTCCGCACTACCCCTCCATGGGCGTCGCACACATCCTTTAGCGGATGAAGCTCTCCATTGTTACCGCTATGTACAGGTCCGAGAGGTTCGTAGCGAACTTCCATTCGGAGCTGTCGAAGGTCGCAAGCTTGGTGACCAACGATTACGAGATCATTTTTGTTGACGATGGTTCGCCTGACGCGAGCGCGTCGACGGTGGCAAGCATCATTGCCGTTGATCCAAAAGTTCGCTTGATCAAGCTGTCCAGGAACTTTGGGCAGTCGGCAGCAATGCTCGCCGGGCTCCGCAAAGCCCGAGGAGAGCTCATCTACACGTCTGACATTGACCTTGAGGATCCCCCCGAGTTGCTTGGCTCCTTTGCGGAAATGATGCGGGAGGATCCTGAGCTCAACAGCGTCTACGGCTACATGGATCGCCGGCGTGGGACTTTCCTTGAACGATGGCTCGGCGCCGCGTTCTACTGGCTTCTCGTGGTGCTTTCCCGCGAGCGAATTCCGCAACAGGTGTGGTCCCGCCTCATGACTCGGAAATACGTTGACGCGGTCCTCACGTTCTCTGAGTACCACCTCTTCTGGAGTGGGATCTTCCAAAAAGTCGGCTTCAAACAGGCTGCAGTGCCGGTGACGCGGCGTAAAACCGGACATACGTCCTACAGCTATGCGAAAAAGATAGATCTTGCCCTTTCGGCGGTGACCTCTTTCTCGACCGGGCCGCTACAGGTGATTTTCTTTAGCGGTTTGTTGGTTTCACTGCTCAGCTTCGCCGGCGCGGTAGTGCTCGTGTGCGACTACCTGCGGGGCGGGCTTGTCCCGGGTTGGGCCTCCATCGTGCTCTCCATCCTCTTCATGGGCGGCGTCACGAATCTTTCAATTGGCCTGATCGGTGTTTATATTGGGCGCATCTTCATTCAGTCGAAAAACCGACCCCATTTCTTGATTGAGAAAGAACTCTAGCGAGTGCATAGGCCCTGCCTTTATCCCGCAACCTGTTTAAGTATATCGGCTTCGTTGCCGAGAAAGATTGATTCAGCCTCGGCTTCGTTGCAGCATCGACCCCACATTGGAGATCTCCTTTAACAGACCCTCACTTTCGGGCGATGAAGTCACGAACGTTCGCCGCGTACTGGAGGGCGATCACCTCTCGGGGGATGGGCCTTTCACGGCACAGTGCCATGTGGAATTGGAGCGCCTAACGGGAGCGAAGAAGGCCCTGCTCACGACGTCTTGCACACATGCGCTAGAAATGGCTGCTCTTCTGCTCGACATTCGCGCCGGGGACGAGATCATCCTCCCTTCCTTCACATTCGTGAGCACCGCCAACGCGTTCGTCCTGAGAGGTGCTCGTCCTATCTTCGTGGACATCCGTCCTGACACGCTGAACCTCGATGAGCGTCTGGTTGAATCCAAGATCACCCCGAAAACACGTGCGATCGTCGCTGTGCACTACGCCGGTGTGGCCTGCGAAATGGAGGCACTCGTCAGCATCGGAGAACGGCATCATATCGCTGTGGTCGAGGACAACGCCCACGGGCTCTTCGGCAAGTTCCGGGGCCGTCCGCTCGGAAGTTTTGGCACGTTCGCCACCCTCAGCTTTCATGAAACCAAGAACATTTCGTGTGGGGAGGGCGGTGCGCTCCTCATCAACGATCTTTCGTATTTGAACCGTGCTGAGATCATCCGCGAGAAGGGGACGAACCGTAGCTTATTTTTTCGTGGGCAAGTCGATAAGTACGGTTGGGTGGATGTCGGCTCAAGCTACCTACCCTCCGAAATCCTAAGCGCTGTACTTTCCGCACAGCTCAAGCACCACACCATTCTTCAGATGCACCGCCACCGGGTGTGGGACCGTTACAGCGCGGAGTTAGCTGATTGGGCTGGGGAGGCTCAAGTCATTCTTCCGACCATTCCCTATACGTGCGAACACCCGGCCCATCTCTTCTACCTTCTGCTGCCAACTCTTGAGCGGCGCCAGGCCTTCATTGCGCACATGAAGCAGGCGGGGATCGTGACACCATTTCATTACGTGCCGTTGCACACCTCCCCCATGGGCCAGATGCTTGGCTCGCAGGCGGGAGATTGCCCCATCACAGAAAATGTCAGCGAAAGGCTGGTGCGGCTGCCACTTTTCGGCTCTCTCACAGCTGACGAGCAGGGGTATGTGATTGAGCGCGTGAAAGCCTTCACTGTTTGAGTCCCAGCATGGAACGGCTCTTCACCCCGCCTCAGCACGTGATAGATCTCGCGCTGACGGTCGGTGCCTTGGCAGCGCCTGCGCTGCTGCTTGGGTGTTGGCGGCGTGTTCGTCCTTTCACCCTCTTGTACGCAAGCGTCCTATCGTTCCTGGCCTGCATGTACGGCCTCGTGCACGCGGCGCAATTTCTCCTCGCACTGCGTCCGCAAATCCAGGGAACAGACTTCTTCACTTTTCTTTGCGGGGCACGCGACGCGCTCGATGAGCTTCCCGTAACAGCGAATCGGTATGCCTATTTCCCAGGTCTCTCACGTTTCTGGCAATTAGTCCTCGCCTCAAGCGGGCGCTCGCTCGTCGCGGCACAGTGGGCCTACGTCGCGGTGCTCGCGACCAACGCAGTCCTGCTAGGAGTCACGGCGAAAAGATGTGGTCGCGGCTGGGCGCTGCCGGTGGTCGCCACGCTAGGTTACGTCTGGATTTGCGCCCGTGCTGAGGGTGCCTACGGAATCGCCGAACCCATCAGCTCGTTGCCGATCTTGCTCGGAGTAGCGATCTGGGGCGGAGAATCACTACGCGGACGGCGCGGTCTGCTGCTTGGCGCTGCCCTGGGAGTGGGGATTGGCCTGGCCGCGTATGTGAAGCAGCAAGGCGGTCTTCAGTCGTTAGGCTGGGTCGGGCTCGTTGGGCTCGCGTTCTGCGCTGACCGCGACCGCAGGCACCAGCCCCTCGCGCTCGCCCTCATTCCAGCGCTGGCGGCGCTTGCCTTCCTGGTCGGCATACTCGCGGAAGGGCACGGTCTCTTCCCCCTCCGCGTGGGGCTGCAGTCCGCACAAGGCTATGATCCCAGCGGTAGCCTGCGAGCTAATCTCGATTCAGCATTTCGGCAGCTCAGACCACTGGTGATCGCTACCTGCATTGCGAGTAGCGTGCTACCCGTGCTGCTGCTCCGGGGGCGTCAACAATGTTCCACGCGCTGGCTGAGCATCGTCGCTTTCTCAGGTGCGGCGGCGGTGGGCACGCTGCTTGAGTATACCAAGCGCGGGTACGCACACTATGCACTGCTCACCGCGCCTTGGATGCTCCTAAGTTGCGTTGTGGTTGCCTCAGCTCTGAGCGAGCGCTACCAAGAAGCTTTCAACCGCCACCGCTGGTTAAAATTTGCTGCGCTGTTTGTCGCGGCGCTGCCGTTTGTCCGCGCAAAAGAACGGGGCAGTCAGATGTTCTACCTTTGGCCACCGGCGGTCACCGTCGATGCCCCCGATCTCGGCCATCCCTGGCTCAAGCGCGACATGGCGGAGGATATCGAACGTCTGGCAAGCCTCGTCCACAGCGGGGAAGACATCTTGATCTTGCCTCCGCGCCACAATGAGCTGCACTTCCTTTGGGGTACCCGGTCGCGCTCGTTTGCGCTCGGGTACGGCTGGGGAGCTCTGCATGTCAACGCTGAGGCCGCGCTTGCCTCCAAGACACTCGCTGCGGTGGTCGAGCTTCGGAAGCAATCGGAAACGGACCGCGAGACGTGCGTCATTCACGACTGCCCGCGAGCCGTCGCGAGTCTCCCAGCTAACGGTTTCCACCGCGTGGCCACGCTCCGCACGCTCACTCTTTGGAGGAGAGATTGAGTCAAGGGGTGCGCGAGCGCTAGGCGTGCCGTTGCCGGCGGGCAAACGCTGGTCTATAGACCGGCCCGCATGAAGGTGCTTGTTACCGGCGGCGCCGGCTTCATCGGTTCGGGCTTTTTGAATCTGTCGGTATCGCGCTACCCGCAGCATCAGTTTTTGAACATCGACAAACTGACGTACGCGGCGAATCCAGCCAACCTTTTGGGGATCGCGAGCGCCCCCAACTATGCGTTTGAGCGGATTGATATTGAGGACAGCGCGGCGGTTCGAGACGTATTTGTGCGTCACCTGCCCGAGCTCGTCGTGCACTTCGCTGCGGAAAGCCATGTCGATCGAAGCATTCAGGCTCCACGTGCCTTCATCCGCGCCAACATTGAGGGCACCTTCAACCTGCTCGAAGCAGCGCGCGAAGTTTGGAGTGGCCCCGGCGCTCGGCGCTTCCATCACGTGAGCACCGACGAAGTCTACGGTTCCCTTGGAGAATCAGGGCTGTTCACTGAAACCACGGCGTATGATCCCTCGAGCCCTTACTCAGCGTCGAAGGCTGCGAGTGATCACCTCGTCCGCGCCTACCATAGAACCTTTGGGATCCCGATCACGATCAGCAATTGTTCCAACAACTACGGGCCTCGTCAGTTCCCAGAGAAGCTCATCCCCCTCATGTTGTTGAACGCGCTCGAAAGGAAGCCGCTCCCCGTTTACGGTCGCGGGCTGAACGTTCGCGATTGGCTTTACGTGGACGACCATTGTGAAGCGATCTGGGCCGTGATCGAACGCGGCCGCGTGGGCGAGACGTACAATGTCGGCGGACACAACGAGATCCGCAATATTGATGTCGTGGAGCACTTGTGCCGCCTGCTCGCCGAACAAACAGGCACTCCGCTCGCAGATCTCACGCAGCTCATCACGTATGTCGCAGATCGTCCGGGCCACGATTTACGCTACGCGATCGACTCCTCCAAGCTCACTCGCGAGTGCGGCTGGAGCGCACGCGAAAGCTTCGATTCGGGGCTACGCAAGACCGTTCAATGGTATTTGGAGAATCAGGCGTGGGTCGAAAAGGTCCGAACTGGGGAGTATCGGAACTGGATCGATGTCAACTATGAAGGGCGGGGCAGCGCATCATGAGGCAAAGAACGCTATGATCAAGAAGGGCATCGTTTTAGCCGGCGGCAGTGGAACCCGGCTGCACCCGCTGACCAAAGCCGTTAGCAAGCAGCTGTTGTCAATCTACGACAAGCCGATGGTCTACTTCCCGTTGACCACACTGATGCTGGCTGGCATTCGAGACGTGCTCTTGATCACCACGCCTGAAGAGCAACGTTTGTTTCGCATTCTGCTCAACGACGGCAGCCAATGGGGCATGAGCATCAGCTACGCCGTCCAGCCAAGCCCCGACGGGCTGGCTCAGGCATTCTTGATTGGAAGCGATTTCATCTCAGAGGAGCCGTGTGCGCTCGTGCTGGGGGACAACATCTTTTATGGCCACGGGCTGATCAGCATCCTTGAGGAAAGCGCCCAACGCTCGCACGGCGCCACCGTTTTCGGCTACCACGTGAAGAACCCAGAGGAATTCGGCGTGGCCGAGTTCGGCGCCGATGGCAAAGTGCTAGGGATCGAGGAGAAGCCGCAGAGGCCGCGTTCCAACTACGCCGTCACGGGGCTCTATTTTTATGACTCGCAGGTCACACGGCTCGCGCAGTCGCTCAAACCCTCCGCCCGCGGGGAGCTTGAAATCACAGATCTGAACCGCCTCTATCTTGAGCAAGGCGAGCTGCAAGTCCGAAAGCTGGGGCGCGGAATAGCCTGGTTGGACACAGGCACGCCCGAGGCCTTGCTGCAAGCTTCGAACTTCATCCAAACCATTCAGGTGCGGCAGGGGCTGCAAGTGGCTTGCCCGGAAGAAATCGCCTTCGGCCGGGGCTGGATCGACGCGGCTCAAGTGCGCCTGCTCGCTGAACCCCTACGGAAAACAAGCTACGGACAGTACCTCTTCCAGCTCCTCGAACGGGATTCACCATACCATGAAGAGTGAACTGATGATTGGAAGATCGACTCTTGTGGGCCTGTGTTATGTGGGGGCTACGATCTTACTGACGGTCTACGGTCAGCTGATCATCAAGTGGCGAGTAGGGCTGGCGGGAAGCTTGCCGGCAGGTGGCCTAGGTAAGTTAGAGTTCCTATTGTGGCGCTTGCTGGACGTTTGGGTGTTTTCCGGATTTGTTGCGGCCTTTTTGGCTTCGCTCACCTGGATGGCCGCGATGACTCAGCTGCCCCTGAGTTATGCCTACCCTTTTATGTCCTTAGCGTTCGTGCTCGTGATGCTGGCGTCTGCACACTTCTTCGGCGAGGCCCTGACAACACAAAAGGTAGCCGGAGCGCTGTTGGTGGTGCTGGGGCTTTACGTGGCCTCCACCGGTCGAAGTTAGGCGACGAGCATGCCTGGGGGCCCGGCCCACAAGTAACAGCTCGTGCGATCAAAATTGCTTAAGCACATGCTGCGCAAAAAGCCCAGCGAAGACGACTCCGAGCAAGATTAATGCAGCGCCCATGACTTGAAGCATCCGGTTGAGCAAAGTGCGTGAAAAGCGCTGCCGATAGCGCACCAACAGCATGAGCAGCACGCCAAACCAGGCAGCAATCCCTGCGGCCACACCCATCGAAAATGCCAGGGCTCGTTCAGCGCCGAAGTTCACCAGGTTGGACGCGCGCAAAAGGGTCACCGCCGCGAGCCATGTCACCATGAGCGTGGGATTGAAACCTGTGATGGTAACGCCAAGGAAAAAACTGCGCACATTTCCCGCGCTGCGCGGGGAGGTCCGAGGGTGCACTTCCGGTGGGGCTCTCGGCTTCAAGAAACGCACACCCAATGTGATCAGAAGCACTGCGGCCAACCCACGGCTCACGGGTTCGATCCACGTCAGCCGCGCCAACAGCGCGCCAAACCCCCAGAATGCGAGGTACGCGTACACGCTTTCAGCCAGCGCCGCACCAACCGCCAGGAATATGCCATTGCGTACGCGACCCTCCAAACCGTACGCCAAGACGAGCAAGCTGATCGGCCCCGCCACCGGGATCGAACCCAGAAAGCCGAAGAAAATCCCTACAAGCGCGGCGGTCAGCATCTAGCTATACCCCGCACTGAGCGCTGCAACATCCCGACTCTCAGCCATTTAGCTTTCGCAGTTTGGGCGCGCCAAAACGCCCGAAAAAGGCTCTAGCTCAAAGGGTTCCGCGCCCCGCCGCGTCAAGTATCGGTCGCACACCGCAAACAACTCCTGATCCGTATTCGCGCGTCGCATGTCGTGAATGAACATGCCACGCGGATCCACGCTCGTTCCGACAAAGTTTAGGAAACGCTTGGTCGCGTTGACTTGGGCACTGACGGGCATGCCATCGATGTACATCGCGCGGTACAGCTTCTCAACGTAGCCGCGAATATCGAGGAGCGATACGGGGGTGAGCGGCAAGCCTTGAAAGCGCTCACGGCATTGGCGAAAAATGAAAGGGTTGCGGATCGCATGCCGCCCCAACATCACGCCAGCAGCACCCGTCTCCGCTAGCACCCTGGCCGCTTTTTCCGCGGATGTGATGTTGCCGTTGGCGAGGACTGGGCACTTCACCACACGCACCGCGTGCGCGATCAGATCGTAGTGAACATCGCCGTTATAGCGTTCCATCACCGTGCGGCCGTGGAGGCTCAACAGGTCAACGGAGTGCTGATTGATCAATGCCAAAATGCGATCAAAATGTGCGGGGGATTCGAAACCAACGCGCATTTTCACCGTAAAAAGTCCGCGCGTCGCTGCGCGCAGCGCGCCCAGCACTTCATCCACTTTTTCCGGATCGCGGAGCAACCCCCCGCCCACATTGCGTTTGTAGATGGCCGGCACGGGGCAGCCCATGTTCAGATCCACGCCCGCAATCGGATATTTGCCCAGCTCAGCCACAGCTCGCCGCATCAAGCTCACATCTTCACCCATGATCTGCGCAAAGACGGGCCGCCCGGTTCTATTCTCGGTGATAGATTGAAGAATCGATTTCTCCAGGTTCCAAGCGGGGTGAATTCTGAAATACTCTGTAAAAAAGTAATCCGGGGGGCCATATTCGGCGATCACTCGCATGAACGGCAAGTCGGTAATGCGCTGCATGGGAGCCAGCGCCGTGAGTGGCAGTCCCGGGATCACACCCGAGGGAAGCCTTCGATCGTCTGGCGGACGAGGCTGGAGTGTGAAGGCGGGAGCTGGATCCACAGGACGTTGCGGGAGCGACTAGCAGCATTCCTGCAAGGGATCGAGCACCCGTGACTGACATTACGCGGGTATCCTGTAGTTGCTGAAGCGGGCTCGAATCCATCTGTTTGCATCCCACACCTACCCACATGCACAAAACCGCGCAGTTTGTGGCCGCTCATCAGGTTGAGTGCTTGTTCGGATGAATTCGTTGAGCTATAGGCACTCAATATTCTTCAAAGGCTCCGCGCCGGGGTTTTTCTGCCATGACTTCATCACGCGCTTCTTTTGTGCTTCTTCTCGCCGCTGTCGGCGGCGCCTGTTCCAATGCTGGAGTTCCGTCGGGGCCGCGCGGGGGGTTCGACTTCGCGGGCAGTTCAAACGACGGCTCGGGGGGCAGCACGGGCGGGGCGAGTTCCGGCGGTAACACCACGGTTGGGATGGGAGGCAAGCTAGGAACAGGGGGCGCATCTGGCGGTACCGTCGGCGCGGGCGGTTCAAAGATTGGTTCGGGCGGCACGGGCATTGGGGGAGCGAGCATGGGAGGTTCCGGCGGTGCTGCGTTAGGCGGCGCCAAAGCCACAGGAGGGTACGGCCCCGTCATGCTCACAGCGGGCCTGATTGGTCACTGGAAGTTCGATGAGGCCACCGTGGGTGCAACAGCCATGGATTCGGTCGGTATGAATCACGGCAACTTCAGCGCGTCGCCACCAGACCGAAGCCCCGACGACGTGCCCGCTCCACTCGTAGGAAAGAGCCTCGCCAGTTTGACCTTCGACGGTAATCCCAATAATGCCGCTATTGGCAATGATATAGTCTTGCCGGCCGCTCCCTTCAGCGGTTGGACAAATACGGTTAGCTTTTCGATTTCTGTTTGGGTCAAAGTCGCAGCGTTCAAGGGCTGGGTGGGAATTATTGGCAATGAGTCTGCCATCGATCCTCCTCCTGTCCCCACCCCCAATTACTGCGGACTGTATATCAGTGGTGATCAGCCAGCGCTTGCTAGTGAAATTGTGAACGCGTTTAGTTTTGAAACGAACGACATCACCCCAGCGACGGTTGCTAAGGTGGTGACCCTCGACACCTGGCACCACGTTGCCCTCGTCCAGGACGCGACACGCGCCCAGAGCATTTACGTAGATGGTGTCGCCGCCCCTGGCACTCGCGCACCCCAGATTTGTTCAAGCTCGAATCCATTCCATATTGGCTCGCCCAACGGGACAGGCGGCTTTTTCCAGGGTAGCCTCGATGATGTCCGATTCTACGATCGTGCACTGTCTCCCCCTGAAGTCGCGGCACTTTACGCCGGCCAACAGTGACCAGCTCGCTCCCGGGATCCCGGCTTCTGCAGCTAACATCTGAGCCTGAGCGGCAGCGCATGCTCAAGGCCGAGCGTCCGCGGAGCCTCCCAATAGCACCACAGGCTCCCGTCGCGCGCCGTATGCTACCGCTAGCTGATACCGTGCGCCCGGTAGACAAAGCCTGGCGCCCTATTTACGCAGTCTGGGAGATCACGCTCAAGTGCGATCTCGCCTGCCGCCACTGTGGTTCGCGTGCGGGCAAAGCTCGCGAAGATGAGCTTTCCACGGAGCGCTGCTTCGATCTGATCGAACAAATGGCGGAGCTCGGCGTGAAGGAGGTCACCATCATCGGCGGCGAAGCCTATCTCCGCCCGGATTGGCTCGCCATCATCGAGAAAATCCGAGCTTGTGGCATGCAATCCACGATGACCACCGGCGGTCGCGGCATCACCGACGAACACGCCAAAGCCGCCCATGCTGCTGGCCTGATGAGTGTCAGCGTTTCCGTCGACGGTCTTGAAGGAACGCACGATCGTTTGCGCGGGGTGCAAGGGTCTTACGCTTCAGCATTCAATGCAATTCGCGCATTCCGTGCGGCCGGCGTCCCCGTGGCGTCCAATACACAGATCAATCGTTTGAGTGCGCCCGAAATGCCAGAGCTTCTGGAGCGCCTGATCGAAGCCGGCATCCATGGTTGGCAGCTGCAGCTCACCGTCCCGATGGGGCGCGCCGTGGATGAGCCAGATGTTTTGTTGCAACCGTACGATCTGTTGCAAGTGTTCCCGATGGTCGCCGATCTCAAACGGCGCACCGTCGAGGCTGGTGTCACGCTCTGGCCCGGCAATAATCTCGGGTATTTCGGACCCTATGAATCGCTGTTGCGCGGCACCATGCCCCAAGGTCATCTCGGCTCGTGCGGTGCCGGGCGAGGGACTCTCGGCATCGAAGCCGATGGCACGATCAAAGGCTGCCCCTCGCTCCCAACACGGGAATTTGCGGGTGGCAATGTACAGGACAATCGGTTGGTGGACATTTGGGAACGCGCCGAAGCGCTCCGCTTCACTAGAGACCACCGAGGAGCCAAAGATCTCTGGGGATTCTGTGGCACTTGTTACTACGCGGATACCTGCCGCGCCGGTTGTACCTGGACAGGCTTTACGGCGTTGGGCAAAGCAGGCAACAATCCCTACTGTCACCATCGAGCCTTAGAGATGGATCGCAACGGCAAGCGCGAGCGCCTGGTCCTAGCCAGCCCGGCCCCCGGCGAACCCTTCGATCACGGGCGTTTCGAAATCATCGAAGAGCCCACGCCCGAATCCCCCAGCCTTTAGCTTCAGCCCCCCGTAAGCATTACCCGCCAGCCTTAGAGGAATTCTTTCATGTCCCAACACCTTGTCCCCTGCCCCGAATGCGCCCGCCACGTTCGCACCACTGAAGCCAGCTGCCCGTTTTGCTCCTCGCCTCTCGATCTGGTTGCGAGCCCCGCACCTGTACTTCCAGGCAAACGCCTGAGCCGCGCCGCACTCTTCGCTTTTGGCGCAACGCTGGCTGCCAGCACGCAGGTAGCCTGTGGGGACGATACCTCGGCGGGCACCGACGCGACGGGCGGCAAATCGACAGGCGGTGCCGTTGCAACGGGTGGTAGTAAGTCCACAGGTGGTGCCGCCGCAAAAACAGGTGGCGCACCGAGCGCCGGTGGTACTCAAGCGAGCGGTGGCACGAGCGTGGTTGCCCTCTATGGCGCAATACCGGCGCCAAGCGGCGGAGCCGCCGCGACAACGGGCGGTGCAAATTCAGCTGGCGGAGCTCAAGCGAGTGGTGGCTCGGATGCAGCTGGCGGAGCAGCGGGTTCATTCCAGGCTCTCTACGGTGCGATTCCCGCTCCTTAGTACGGCTCTGTGCCTGCCCCAGTAACCGCTCTGTGTCTGCCCGGCTGCCCCGGCCTGCTGCCTGACGAACCCGGACCTCTGCTCCCCAAGCCGATCGAGATAGTAAGCATGCTTACTATCTCTAACCGCGGAAATACCCATCCCTTTCCAGCTTGCGTGACGCGGGATTGACGGCGCCGCACTTCGGCGCTTGTTTTGCGGCCCCATGAACCAAAAGGCACAACAATCCGAAAAAACTGCCATCAGTCCTCGCCGAGATCAGGATTTTCCTGAGTGGTACCAATCTGTCGTGCGCGAAGCCGATCTCGCCGAGAACTCGGATGTGCGAGGCTGCATGGTGATCAAGCCTTGGGGCTACGGCATTTGGGAGAGCATTCAGCGTCGGCTGGATCGCATGTTCAAGGACACTGGCCACAAGAACGCCTATTTCCCGCTCTTCATCCCGCTCTCTTATCTGGCGAAAGAGGCGGAACATGTGGAAGGTTTTGCCAAAGAGTGCGCGGTGGTCACGCATCATCGTTTGGAGGCAGCGCCCGGTGGAGGCTTGCGTCCGGCTCCAAGTGCTGCCCTGGTGGAGCCATTGGTAGTGCGCCCCACTTCTGAGACCATCATCGGCGCGAGCTTTGCCAAATGGGTGAAAAGCTACCGAGATCTTCCCATCTTGATCAATCAGTGGGCAAACGTGGTGCGTTGGGAAATGCGACCCCGCATCTTTTTACGAACGGCAGAATTCCTCTGGCAAGAAGGCCACACCGCACACGAAACCGAGACCGAAGCACGCGAAGAAACAGAGCGCATGCTGGAAGTGTACGCCGAGTTCTCTCGTGACTATCTCGCAGTGCCGGTTTTCTGTGGTGCGAAAACGGACGGTGAACGCTTCCCGGGTGCCGTCGAGACACTGTGTGTCGAAGCTTTGGTGCAGGATCGAAAGGCGATTCAAGCTGGCACGTCGCACTTCCTGGGCCAAAATTTTGCGCGCTCCAGTGGCATTCAGTTCTTGTCGCGCGAGAACAAGGAGGAGCACGCTTGGACCACCAGCTGGGGTGTGAGCACTCGCCTGGTTGGTACGCTGATCATGATGCACGCGGATGACGACGGCATGGTGGTTCCTCCCCGCGTCGCACCCACTCACGTCGTTATTTTGCCGGTCACTCCCAAGCCGGAAACCCGCGACGCTGTGATTGCGGCTGCGCGCGAGCTAGCAGCCCAAATCCACGCACAGAGCTTTAACGGCGCCCCCATTGAGGTCGAAGTCGACGCGCGCGATCTTCCCGGTGGCACCAAGAGCTGGGAGTGGATCAAGAAAGGCGTGCCCGTACGGCTGGAGCTCGGGCCACGCGATCTTGAAAAGGGTACGGTTGCACTCTGCCGACGCGATCAGTCACCGAAGGAAAAGATATTTCCAGAGCTTGCGAGCGTTCCCGGCACACTTCCAGGTCTCCTGCAGGAAATCCAAGATGGCCTTTATCAGCGTGCGTTGGCGCTCCGCGATCAGCACACTGTGCGCATCGATTCCGAGAAAGACTTCTACGCATTCTTCACTCCGCAGAATCCGACCAAGCCGGAAATCCACGGGGGCTTCGCCCTGGCTCATTGTGCCCCCACGCGTGAGCTTGAGGAGCGCTTGAAAGCCGATTTGAAGGTAACAATTCGCTGCATTCCACGCGATCTCAGCCCCGAAGCAGGAACCTGTATCTTCACAGGTCAGCCGAGCACGCAGCGCTTGATCTTTGCAAAGTCCTACTAAAACCCTCGCTAGCCGCGACGGGCTCACGGCTTGCCCTGAACTCTACAACGAACTAGAATGTGAAGCTTCTGCCACCCACAGGGAGCACCATGTCGAACCCCCTATTGCCCGACACACCCTTCCGGTTTTGTTCTGGCCCGCGCTGCTTCTCGGAACGGGCGCTTGCTCCTCCAATGACAAAAAAGCAGACGGTGGCCTGCTCGCTGCGGGGAACGGGAGCGGGGGCAGCTCCAATAATGGAAGCGGCCCAACTGGAAGCGGCGCAAGTGGCAACGGTAGCGCTGCCAACGGTAGCGGGAGCGCTGCCAACGGTAACGGCAGCCAGCTGGGCGGCATCGACGTGGGTCAAGGCGTCGGCGCCTTGGCGCCGACCGACGGAATGTGCAACCCAAAGCTGATCGGAACCTTGCGTGATTTTGGCCCGGAGCATCCTGATTTCCAAAACTTCAACCCGGGGCTGGTCAAGGGCCTCGTCAAGGACAGGTTGGAGAAAGGTGTGCCGGTTTTGGCTAATGCAGAACCCGGCGGCAAGCAAGCCGTAACGAGTGCTCAAACCTTCTCGGAATGGTACAGCCTGAGCCATAACGCCAACGCAACTTATCCGTTCGATCTCGATTCCGGCTACCTGAAGAAGACCGTCGACGCATCGGGGCGCACCGTCTACGAATCGTCAGCATTCTTCCCGTTAGACGGCAAGCCCTCCATGCAGCCCGGTTTCAAGGATCAAAAAGGTGTGGAGCGCGACTTCCACTTCACGTTCGAGCTGAACACCACGTTTGTGTACAACGGAGGCGAGGTCTTCGCTTTCAGTGGCGACGACGATCTCTGGGCCTTCATTGATGGCAAGTTGGTGGTGGACATTGGCGGCGTGCACGGCGTTGAATCCGATCAAGTGGCGCTCGACACGCTCGGGCTCACCAAGGGTCAACAGTACCCGCTGTCTGTCTTTCACGCGGAGCGCCACACAGGCGCCAGCAATTTCAAACTGACCACCAGCATCACCTTCACCAATTGCGGCGTTATTGTTCGGTAAACTCGGCCTCGTCTCGGACTGAGGCGTCTGAAATCCGAAGGGCCTAACCCCCAGGCGAGAGCGGCCGTTCCCTTAGGCGACATGAGCGCAGAGCCTAAGCGAGCCCCCAAACCACCGCCACTACCAGCAGGTCAACGCCAGATCTTCGAACAGATCCGGGAGGATCTCTGGTTCGGTGACGCGGATCCCAATCGAACCGAGCTATCGGCGTCTCAATCGCTCGCCGCGACAACAGGCAAGGCGCTCGGCCTTAAGCCATTCCCGGTGGTCGCACAGCAAGTGATTGGCCTGCTCTCCAATCCTGACACCGCCGTTGGCAAGATTGCGTCGACCATAGAAAGAGATCCCGGGCTCGCGGTGAAGTTGCTCCAGGTCACGAACAGCGCACTTTACCGCGGCGCGATGGACATCACGAACATCTCAGATGCGGTCACTCGCCTCGGCCGCAACACGGTGATGGAAATTGTCACCGGCGTTGCAGCCATGGGTCTCTTTTCAGATACTCAAGGCAGCGGTCTACTGGTCCGGAACCACTGTGCACGAGTTGCAGCGATTGCGCGCGTGCTGAGTTCTGAATGGCGATATAAGCGTGTGGACAACGTCTTCATTTCTGGCTTGCTGCACGATGTAGGGAAGCTCTTGATGATGCAGGTGGGCGATATCGACTACACCAAGCTGGATCAAACAGCGGTGAGCACGCCCGACGAAATCCACCTCCACGAACGAGCTCAATTAGGGTTTGACCATGCTGTGCTGGGCGCGCATGTGCTGGTCGCTTGGAAAATACCAGACTCTATCGCGAGCGTCGTGGCACTCCACCATCAGCCCGGTCGCGCCTACGCGGGCGATCCGGACAAGGCCATCGCGGTTGCCATGCTGCGCGTCGCCGATCGCATCGAATATCAGTTGCTGAAGGGCTCCGAGCTCGATGAAGCCTTTATCCGCAACCTAGCCACCGAAGATGCGGCTTCTTACGCACAGTATTCCGCGGATGTCTTGATCGCGATGTGGCCGAAGTTCGTCGAGAGCGCAGCGGAAATCGTTTCGATCATGAAGTAGCCAGTGCGCTCACCGCTACGACGCCAAAGATGAGGCCCTGGTGCGGCTAGGGTGTCCGCCAAACCGCAAAGTAGCCATCTGAAAGCCCACCACCCGGGCTCGGCTGAAGCGCATCGATGCCCAACATTGGGGAAGCCGTCGTTGGCATAGTCTTGCTGGTTTGGACAATGGCCACAGCCATTCTCCCGCCGCCCGTTGTCACGGCAACGCCATTGGTCCCGCCACCTTGTGGCCCATCAAAGACAGTCCACACAAGCCGTTGGCTGAAATCCGAAGCGACCATCAAGACAAAGCCTCCGCCCGCGTAAGCACCGAACGCCGGCAAGCCATTCACGGTCTTTTGGGCGGCATTCTCGATGCAGCAGGCGGTAGCCCCGGTGAGCAAGATGTTCCCCTTCTCGTCGGCGGTGATCGCTGTCGGACGCGCCGCATTGCCCTTGTCCCCTTTATCTGGGGACAGGCGGGTAACCAGATACTGCCCCATCAGCAAGCTGCCATCGCCCGGCTTGAATCGAGCGTAGTAGGAAATCGGCGCCGCACCATTCAGATTGTAGGGGTCGTTATATTTATCGAATTTCGTCACTGGCGACATCGTTGCCAAGTCTTGAGGCATCCGACGGTGCACCGTGTTCCCGCCGTGGCTTTCACCTGCGTAATACAGCATCCCGTCGCGACCGAGAGCTACTGAGAGCCCGCGCGAATCCGCACATTCATTGACCGCGCCCACCTCGGTGTGATTCCAATCGTAGGCTTTCCAGCTGATTTTCCCATCGAAACGATAGGCACGCAGGAACGGGATCTGGAGCTGGGTGCAGGGAGCACCATCATCTTGCTTGAAACCGACCACGAACACCTGCTTCGTTCCACTATCAAGGGCCAGATCGTTGATCGTGGTACCACTCACATCGAATTCACCGAGACTTGCCAAGGAGGCATCGAAAACACTCACGTGTTTCCCGGCCAGCACCACAATACTCCCATCAGCTGCGACAGAAACGCGAGTGGCAGCTGACGCGAGAGTTTTGCTAAAAAGTACGGTCTTGGCGTCGGGGCTCAGGACCACCACCCCAAAGGCTCCCACCACAGCAATATTGCCGCTCGTGGCGTGAACCTGCATGTCCGCAATCGTCGCACCGAGGCGCGTGATAGATTCCAGCTTTCTGCCATCAGCGCTCAGCCGAATCACCGCGCCATCCCCCCCACCCTGCAACTCAATCGGTGTCTGCCCAAAGTTATTCTCGGCAACTTTACCCGCGAAAACCACGCGGCCATCCGGCGCGAAATCGATGGCCGAAGCACTGTCATCACCCGGACCTGCCAGGTAGCTCGCCGTGCATACCTTGAACGCATCCCCCGCTACGAAATCGCCACACATCGCGCCTGGATCCGAGATCACCGTAGGTGTCCCCATGGCATTCGGGCTGCCCGCTCCCGCAGATCCTCCGACACCCAAGCTGTCAGCGGGGTCGCCTTTACTGGCTCCGCACGCCAGTGCGACGAACGACGCCGCACAGAAGGATACTAACCGTGATTTGGATAGCTGTTCCACGTTCAACTCCCGTTCAGATTCAACGAGCTTCAGCAGCCGGCATCGGCCGCTGATTGAGCCACCGTTCCAGGATGGCAGCTCCCACAGGCACCAAGCAAGCCACCCCGAGAGCAGCCAGCGCCACGTTCTCCATTCCGAGCAGTTTCCCGCCGGAATCGGTCGAAAGCAGGGCTGAAGCGCCGATGGCCCCGAGCGCCGAGGCCAAATGCTGCACGGCGGATTGCGCCGACATGAACCGCGCACGCTGCTCCGGACGCGGCACGCGCGTAGCGAGAGCCTGCATGGGCACCATACGAACGCTGCCGGAAAGCATGTACACCGTAAATATCAGAAGGATGGGCATGCCGAGCGCGGGCCGTATGAAGCCAAAATAGAGGGCGAAGACCTGAAAGAGTGTACCCAAAATCACCATTGGAAGCGCACCGAATCGATCCACAAACACGCCCACTAAGCGCATGCAGACAAAGCTTGCCACTCCCCCCACCAGGTAGAGCATTCCCATCTGCTCGCGCGGATAAGCCAGATTATGCTGCAGAAACGCTGAAATATTCGGCACCACGGCAAACACGCCGAACATGATGAGCGCGCTGTTCATCAGCGCAACGCCCGTCATCCGATCAAAGAGTGGAGCTTTGGGCCCCTTGTTGCGCGCCGCGAGCAGATGCCCCTTGAAGGAGGGCAACACACGAATCGCCAGCAGAGTGAGCACGAGCCCGAGACCTGCAACGGCGAAAAATGGACTCCGCCAGCCGAAACGCCGAGATAATTCCAAGCCTGCGGGCACGCCCAACACCGAAGCCACCGCGAAGGATCCCATCACCGCCCCCAGAGCTTTGCCGCGACGTGCAGGCGGCACGGCGTCCGTCACTACTGCGAGCGAAATGGAGGTCGCTGGGCCACCAAACGCACCGGCAATAATTCGAGCCGCCAAGAGCGAAGGCAAACCTGTCGCAAATCCGCCGAGCAGGGTTCCGATCACCAGCCCCAGCATCACCACACCCAACGCCAGTCGCCGATCAAACCGATCCAAGAAAAACGAACCAGCCACGCCAGCTACGGCAGCGGCCGCCGTGTAGCTGCCGCCAACGACTCCAATATGCGAGGTGGCAATGCCAAGCGCCGCCGCAAAATCGGGGCCAAGCGGCATCACCATCATGAAATCGAGAATGTTGACGAACTGGATGGCTCCCACGAGGAAGATGACCATTCGCTCCGAAACGACTGGAGCTTGGGGCGAGGCTGGATGGGCAGGCATCGGGGGGTGCATCCTGGGGCGGGGCCTACTCAACGTACAGTCCCGAGATGCCGGCCGGCGCAGCGCTCAGCATTGGGGATGCTCGGTTTTGCCCTGCCGGTCTCGCTGTTTCCCGTCGGAAGCCCAAGAACTAAGCCGGTTGCGAGCTGTTCGCTGCCTTCTTGGCGCGAGTTGCACTAGTGTCGTCGATGGATGAAATATTTCGTCTCCGTCGACGGCACTGAGTACACAGTAGAACTCAAGCCTGGTGCAGATGGGTCATTGAGCGCTGACGTGGTCGATGTCGGCGCTGAAGCGGGTTCAGCTCACTTTCCGCAAGTCCATGCAGAAAAATGGCACGACCAATCTGTCGTGCTCGTGGGCAACCAGGCCTTCGAAGTTGCCCTGCAGCCCCTGTCGGACGGAACGAGGCGCGCCACGCTCGGTGGGTTTCGCTCCGAAATTCTGGTCCAAAGTGAGCGTGACCGGCAGCTTGCCTTTGGCCAATCACAGGCTCGTTCGGCCGGGGGCTGGATCAAGAGCCCGATGCCGGGGCGCATCATCAAGCTCCTGGTCGAAGCTGGCGATGCTGTGGCAGCGGGACAAGCCGTCGTGATCGTGGAGGCCATGAAGATGCAAAATGAACTGTTCGCTGAGCAGGCTGGTGTCGTGGCTGAAGTGCGCGTGCAGGTGGGCGACACGGTCGAGCGGGATGCCGACCTTGTGAGGATCGAAGCGTGACGCGCAAATTGAGCCTCAGCCATTTGCCGACCCCGCTGTGGCACCACGATCAGCTCGATCGCATCGTCGGCACAGAAGTCTGGGTCAAGCGCGACGACATGACGTCCGGCGCTGCCTCCGGCAACAAGATCCGAAAGCTGGAGTACCTGCTCGCGGATGCCCTCGAAAAACGAGCCACAGCGGTGATTACCTGTGGTGGCATTCAATCCAATCACGCGCGCGCCACGGCTCTGCTCGCAGCCGAGCTCGGCCTTCGCCCCTATTTGCTACTTCGGAGTGACACCCCCCGTGCCCCAGCTCCATTGAGTGGCAACGTGCTCCTCGATAAGCTCGCGGGCGCCCAAATCCGACTGATTTCGAAGGCTGAGTATGCGGAGCGTGACCGGCTCATGCGCGAACTGCAGGCTGAGCTCCGCGCCCAGCAAATTGCCGCGTACGTCATTCCCGAAGGGGGTTCAAATGGGCTCGGTGCTCTCGGCTACGTGGACGCCATGGCGGAGATCCGCCAGCAGCTCGACGCGGGCCTCGGACCTGGGCGCCACGCTTCCTTCGAAGCTGTCGTGCATGCGTGCGGTTCAGGCGGTACGGCCGCTGGTGTCGCACTCGGTATCGGAAAATGGGGCGTGGCGCGGCGAGCCGTCGCGATCGCCGTTTGCGACGACATGGCGTATTTCACGGAGGTCATCGCTCGCTTGATCGCCGAAGCACAAGCCCGTGATCCAAGCCTGCCCGCCGCTGGCAGCTGGTGCGTGGAGGATACCTGGAAGGGCCCAAGCTACGGCGTAGCAAGCGAAGAACAGAAGCAATTCATCGTGGAAGTGTGCCGAAAGACCGGCCTCGTGCTCGACCCCGTGTACACAGGCAAGGCGCTCTTCGGACTCGCCCAAATGGAGCCCAAACCCAATCGCGCCCTCTTCCTCCACACCGGCGGCCTACCCGGGCTACTCGCCGACGCCGCGACTTTTGAACACCAGTTAACTTCACAGTGCTAAACACTCGGTTCTTGCCAGCAGGTCGCTGTGAAAGCAAAGTGAAGGCAGCGCTTATTCCACCACTCTGAACCTAACCGAATCCCAGCAGTGGAAGCCGGCCAGGACACCGGCCCAATCCGGGCACCGAAGCCCCCCTACGCCGGACCAACCCCCACAGCGAAGCCCGCACCCTGAGCCTGGGGCAGTCCTCCCCACCGCATAGCCGCCGCCACACTAAGCCTAGCCAAAACCCTGGGCAAAACCGTGAATTTTGGATACAAATTCGCCATGAAATGGTGAAATATTCGCCACCAAATGGTGGATTGGCGTGCGCTGGACGTTTGCTGCGCCTGCCTCCAAGACGGCCCGCGCTGTGCCCCGTCGCGCTCAATCTGCTTTGCGTTTGAGCGGCACTTCACGCAGTTTCTTCTTGAACGCCTTAAAGCGCGCGAGCGCCTGTTCCTTGAGTTCTTGATTGGCCGAAAGGTCCTTCTTTTCGCCGGGATCATCGGCAAGGTTGAACAGGCTCAAGACTCGGCCGTCGCTCATCACGAGCTTCAGATCGTGCTCAATGAGAGCCTGGCGTTCTTCGTTGTAGGGGCCGGCACTCATGTCGATGAAGATGGGGCGTGCGGCTGGCTCCTTTTGACCAATATCTGCGAGCAGTGAGACGCCACTCACGAAATCGGTCCCCACACCGCTCGGGGCCGGCGCATCCAATAGCTCCAACAGTGTTGGCGCAACGTCGATGATGGAGCGCCGCGTGCGGATGCGTTGAGGTGTGACCCCCGGCACGTGCACCAAGAGCGGGACCCGCACCAGCTCTTCCCACAATTCATAGCCATGCCGGTACATCCCGTGTTCACCGAAGGCTTCGCCGTGGTCACTCGTGAACACGATCGCTGTGTTTTTGCCGAGTGGACTTTTTTCGATAAATTCTAAGAGCCTCCCCAAGTGATGGTCCACAAACGCGATCTCTCCATCGTAGCGTTCGCGCCCCATACGACCGAAGTCGAACTCCGAATGCGCCACATATTCAGCGTGCGGATCGACGTAGTGCACCCACATGTAGAAACGCTGCGCTGTGTTCGTTGGATCCTTCAAGATCGCGATCGCGTTGTCAGTGAGTTCATCGCCGTTCGAGGTTTGGTCTCCCTCGATGATGTGTTTGGTGGGCGCCGCGCGATCATCGATCAGGTCAAAGCCGCGCTCGAAGCCATAACCGGGCTCATGAAAGTACCAATAGGATTGAGCGCTCAACGTACGGATCTTGCCGAAGATCCGCTCCGGCACAAAGCGATCTTCTTTGCCGAATCTATTGAAATGGCGAAATCCTAAGTCCGTTTCGCTCGCGTATTTCCCGATCAACATCGGAGCCAGGCTCTTGCTCGTGTAAGAAGCCAGGCAGTACGCGTTTTCAAAAATGAGCGATTTCTCGGCCAATTTGTCGAGATTCGGAGAGAGCGCACGCTCATAGCCAACGTAGCCAAGATTGGCACGCAGCGTATCCACGGTGATCACGATCACATTGAGATCGCGAGGGATCGCTGTTGGGTTGGGTGGGGTTTGTACGGCCGGAGTAGCCATCGGAGGCGGTTCTTCAACGCGCACCGCATCGCGCCCGGAGCAATCTTCGTCGACACCATTCCCGGGCACATCATCGACCGCAGGATTGATCTTGGCCTCTTGATCGTTGCAATCCCCGCCACCAAACCAGGCGCTGAAGCCATCGTGGTCCCGATCGGTTAACTTGCGGAGTGGGCCCAGCGCGAGTTTGCTCAGAGGCGCGTAACGCTCCACAGCTTGGGCATTGCCTGCGGTGCCAAAACCGTGCTTTCCGCTAAAGAACGTGAGACTTAATGTCGCCAAACAACAGCTGATCAAGAGACCCCACGCGCTCCGAACGGAAACTCTGAGCGGACTCACAAACGCCGAAAGCGCGATCCCAGAGAGTAGTGTGAGCGCCCGCAAATCGAGCTCTTGCCGACGAAATACACCCAATGCGTGGTAACTGTGCCCCTGCCCACTCGTCGTACCGATGAGCACCAGTGCCAAGAATATTCCCCCAAAACCCAACCCCGAGAGACCCCAGCTGGTGTACACGCTGGCCACACTCACACTCCGTCCGGTCACGTTTCGTGTCAACGCCACGGCGGCACCGCCTAAGACAAGCGCTAGAAGGACAGCGTACAGCCCCATGTTAACTCCCGCTGCCTCAGGGGATCCAGAGGTCGACAGCGCAGCCGTGCTGCCCACCGTTAGCACAACGAAACCAACCAACAGCAAGAACAGCGCGAGCGGCACCACCAGTAACCAGCGGTGGCGCACCTTGGGCTCGAGCCCCGTGAGCCACGCGTCCAAGTGCTCCAGCGGCGCCCGCTTCCCATGCAAACATGCTGAGCCGCCAAGCACGGCCAGCGAAACCCCAAAGGAGAGGAGCATGAGAATACCGAGCTCAGCCTGGAATGCGGCAAGCCAGGCTCCCGTTTGCGCGGCCACCCAGCTTGCTTCGAGCAGAGCCGCCACGGCGCCCGCGCCCAAACCGAACACCAGCACGCTTGCGGCCCGGCTTGGCCAGGAACTCAACTCTCGAGAGACCATTGGCCCCGATTCACGATTTTTCGGGGGGCTTGGCAAGCTCGGATTTCACCTGGGCGGCACGAGCCAGCGGATGGCTGCGATCATACACAGAGAACAGCTGCTCCAAGGAGAGATGGGTGTAGCGCTGTGTGGTGGAAAGGCTGCTGTGGCCAAGCAGCTCCTGAATGGATCGCAGATCGGCACCACCCTCCAAAAGATGCGTCGCAAAGGAGTGGCGGAGCGCGTGCGGGTGCAGATCAGGCCGGGCAGCACCCAGCGCACCGTAACGTCGCGTGAAATACTGGACTGCCCGGGCTGTCATGCGGCCACCCTTCTGGTTCAAGAGCAAGGCGTGGGCATCTTGGACACCCGTCTTCGGGTGCACTAACTCGGCACGCCCTGTAAGGTAGGCCGTGAGTGCTTCAAGACACTTCGAGCCCAGCGGAACGAGCCGTTCTTTGTTGCCCTTGCCGAGCACCTGAATCAGCCCTTGGGAGCGATCGAGATCTTCAATATTGAGACCCACCAACTCGCTCACGCGCAAGCCGGAGCCATAGAGCAGCTCCAGGGCGAGCGCATCGCGCAGCATGACAACTGCGCGCGGAGTTGGGGAAAGCAGCGGCGCTTGCATGACCTCCGATGCCCCGTGCTGACTCAAGAAAGTTGGCATTTTCCGCCGAACTTTTGGGCTCGCGAGGAGTGTGGTGGGATTCTTGGCGAGCAGACCCTGGCGTTCCAAGAATGTGAAAAACGAGCGGACCGCTGCCAGCTTCCGCCCTAGCGTGGCGGGCACGGCTCGGTCTGCGATTTCACCTAACCAGGCTCGGAGCACGAGGCGATCCAAATCTGCCAGCTCCTTGAGGCGCGGAAAACGTTCTTCGACAAACGTGGCGAGCTGCTCCAGATCGCGCCGGTAGGCGCTCACGGTGTTGGGTGAAGCTCTCCGCTCATCGCGAAGCGCCAGCACAAAGCGCTCCACGGCACTTCTTAGCGGGGTACCTGGCACAGGCTCACTCACGTGCCGTCTCGCTTAAGCCCGCCCAAACGCCGCGTTGGGGGTTCGAAGCGCGAAGTGGAGGATCGCTGCGATCACGGCTCCCAGAACTAGCAACACCAGCAGCCCCGAAAAAGGGGCGGATTTTGTTGCGGAAAGCTGCTGCAAGGCCTTCCCATAGCGGCTCTCGCGTTCTCCACTTGGGCTCCCATCATTGAGCACCTGAAGCAGGGCTAACTTCGAATTCGCAAGCACCAGTTCTCGTTTACGCGGCTGATGAACGTAGCTCGTCTCAAGCGCCGCGGCTCGCGTCGCGCGATACGCCATCTGTGCCAAACGCCAATCACCCCGAGCCTCAGCGCCTTCCGCCGCCGCCTTTAAGCGAAGAAAGGCGAGATCCGTGTGTCCGGCAAAGGGAACATAGGCCAAAGCTGCACGCCGTGCGTGGACGGTTGCCGCCCACACGTCGCCCCGGTGAAACGCTGCGTCGCTCAATTGCATCTGCACCGCGCCGTCGCGCACTGAACGCACCACGAGCGTCACCACGGCCAACGTGAGCGCCAAGCAGCCGATGAGCCCGAAGCGCAGCCAACGTCGCTTCATAGGAAATCCCTCCGGCGGAAGATCCAACTGGCGACAGCCAAGAGCAACATGGACCAACCCATGGCTTGGACGGCTGCGCTCCCAATATAAGTAAGGAGCTCTATTCCCGCGGCCTCACCAGTCAGCAGCGTGCGCGGCGGCACATAGAACATCAGATTGGGAACAACCTTGCTCAGCGCTTGCCCAGTTTGCTGGATAGCTTCACCAAACACCCGAGCTGGCAGATGGGCCAAAGTGTCGGCCGAACGCCCCACAATGAAAACGCCCAGAGTGAACACAGCGCTCAGGAACGGCGAGGAAAACGCCGAAAAAACCGTGGCAATGGCGGCCACAATGCACACCTCGAGCACGCTCAGCACAGCGGAGCCGAGCAGCACTCGGCGATCATCCGGGGCGCCAGCAGCCATGAACCATCCTACCAAAAGCATCGAAAACGCCCAAAAAATTGGCATATAAGTGCGCGAGCGAGGCAGCCGGAAAGCCAGCGCACCCGGAACTATCAGGCTGCCCAGGGCAACGCTCAGCACCAATTCCAAGCTCTTATCGGAGAGCACGCCGAGCGCGAATAGTAACGCGGCGGTGTTGGCGGCCACGAACGTCGCCATCGTGACCACTGTGCCCAGAAATTTTCCGACGAGGTACTCCGTCCGACTGATCGGGCGGGCCAGAATTGGGAAGATCGTTTTCAGCTCCAGTTCGCGGTAGAGCGAGCTGGCCCCTAGAATAATCGCCACCAAGATCCCGTAAATCGAGATGGACGCGGCCCCCAAATCACTCACGACACGCAGGCTGTCGCGGAGCGCATACGCTCCTACCACTAGCGTATAGCCACCCGTCGCGAGCGCTAAAGCGAAGAGCCCGTGCAGGATTCGAGCCCGCACCGCCTCACGATACGTATTGAAAGTAATGGCCCCGATCCGTCGCAGCATCTCTGAATAGCCGTTTTATCCGATTTGCGCTCAAGCCACCAAGGGAATCGCAATCAAGGAGCCTTCGCAACGAACACATTCACGGCCCATGGACCCACCGAGCCGGCATAACCGTCCACCTGCAAGAAATAATCGCCTGGGTCGAGTGTGAGGTCCAAAAATGCCAGGAACGCCGTATTCCCGAACTGAGCCGAAACGGCGCAGGCCTCGGGCACCTCAGCTCCAGGACACTCCGGCCCTTTGCGCAGATTGAGGAGCACCGGGTAGCCGCTCAGCTCTGAATCAATCACCACACGGCTCCTTTCACTGAGGCTCAGCTTCAGCAGTTGGTCCCCCGCCCCTCCCTTGAGGAGGCTGCCAAAATCACAGCTCGCGTCGTAGTCGGCATTGGTGTTCGCTGTATTCCCGTAAAACATGCCACCAGTGGGTGGGATCTGGAAAGGAGCCACGCAATCATCCGAGCTCGGTACGGCGCTCGGGGGAACGGCGTTGCGAATCCACGGCGTCAAGGTAACGCTAGAACCCAACAGCGACTCAACAGCCACGCGGTACTCGCCTTTCGCCACATCGGAGAGTCCCAAACGAAGCGGGCTGAGCGGCGCCGAACGGCAGTTGATCTCGCCACTCGCGCTACAGGTCCCGTCAAACAGCGCCACACTCGTCACGTCATTGTCAGCGCCCTCCGCGACCAACAGGACATCTGAGCGGGCATCCAGCTTGAGCGCATAGCTGGCATCCACCGCGCCGCTCAAACACGAACTTTTAACCGCATCCACGTGCCCCTTGAGCGCAATCGATTGGGGTTGGTTGTGCCCTAGCAACGGAGCTGTTTCACAAGTGTTGTCGAGGGGGGCGGGGGTGGGTGCGCGAAGCTCAAGCGCAACACTCACTTCCGACGGCCCGAGTGCGCTCACCGCCACAAAATACTTGCCGGTTGCCAGTCCACGCACCAAGAGCTCGTTGTTGTTGCCAACGCGACACGTCAGCTCACTCTCGTTCCCAACTGCAATGCGTGGCAGGCATTTTGAGTCGCGCAGAGAAATGATCGGTTCCCCCCAAATGTCCGTCGAAACCGCAAACAGATGAACGTCTCGGGGCTCTATCAAATCAAACTCATACACCAATTCTCCGGCTGGTAGAGGCGCCGGCTCGGGCCCTTGGGAAGCACACTGCGACGCCAGATCGGAGGCCACATCCACTAGCTTCGCAAGCTCCGGAACTCCAACCAGAAGCGGCTTGGCCCGGGCGCACTCTTCGTTGGTGGCTGTCGCGGAAACAGTCGAATATTTGACGTCCAAGAACACCGGCGCATCCAGCGTTGAAAAGACGTAGAGCGGGTGGACACCCGGCGCCAGATTCAAGAGCCGCGTCCGCGCCACGGTGCCCGCTTGAGACCACGGGAAGGAGCCCACGCATCGGGTTTCAGTTTGGAGATTTCCACATTCTTTGCTGGCTGCCAGCTTGAGTACTCCGCGCTCACTCGAGGCAACGATATCTACATCTTGGGCCGGGCCCTCGGATACCTGAATAGCGATAACGACGTCACGAAGGGGCAGATTGAGCGGATCACCTGGCACTTCCGTGGTGCCACAGCTAAAGGCATAGTCACTCTTGGCCGCCGCCAGCGTTAGCTGGTAGCTCCCAGCAGCCTGAATCAGCAGGGGATCGGCGCACGTATCGTGCTTCGCTCGCTGGCAACCGGCCTCATCCAGTTGCCCGTCGCAGTTATCATCTCGCTTGTTGTCGCAGATCTCGGAGGCTTTGCTGTTAATCGCGGGATTTGTGTCATCGCAATCGGCGCCAGCGCAATGCCAATCAGGATCGCCGTCAGCATCTGCATCTCGAATCAAGTGTTCGCACGTGCGCGAAGCTTCAACGCACAGGTCTATCGTGCAGGTGTTGTCGTCCGAGCAGGAAACGGGCGCACCTTCCCGACATCCGAGCGTGTTGTCACAATATTCGCGACCGTCGCAGAACGCAGCGTCCACACACGCTAGGTCGTCTGGTACAAAACGACAGCGTCCGAGCTCGCCGTCACAACTGTCCTTCGTACACGGTACTTTATCGTCGCACTGGGCGTCCTCGGAACAAGGGCCACCGATGGTTGGTTCTCGATTCAGCGGGGGAGTGCGCGCAGGCATAGGCGCCATGCCAGCGGCTCCTGCCATCGCCCCGGCGCCGACAAACGGACTGGGGGCCGAACTCTCCGAGCATGCGCCTGCAACCAAAAGCCCTGCCGCAAGGAACACGATGTGGGTGCGAAGCGTCATGGGCGTGGCGCAGCATAGCGCGGCCGTTGCCCTCTCGGGCAGCGTTCTCTGTAGAAGGCGCGCCGAGTGCGTGGCATCCTGTTCAGGTGGGACAAGACCGGCTAACTCGGCAAGAACTCGGCTGGCTGCTAGCGCAGGAGGCGCGGGGTGCCGCCAAGACTCTGCGCTCCGACATCGTGCGTCCCACCTCGACCCCGACGATTGTCACCCAGGCGGAGCCTGAAGCCGCTGGCGTCGAAACCACGCTTGATGCGCTCGACGACGCGATCAGCATGTTCGCGGCGCTGCAGTCTGGACCCCAAGTACAACGCCGCGGGCGCATCGATCTCGCCGCTCTTTTGTATGCCGTGGCGCCACTCGCCAGGATTGCCATGGAGCCGGGTGCCGGCACGGAAGTCTTCGGGGTTGAAGCCGAGCTGAAGCGCATGTTGCATGTGCTGGTTAACCACACAAACACAAGCTTTTCCAAACAGGAAGCTGCTTCGCCTGAGGTGCGCATTTATCGCCAAGGCGATTGGGTCCGCATCAGTGTCGAGCTTGGCCCTGACAGTTCACCCACGGCTGAGCTGGAACGCCGTTGGCTCAGCCGCATGACGCTTCGGCACGGTGGGAAGCTGGACCTCGTCGGCGGCACCCTTTCCATCCTATTGCCCGCAGACGGCGCCAGCGACCAGAGCGAGGTGGCAGAGCTCCGAAAGGAACTGCAGCAGGCGCAGCAGCTCGGCGAAGCCTACGCGCGAGAACTTGCCACCGCGTTCACCCCAGCAGACACGGGCAATTCGGCTGCTTTCAGCGAAAGCAGCATTCCGCAGGCGTCAGAATTTGGGGTCGCTGTCCGCTTCTCGACTCAGCTCGGCCGCACGCTGCGCCGCTTTTCGGATTCATTGCGAACTGAGGCTGACACGCTGCGCGAGAACGGCGCCGACATCACCCAACTCGATTTCAGATTGCACGGCTTGAATTCGCTCTTGCTGGAGCTTTCGCGAGCCGCGGAAACACCTGAAGTTGAAAAACCCTCAGGCTTGGAGTTCACGAGTGCCGTGAGCGATGCGGTGGCGGAGCTAGCGTCTCGGGCGGAGAGGCAAGGCCTTGCGCTCACCATGGATTTACCGACGAGTTTGGCCGGAAGGTCTCGGAAGCAAGCCGTTGCGCTCTTGTTGAAGAGTCTGCTCTGCCACGCCATCGATGCGAGTCCGCGTGGCTCACACATCACCGTACGGCTTTCCCACGTCGATGATGAGGTGCGCATCGCCATCGAAGATGGTGGCCCGGTGGTTCCTTTTGCATCACGTGAAGCATTGGTGGCCGGGCGTCTCGATCCCACTTCCGTCGGTCGCCCGCCGGGCGTCTCCTTGTTGCTGGCTAACGCGGCGGTGGGTGCCCTCGGAGGGTGTCTGCTCGTGGGGGAATCGAGCACCGGAAACGCCTTGCTTCAGGCCGTTTTTCCACTTTATCAGCTGGGCTAGTCCGAGCGCTTCCAGGGCTCGGGCATTCTCTGCTAACCCGTCGGCGGGAAATCGCGCTAACCTTGGCTCCGAATGAGGATTCTCGTCGTTGAAGATCAAGATTCGATTCGTCGCATGATTGAGGCATTGGTCAAGGCGCGCGGCTACGAGGTAGAGCCCGTGGCCTCGGGAGCCAAGGCGATCGATGTGGCACTGACGAATCCCCCAGATGTCGTCTTGCTCGATCTCATGATGCCGGGGCAATACGACGGCTTCGCTGTGTGCCAGCGCTTGCGCGCCGAGCCGCTCACGCGCAAAGTGCCGATAGTGATCATCAGTGCTCTGGACGACGAGCAGTCCCGGCAGCGCGCCACAGAAGCCGGAGCCACTGCGTTTTTCACCAAGCCCTTCAGCCCGATCGCCCTGCTCAAAGAGCTAGAGCGCTTCAAGAGCCAGCGTTAAAGGTCCTTCGCACGCAATTGAGCGGCGGCAAGCAGGCCCGGCACTTCGAACGCGGGGAGCCGAAGCTTTCTGGCAAGCTCAAGCAGCAGAGCTTGCTCCTTTTGGTTCTGTTCGCCATCCACCATCGTGATCAAGACGGCATGCTGCAGAAGCACTCGACGATCGTCCAAGCTGAGGTCGGAAACCTGAATGTCATCTAGCGTCTTCGGTTCTCGCCCGAAGCTGCGGATCTCGTGCGCTTCGCTCGGAGAAGCGCCATACCCCGCCAGCAGCCCGTCGATCACCTGAGTTTCCTCGGGTGTCACACGCCCATCAGCCCAAGCCACACTCACCAGGGCCTTCAAGATTGACATATCCTGTTCGTGCATCGCCGAAGCACGATACAGGGCGCGGCAGGCCCGTCAATCTGCGAAGATCGTGACCGCCACACTCGATTCAGAGCTTCTGGGTGTCAGGCTCCCGGCACGTACGGGAATGCGCTTCCAGGCGGCCTCCGCTTGGCCCGGTAAAGAGATGGTCACTTCCAGCGGTTCTCGGCACAAAAGGCGACCGAAGCTTGGGTTCGGACCTTGGCGCACCAGCACCGCTTGCTTGGAGTCGACGCTCGCTCCTCGAACCTTGACAGTGGCTTCAGGCGAGACGTTCTTCAAGTGGAGGCTCGCCTCACACTGAGCCACGCTAGCAACGGGTGTCCGGCTCGCTAAAACACCACCAGCGCCCGTGAGGTTGGCGCGAAAATGCGTCGCCAGAGCACCGCCAACCAGCAGGATCGCGCTCATTGCCACGGCAAACCCGCCACGTGGGGTGACATCCGGTTGCTTGCGGGAATTCTCGATGAGTTCGGTGGCGACGGGCGGGGGCGTCAGACTTGAAAGCCAAGTTTCAGAATGCGGCGTCAACTCTACGCCACACATGCTTTTGAGTTCCTGCCGGACTTCGTCATCCGGTCGCGTAAGAGCTGCGTTGAAACGGTCAAGCAACGCGCTCAGACTATTCTTGCCAGCTGCTTGGGGAAATGGCGTCGGCTCCAAGAGTTCAACGTCATCGGGAGCCACGGACTCAAACAGTTGATAGCTGAAAGCTTCGCCGCGATGCTCGGGCTTAACCACCAGACTGCCAAACAACTCAGGATCCGTTTTTTGGTGGCGCGCCAACTCGGTGACAATCTGCGTACCTAAGAACGGGGTATGGTCGAGCGAACGCCGCAAAGCAGGCTTCTGGGGGCTCCGCGGCGCCCGCATCACCATCGGTTGGGGCACTGTAGGTTGCTCGGTTCGAACACTCGCGACAGTCGGCTGAGGCGCGGCAATCGCTTCTTGAAACTCGGGCACGCCAACCGAAGGGCGCTGTGGAAGCCACGTAGCTAACAAGCTCTCGACTTGCGCCCGAGGTTTTTCGAGCAGGCCGCGCTGTTGAGCACGCTCAGTATCCCGACAAAGTCTCGCTAGCGAACGCAGTGCCGCAGGGCGATTCAGGGGAACCAGCGCTCTCTGCAATTCCATTACCAGTGTGCCGAACCCGCCAGCTCCGCCTTCACTGATGCGAATCATGGAAGCGGCCGGCCGATGGGCACCCACGAGCAATTGACGCAGCAGCTTGCGCAGCGAACTCTCGCACGCTTCGGGGCTGGCGCTATTTCCACTCAGAATACACGGAGCACCCTGAGGCGTGAGCAGGACGTCCCCCAGGCCTACGCTGCGCGGACCAGACTGAAGCGCCTGAGCCAAAGAAAGCACGATGAATCCAGAATTTTCACCGGTGAGACAGGCTTGCCGTGCGCCCGCTGCAGCCAAAACTTCGAGTAATGTGACGCTCATGGAGACCTTGCCTCCCAACCCATAGGCGACGCAGATGAAATGGGACAAAGACCTTGCGAAACAACTTAGAGGGAGCCCTCCCCAAGCCGGAGCGGTCGAGTAAGATGATCGCCTCATGACGACGTGCCCCCAGTGCGGAAGCGAAGGCGAAGCAACCC
>ENA-ORBV01001624-ORBV01001624.1-microbial-mat-metagenome-genome-assembly--contig:-NODE-1624-length-49543-cov-25.442284_pt1 | contig 49543 bp, 41 predicted proteins | sample MGYA00237777_ERZ505514 | MGnify/ENA primary metagenome ERZ505514 (study PRJEB26160, sample SAMN06269048) | microbial mat metagenome | isolation source: Oligotrophic lake microbial mat | place... | reverse complement strand
CAGCCGCACATGGTCGACCTCGACAGGAGTCGTCAGCTTTTCCACACGCGAATTTACAGACGAGACGGTACACAAGCGGTCGGCGAACTTACTCACCGCAACGTGTGCAAGGAGGCTTGCACCGGCGTAGCTCTTCGGGAGCGGAAGCGTGGGGGCTGGTGCTCGCGTCTCCTGACCGCGACATTCAACGCAGGCATAGATTGGGGTCACATGGACGATGATCCTGAGCGTCGCTGGCTGGACCTCGAGGACTTCGTGGACAGTGCGGTCGACCTCGACGCGCTCCTTCGAGCAGCGGGGACAGGCTCGTTCCTCGGCGGAGAGAGCGTTGATCTTCGTCTCGCGCGGCAGGCTCGCGGGAAGCGGCTTGGGGCCGTATTTCTTTCGCGTGTGTCCGGCAACGGTGACACTTTCGGCTTCCGCCTTCACTTTGATGGCCTTCACTTCGTCGGCGAAGAGCGCGAGCTGCGCGGCGTCGAGCGTCTCGGCGCGCGGGCCGAAACGCTTCGCCATGTGGAGCTTCAGCGTCCGCTCGGCGTGCTCCTTCGCGGCAAGCGCGGCGTCGCGCTCGTCGATGACGCGCAGCAGCTCCGCGCGAAGCGCTTCCCACGTCACGGAGCCGTCGTCTGAAAGCGATGTTGCAATAGTTCTTGTCACGTTGCACTGAACGTACATCCGCTATCGAGTGGCGCTATCGAAACGACTTGATTTTCTAACATATTGTTGCTCTATTCCTTCGAGCATCATCATGAGCTCGCGCCGCGGGAGTTCGACACGCGCCGCGCGACGAGAAGACTCCGAGAGCGCGACGCGAAACGTGCCTTTCTCCAGACGCTTCATCCAGATCGCGAAGCCGTCGCGATCCCACCAGAGGATCTTCATCCGGTCGCCGCGGCGGGAGCGGAAGACGAAGAGATGTCCCGACATCGGATCGTCGCCGAAGGTTTCGCGCACGATGGCCGCGAGCGTGTCGAAGCCTTTACGCATGTCGCAATGTTCGACGGCGAGGAAGATCTTGATTGAGGCGGGCAGCGAGAGCATGGAGCGGTGGAGCCTTTAGCCGACGAGCGCGTCGACGATGCGGCGGAGTTCGGCGGGATCGGTACCCGGCGCGACGCGGAGCGTGATGCCGCGCGGGAGCGAGAGCTCGAAGGCGTTGTCAGAGGTGCGATCCGTCGCGTGCGTCGGCTCGTCGCGCGGCGCGAGCTCGATGAAGGGCGACCCGGGGCTCGGTGCCTCAGCAAGCCTCGCCTGACGCCGCCAGGAGTAGAGCGTCCACGCGCTGAGGCCGACGGACGGCGCGAAAGCTGCGGCGGAGAGCCTGCTGCGGTCCCAGCGGTGCAAGATGCGGAGGCGGTCGGAAGAGATCACGCAGTGAGTGTGATCACTATCGCCGCACGGGCCAGCACACGCGTCGACGAATCTGGTCGAGCGCTTACGAAGGAGCTGCGTCGCGGCTCCTACTCTATAGTTGGGCATCTGGGTCAACATCCTCGTTCTCGCTACCGAAGCACTTTCGCCACAGGCTCCTAGCACTGCAGCGCCCCTTAGCTTTGTCGCGAGGGCGAGCGGGGCCTTGGATGGCAAGGAGATGCACCGCTTTCGACCCGATGGTGTGCCCGCAGCGGTCCATCGAGGGTCGAAAGCAAGCATCGACGCAGCCAGCGAAGGCGCCCGCTCGGCTGCAGCAGAAGCTAAGGGGCGCTGCATTGTTAATAGGGCGTGACGATGTGGTCGGCGGCGCACGAAATTAAGGCCTTTCCTTGAGATGGCATACCACCCCGTTAGGACACACTCTGCTCCGCTAGCGTTCGCGCCACACTGCCCGCACGGGTAGAGGCTCGCCTCGAACACACTTAGGAGATCTCATGGACAAGAATCGCATCGCAGGAAAAGCGAAGCAGCTCAAGGGCACCGTGAAGGAAGTAGTCGGCAAGGTGACGGGCGACAGGTCTACCGAACTGAAAGGCAAGGGCGAGAAGATCGCAGGCAAGGTTCAAGAGGGTTATGGCAAGGCGAAGGATGAGTTGCGAGCCTCTAACGAACAGGCGCGCGAGCTGAAGGACCGTCGTCGCTGACGCACGAGCCAATGGCACGGCGTTCGGTTGTCGCCGAAGTCAGAGCGCACCGTGGACACGCGCGTTCGAGTGCAGTTCGGCGGCAAACGTTAGCGGCTGAACGGCTGACCGAGACGTCAGTCCGAGGCCCGTTGTGCAGGAGGCGCTCCCGAGACCCCATCGCGAGCCCCATCGGACATACCCGTTCGCGAAGGAGGGTGGCCGACCGTAGATCCCGCGGACGTATGGGTATGTCCATTGTGCGCTTCGTCCGCTTGGTGCCGATCCGTCGCTTCCGCGGCGCTCGCCCGTCCGGCGGGAGCGCGGGGAGTGTGCGGCCTGTTCCGCGCTTGAGAACAGACGCGGATCGGGGCGCGGCGACGCTCGTCCGTCCGCCTGAGCCAATGCCGAACTGAGCATCGCGCACCGATTCGTTGGCGTCTCTTTCGGGAGGTTCCCGAGCTTGCGGTCAACCGAAACGACCACGGCAACGGCGACCTAACGAGCGCGTTCATGCGGCGACCGCCCGAATTTCGTACTAATGTGAAGTTATCTGCACCTTAACGAGGCCCGTAGATGACGACCGACTGCGATCAGCCGGTGGCGAAAGTGCTTTGGTAGCGAGAACGGAGGATGTTGGCCCAGATGCCCAACTGTACAGTGGGAGCCGCGATGCAGCTCTAGCCGTAAGATACGGCAAGTCGCGGTGACGCCGCAGCGACCCAATATTGGGGGCTAACAGCCTCGCTCGTAGCCCGAATGACTTTCGCCACGGGCTGCTAGGGCGCGAACCTTTTTTTTCCTAATGAGAATGCAGTCGATGATTCACGCGAGTGATTGTGGCGACTCGCCTTCGCCGTCGCGGAAACATCAATCGCTCCGCGGGCTTGCAGCCATTGTGGGGAATCTACCGCAATCGCAGTTGACTTGGCTACTCATCGGGAGTAATTTCGACGTGAGGCAGCCCGCCGTTGCGGCGTCGCGTCTTTTGACAGCGAGCCCTGACGACGACAGCTACTCGTTGTCGCTTGAGATTCTCATATCGCATCGCGCTACGACTGTCGGGGAGTTGGAACGAAGTAGGGGCGAACGGGCGTCGAGAGACGCTCCGCGGACTTCGCGTTGACATTTACGAGCTTCACCGCGACTCGTCATGCAACCGGTTGCTCAATGCACCGGGTGACGAACCGCGAGCAACCCTTGATGGAGAGGATGGTGACGGTAGTGAAATGTGAATTCTTATGCTTCGCGGCGACACTCGCTTCTGCATGTCTGCACTCGCAGGCGATCGGTAGCTTTCTAGGCACTGCGGGGTCATTCGCTGTGTTAGGCGGATCGACGGTGACAAACACAGGTCCCAGCGTGCTTAACGGCGACTTGGGTGTATGGCCGGGTTCCGCGATTACAGGTTTTCCGCCTGGTCTCGTCGTAGGCGGGTCGACGTACTTGGGAACGGCGGAGGCGCAACAAGCCCAAAACGACGCTGCGACGGCGTACGGCGTGTTCGCAGGAATGGCGCCCAATGCAAATCTGACCGGGATGAACCTATAGGCGGACTAACACTGACTCCGGGCGTTTACAACTTCACGTCATCTGCGTTCCTGACGGGGACACTCACCCTCGACTCGCTTGGAGACCCGAACGCGCTCTTCGTGTTTCAGATTGGGAGCACGCTCATCACGGCGAGCGATGCGTCGGTCCTGAGCATCAACGGCACGAATGGGTGCAACATCTACTGGCAAGTAGGTAGCTCAGCAACCCTCGGTACCGGCACGGACTTCGAGGGGAGTATCCTCGCACTGACCAGCATCACGCTGAACACGAACGCCGACATCATGAACGGTAGGGCATTGGCATTGAACGGGGCCGTCACGCTCGACTCCAACACCATCACTCCCGGATGCATCCCCGCGCCAGGTGCGGGACTGCTCCTCGCGTGTTCCGCCTTCGTGTGCGGTCGTAGTGCTCGGCGAAGGACGGCCTGATGCCTTGTTTCGGTCGACGACGTCAGGGTAGTACGAACAGTGCTTGGCACCCCGTGGTAAGAGCTACTTAGCTACGAGCCCTCATCCAGATCTCTTCATGACTCAAACAGGGGCGCCGCCGAACAAACTCGGCGGCGTTTCTGTTTGAGGAGGACGCTTCGTCAGATCCGCGGCGGGGCTCGTGAGGTCGCCCAGCGTTGACATAGCAACGGCTTTTCGCCAACGCCACGCGGTAAATGAAAATTCGCGACTGAATGGGTGTTCCGTATGTGACTTTCTAGCAGCCCGTGGCTGCGCACATCGCTCTGCACGAATGCGCCGCGTTCGACCACGCTCAACGTTCGCGATATCGTTCGTCCGGTTGTTCGCGATCGCCGGGAGGCCAGCTGCAAGAGAGCGCCGCTCGTTCGCATTCAAAAGGTCGTGTCGTACGTCGCCGACGCCGTCGTCGCGACCTTCACGTCGCTTGCTGCCGCGCAGGTGCAGGTGCCGAGCGCGGCGTCGCTGACCTACCTCTTGGGAGTGCTTGCCCGGGCCGGGGTCCGGATGCCGCCCGAGCAAGCGGTGGCCGCGGGTCAGGCCTACATCGACGAGTATGAAGTGGCGCTCCTCAAAGCGATCAAGGATGCGGGACCCGACTCGAGCGCACGATCGGACCCCGATGTGCCCGCCGCCGTAATCGCCGAGGTCCCTCACAAACAGGAACTCGAGTCGCGCGTATTCGAAGTAGAGAACCGGCTTCGTAACCAGCTCTTCGACGCCTTGGCTGCTGCCGTTCGCCCAGAAGATCGCGAGATCGTCGAGGCTGAGCGGGTTCATCAAGCAAGACAGCAGGCCGACACTCGCCTGCAAGGCCAAATCTGGTTTAATCGCTTCCAGTCGCCAGACGACATCGGCGGCTGGATGCTCGCGCGAATGCCCCGGTCGGCAGCTGAGCCGGACTTTCGGCACGCCGTTCTCGTTTCGGGGACGAACGGTGAAGCCCGCGTCGCCGCGCTCGTCGCAGACCGCAAGTGGCTCCGTGCCGGCGAGCTCGACTGGGCGAAGAGCGCGGACCAGCACGCCGCTGAACGAAGAAAGGGTGGGTTCGATCCCGGGCCCGACGCGCTCGCCCCGACGACGGACGAGGGCATACGACTCGTCCAAGTTCAACTCGACACCTTTCGCCTCGTACTCCCGCAGCTCACCGACGCCGAGCGAACCGCGATCCGCACGTTTTGGGTGCGGCGCATGCTCGGCATCCACGATCCCCCGCGAGCGATGCTTCGGTTGACGCTCGGCAGCCATCAGGTCGGTCCGTATGTCACCGAGCTCGTTCGTGGCCGTGACTTGGGCGACAACCTCCGCGAGCGCGTCCGCGAGATCGGCCGGGCGTGGGTGAAGGACGTCGACGCGATCATCGATCGGGCGATGGATCGGCTCGTCGCGACCGGAAAACTCGTCGACGTGGCCTTCGAGCGCGACGCGCGGGCGACGAAGGCGCGCGAGGCCTTCGCGAAGGTGAAGGGTCTTGAGTGGCTCGGCGAGCCGGAGGACGAGCGGCCACCTGATCCGCAGCCGCCGCTCAACGTTGACATTAAGGAGTTCGGCGCGACCTTCGCTGTGCTCTCCCGAGTGGCACCTGGCGATGGTAAGGAGGAGGCGCTGGCGCCCGGCCTGGCGGTCGGCTACTCGCGCCGCAACGAGCTTGCGTTCGGCGACCTCCTGCGCCTCGACGAGACTCAACGGATTGTGCTCGCCACTGTGCTCTTCGACGCCCGCGAGCAGTGGGCAGCGGAGGTGCAGCCCTTCGTCGAAGCGGCCCGGCCGAAGGACGACAACGGGGTCTGGCGGCAGCCGACGACTGAGAGTTTGGACTCCCGAAGTGCGGCGATCGAAGCCCGCGGCAAGGCGTGGGATGCCGCCACACCGGTCGACGAAACTACGTTCGACGCGCTTGAGACAGCGTTTGGCGAGCGATTCGATGTGGGGGCGCTGACCCTTGTGCGCGCGTCCCGCGTCGCGCGTCGCGCGTCGCCGGCCGTGTGCGGGACGATGGGCGTAGCAGAGATCTCAACATGGCGGTCGACGTCGCGTCGCGGATTCTCGATACGCCGGTGAGTGCGAAGGGACGCGCCGCGGCCATCGCCGCTGCGGCGCCGCTCGTCGTGCCATGGATGGCCGCGATCCGCGCTGCCGCCGTGCAGCGCATGAGGGCACAACTCGAGGACGTAGCCGCCCAGCGCCCGATCGTCGACGGCGAGTTGCTGAGGAGAGGCGACAACGTCCGATTGCGCATGACGTCGGAGGAGTTCGTTCGCGCCGACGAGGCTGCCCGCGCGATGCTGAGCGAATGCAACCGCGCTGCGGAAGCGATCGAGTCGGCGGTGCTCGCGGCAACCGCGGAAGAGTTAGCGGGCGCGAGCGAAGACGTCCTTCGTTACCGACTCAGCTTTGCGTGCATACGCCGCCCTGATCTGTGCCACGACCTGCGGCCGCTCTGGACGGAGTCCGATCGGTCAATCGAGTGCGTTCCAGCCGACCGCCGCGGTGCCGTCCGAGCCGCAGCCATGCCGATCCTCGAAGAACTAGAGGCGCGAGTCGAGCGACTCCGACTGTTCGGCGCCGCAATGCTAGGGCCGGATCGCACGCAGGGTGACGACCCGCTGACAGACGCCCGCATGCAACTGCGCTCGACGACCTCAGTGGCTGCCGCCATCGCTGCTGCCCGCCTCGATAGCGTCTTCCCGCAGGAGTGCTGGGACAGGTCTTCCGTTACGGAGAAGTCGTTTGCGCTGCGCGCGACCTTGGAACGACTCGGGAGTAAGACGCCGACGACACCGACGCCGCAACAGCCCGAGCGCGAACAATAGTCGTCTCGAGTTCGCTCGCTTCTCACTCCACTAAGTTGTGTGCTGGATTGAACTAAGTTTATGGCTCGCTACGCGCGCCGCGTTTTCCACTGCACAGTTGAGCGTCTGTGCCAACATGCTCGTTCTCGCTACCTCCTCACGGACACGCGCCCCACGCGCCGAGGACGAGAGCGAGGTCGGCGCCGTTGACGATGCCATCACCGCTCAAGTCTGCTGTGCCGGCGGTTCCCCATTGCCCGAGCACGATCGCGAGATCCGCACCGCCGACGACGTCGTCGCCATCAAGGTCGCTCGAACATGGCAGCGAGGTGTCGCCGATGACGAGCGCACGGCCCTCACCGAGCACCTGAAAGACGGGCCCCCCGCTTCCATGGAGCCATCGCGCGGTCGTATTGCTTCCGCCACTTCCCCGCGCCCAACTCCACGAGGCCGAGTATTGCTGGCTCAGTCCCACCACGCCGATGAACCAGCGCACGTTCTCCGGAGTGTTTGCCGGAAGCGTGAACGGTGTCGGCACCTCAAGCGTGTAGTGCGTCAGGCCGCCGGGTCCAGGTGACGCCGTGATCGCGTTCGTCTCGAACAGAACCGTCGGCACAGGCGGCGGGTTCGCGCCGCCGTAGTAGAAGAAGCCGAGCGGCTGATAGGCGATCGTGTTCGGATCCTGCTTCCAGACCTCGATGCGGAATCCGACTTCCGTCGTCCCCGTGCCCCACCATTCGATGTGGTTGATGGTGGTCGGGGCGATGAGGGTGAAGTCGGTCCAACAGACGGTGTCGAGATCAGAGTCGTTCTCGTCCGGGCCGGGATCCTTCCAGAGATGCGATTCTCGCATCGTTCCGCCAACGACCGGCTGCTGGTTCACAAAGATGTCCGCGGCGGCGATCGCGGTGATGACGAGTGTCGAACCGGCGACGAGCGCGAGGCTTGCTGATTGTTTCATGTGTTTCATATGGTTCATGTGCATTATGTTCTTCATGCCGTGCACCTCCGCGCACTCCGAGCGTGAGTAATGATGCTCGCCGTTAGACCGCCCGCGCCGATAGCGGGGTTGTCCGGACATTCTGAGGTGCCCTGCCGGGGAAAACCCGCACCTGATCAACGACGGGACGCTCGGGAGCCTCATCATGGCGACACACCTTCGAGCGCCCGCCGTCATGATTCCCGGCAAGGGCAAACTCGGCGGCTTGCGACGGGTGCGGGCAGTCTCATGATCGCTCTGAACGTGCAACGTGTGTCCCGGATGGCTTTCCGCACGCCTTTTATCCACCGCGTCGGCGGCGACGTGCTGCCGGACCGACCCCGGGCACTTCGAGCCGGTGGGTGAAGCGCAGGAAGAAGAACTACAGCATGTTGAACAATGCGCATGCGCACTATTGCGCGCACGACGACCGGAGGTGCCGTTCGCTTCACGCCATTCGGGTGTGTCCGCTAGCAGCCCCCGAGCCGCGCGCAAGCAGTGTGCCGCATCATCCTGTCCATCCTGTGCATCCATGTTGAATCTCTTCATGCGACGAACTTATGGATTCACATGGATTCACATGGATGGACAGGATGAACAGGATCAACAGAGAGCCATCGTGACCATACCCCTTCGAGTGCAGCTCGGCGCTCGGCGTGTACGGCTGAACTGCTGACCGAGTTGGGCGCGGGGTGTGTCCGTTATGCTCACGCGATGGCGTGATCGGCGCAAGCGGCGTTCCGGCAAAGGCGGTCAGCTACACCATACGCAGCCGCGACGAGCGGGCGGAACACGATCAGGAGGACCGGCATGACGCTGCCGGGCTCGACGACGGTGAGCTACATCTACGGCACCGGCACGACGCACGGATACGCCGACGAGGCGAGCCGGCTCGAGCGGATGGAGATTTCCTCGGTCGCGGTTGCCGAATACGACTATTTAGGCTTTGGGAACGTCGTCGGCATCGAGTACCCTCAGCCGGACGTGTTTCAACGGAAGTACGGATCGACGGCGGGCACGTGGCCAGACCTCGACCGGTTCGGGCGCGTGACCAAGTCGCGCTGGACGAAGGCTCTGTCGACCGACATGGACTTCTTCTCGATTGACATAAGTTACGACGAGAACTCGAATCCGCTCACGACGGAAGACAACATCTATACGGCCGGACTTGACGTGAAGTACGCGATCGACAGACTCGATCGGCTGACCGATGCCGACGAGGGCACGCTGTCGAGCGGGACGATCTCGTCCCGGACCCGGCGTCAGCAGTGGCCGACCCTGAGCCAGACCGGCAACTGGGATGTGTCAAAGCTCGACCTGAACGGCGACGGCGCGTGGGGAGCGACAAACGAATACAACGACACGCGAACCCACAACGTCGTCAACGAGATCGAGAGGCGCGACACCGACACGAACGGTACCGCGAACTACACGCTGACCCACGACGCGGCGGGAAACTTGACCGATGACGGCAAAGATTACACATACGTCTACGACGCGTGGTATAGATTGCGGCAGATTAAGAACCGTTCGACAAGCGCGGTAGTGTCCGAGCATCAATGCTACGGAAACGGCTTCCGCGCGGGCGAGCACTATGACGCGGACCTGAGCGGCACCGTCGATTCGAGCGATAAGTGGTTCTGGTTTGGCTATGACGAAAGGTGGCGCATCGTCGGAACGTACCGAGATACGGACGCGAATCCGAAGGAGCGGCTCCTACACCACACGGCTGGCGCGAGCGGCTACGGCAGCTCAAGCTACATCGATGACCTATAGGCGAAATCGAGGACACACCCGTGTGACACTCGCTCGCGCCCGATGCAGCCACGGGAAGCACAACACGCCTCGGCTTGGCGTCTCGCTCGATCGTCCGGGCGCAGGCGTCGACTGCTGAGCTGCACTCGAATGGGTGTGACCGCTGTGGCGCTTTTATCTACGGAACGGCGGCTCGCGGCACCGAGCCGCAAGGGGTGTGTCGTCACCCTCACCCAAGTCCGTTCCAACGAGCGAGTTACGAGTCAATAATCGAGCGATGCGTACTCTGAGGACGTGTTGTGCCGAAACGCGGTCGCCAGTCGCCACTCACCGGCCGAACTTGGGACGAAACGCAGATGAATCGGATTCTTGGCACCGTTTGCAAACGCTAGAAACGTGCCGACATTCACCGCGGTCGCGTTTAACGCTGGATCGCTCGCTCCGGCGAACCAACGTCGGCCGTGTTGCATCACCCCGCCGTGCCAATGAAAAACGTTGAGATCATTGCTGAGAATGGCCGACTCGCTCCACGTTCCGACGTGTACGGCGACGCAGTCGTCGCCATCAACGTACCCGACACATCGATTTACCCCGCCGCCCACTTCGTCAAGTCCTTTAAAGATTGCGAGCGTTGCGGTGATGGCGTCCTGATCGGCGAAGCTGCCGGTTTTTCCCGCGCGGGAGTACGCGATCTGAGCGTTGTTCTCGTCGAGCATTTCAGCTAGACGGCGCGGTTCCACTCCGGACGCCAATCGTCCGATTGCATAGCTCTTGCCGTCCTGTCCGAATCTGGACGAGAGAAACGCCATAGCCTGCTCGACGATGGTCGCTCGCTCGGCGGCGTCGAGCTCCGTCGTCGCTAGCGCTGCGGCAACTCGAGCGCGCAGGGGTTGGTCATCGGAAACCGACCTCACTGGACGATTGGTCAGCGCTGTTTGAGTGCCTGCTTCTATCGCGGAAGGCGAATCGTCGGCAAACTCAACATTTGCGGCCATGGCTCGAGGGCGCGAGGGCGCAACAACCCAAAGGAGCAGAAGCGCCAACAGCGCGAGTCCGATCGTTATGGCCGAGAGGGGTCGCCGGGGCAGGTGTGACATATTGAGTCCTGGCGAAAAGGGCTCGCCGCCGACAAGGCGCAGCATTGCCTTCTGTTTGTCGAAACGCTCACAATCGACAGGGTACGTTCCGGTCACATGGGTAACACTTTCGTCCGGGCACATGGGTGACAGGCGCACGGCCGCAGCCGATCCTCTCGGCATGCCGTGGAGGGAAACATGTGCCGTGTCTGAACGTCATCGTCTGGTGGATCTGGTGGTCGATCATGGTGCGTCCGTCGCTGAGGCCTCGCGTCTCGTCGGCGTCTCGCGCAAGAGCGCATACATGTGGCTCTCGCGCCCTCCGGCGTGAATGCAGCGAGCGGTGCCGCCGAGGTTTGACGTCGTTTGACGCACGTGCTCCCGCCAGCGGCTGCTCCTGCTGCGGAGTGCAAGGGCCATCCACCGCGACCTCAGGCGGTGGAACTGCGGTGATCGAGCGTCGTGAACGAGCTGCACCGCGGCCAGAGCGCCGCCGCCTGTACCCTGCCTTCATGGCCACCACCTACGCAGCCACGATTTCGCTTGGCGATACGGATGCCGCGGGCGTTCTCTTTTTCGCGCGGCTCTTTGACTTCGTGCAGCGGGCGTTTGAGGCGCATATCGGCGCTCGCGGATTACCAATCGCTCGCTGCCTCAGCGAAGGCGTGTTCGCGCCGGTCGTTCATGCTGAAGCCGACTACCGGACGCCGCTGCGGCTTGGTGACGCGATTACGATTGAGTCGAGTGTTGAGTCGATCGGCGATTCAAGCGTGCGGATGGCATACATCGTGCGAAAGTCGGACGGCGCGCTCGCAGCGGAAGCGCTCGTCGTACACGTGTGCATCGGAAGTGACGGACGCAGCGTGCCCGTTGCCGAGGCACTCCGCGAAGCGCTAGCGCGAGCGTGACCAGAGCGAGGTGAGCTCGTTGTTCGCCGCGATCGCGGCCAATCTCGCGCGGTTTGGCTTCGCTTTCGCTGCTTCGTCAGTCGGCATCGTGTGAACGCGATCGGGCCACTTGAATCGCGGCAAACGCGCAGCCAGCGCGACTTCGAGCGCACGCAGCTCGAACGCGCCTACGACGAACGCCACCGGTCGCTTCTGCCACGTCGCGTCGTCGACAGCGACAACACAGGCCTGCGAAATGCCGGGCACGTCGCGCAGCACATTCTCGATCTCTTCCGCCTGAATGTTCTCGCCGCCGGAAATGAACATCGCGTCCTTACGACCGAAGACGTGCAGGTGCCCCCGTTCGTCGATGCGACCGAGGTCGCCCGTCGTGAGGTAGCCACGGGCGTCACGAGGATCGTTGACGCCGCCCCGTTGCAAGTACCCGGCAAAGAGCGTCGGACCGCTCACGAGAATCTCGCCGTCATCTGCCACGCACAGATCGACGCCGTCGAGCGGTGGACCAGCGTCGTCGGCCTCATCACCGATCGCTGCCACGCCAGTCGTCACTTGCGACGCACACTCGGTGAGCCCGTAGGTCGCGACTAACGGAACGCCGATTGCGACGGCTTCGTATCGCCACGACGCTGGCGCGGGTCCACCGCCGAGCAGTACGGCCTTCATGCGGACGAGGCGTGCTGAGGCAGTCGAGTCGTCGAGGAGGCGTCGAAGCTGCGTCCCCACAAGGGAAACGTGCGTGATCGCGTGATCAGCGCGCAGGTCATCGGCAACACTGCCAGCACCTCGCCCAAAGCGCACGGCGCCGCCGCCCACCATCGCCCGGACGAGAATCGCGAGGCCGCCGATATGGTGCGGCGCGAGCGAGAGCAGCCACCGATCACCGACACCGAATGGTGTTCGCGTGTTTGACGCCCGCGCGTTCGCGACGAGACTCGCAAGCTGGTGCGCGGCGAACTTCGGTGCGCCGGTCGAACCGGACGTTCGGAGCGCGACGGCAAGCGCTCGGAGCGGAAGGTCGAAGTGCGACGGTTCGGATTCGGATCGCGTCGCTTTGAAGACGACCGTCGTCGCACTAACATCATGGGCAATCGCACGGCGCTGCGCTTCCGGTTCGCGCCCGTCGATTAAGACAGCGAGCGACCCGCAGCTCCAGCACGCGATGATCGACAGGGCGCAACGCACGCTCGGCTCGGCGACGATCAAGGTGCGCGATCCCGGCGTCAACGTCGCCGCAAGCGCTGCGACTTCGCGTACCGCGATTTGATGCGTCAACACGCCTGCGTCGTCGACAAGAAACGGCGCGTCGGCGAACGCTTCATCTGGCCAGCGCAGCGTCGCTTCAACCGTCATCGCACGCCTCAATCGGAACGAACGAAAGTGGCGGCGCTTCAATTGGATCCTGCGTCGAGACGCGGCCGCCCTGCACGACGAGCGGCGCGACCGGATCGCCAACGAGGAATCCCGCAGTACCAAGCCCATGATCGCCAGCGGCGTTCGGGAGCCAAGTCGCAAGCCGGGCAAGCAAGCGCAGCGTGTAAGCGCTTTCAAATGCGTTTGAAAGCGTGGTGCGAAGCGTCTGCCGCGCGGTGCGTTCAGCTCGTTCACGAACACGTTCAAGTGAGCCGTGAAGCGATGGCTTCAAAACGTGCGTCGTCACGCCAGGCGCGGTTTCGAGCGCCGAACGGAGATCGCGCTCGAGCAACGATTCATCGAGCGCGATTGCGTGTCCAGTTGCAAAGTGGAGTTGGGGGAGCAAGAGCGGATCGCTCAACGGCTCTTCGAGGTAGTCGACGCGCTCCGGTGCAATGCCGTCGACGAGCGCCAGCGCCGCATCAAAGCCAAGCGCGCGGTTCGCATCGAGCCGCAGTCGTGTCGACTCGGGCAACCCGCGAACGAGCGCGAGAACTGTCGCGCGATCGTCGGCGGAGCTGATCTTGACTTTGACGGTGCGATATCCGGCGAAACGCCCGTCAGCAATGGCGCGGGCAGCGTCATCGGTATTTCCAGAGAAGAGCGCGTTGACGCCGACAGTCGGCGCCAGCGGTGCAACGAGGGTTGGCTCTCCGTTTGCAAGAGCCAAAGCGCAGCTCACGCCAAACGCGAGTGACGGCGGAAATCGCTCGACGCCGGCGCTTCCGAATCGTCGCAAGAGCGCGATGCAATCGTCGACACTTTCAGCATGAAGCCCGGGCATCGGCGCGACTTCACCAACGCCGCCATCGATACGAACGAAGAACCCCGTGCGTTCGGTGAGCGTCCGCCCGGCGAAGCACATTGCACGCGCGAGTCCGAATCGGTAGCGCGCGATATCGATCCCGGAGTGACTCATCCGATCGCCCATCCAACGGCGAACGTGGCACCGTACAGAAGTAACAACCTACCGGTCGCCGCGAGTACCCGATTCAACGTCATGCCTTCGCCACCAGCGAGCACGAGGCGAAGCGCCGGCACGAGCGACAAACACGCAATCGACGCCGCCACGACAAACCACCGATGCGTGAGCACCGCGAGGACGATGGGAACGGCGGCTGCGGCAACGACCGACAGCACGATCTCGACTCGCGCGAACCGTGCGCCGAACCGAACCGCGAGCGTTCGCTTCTTCGCCCGCGCATCGCCTTCGCGATCACGCAGATTGTTGACCGCGATCAAGGTCATCGCGAGGCACCCCGGACCAATGCCTGCGATCACTGAGAGCCAGTCAAATCGTTGCGCCTGCGCCGCGAACGTGCCCGCAACGGCGACGGGACCGAAGAAGGCGAATGCGACGATGTCGCCAAGTCCGACGTACGCGAGCGGGAACGGACCGCCGGTGTAGAGCACGGCGAAGAGAATCGCCGTCGCGGCAATCACAGCGAACGCGGGGCCAGCGCGAACGACGAGATACACCGCGAGAGGCACAACCGCGAGGAGCGTAAGCACGATCGCGATCTTCATCACCCTGGGCGCGACGAGTCCGGCTGATACGACGCGCGTGGGACCGACCCGCGTTGCGTCGTCAGCCCCCTTCTTCCAATCGAAGTAATCGTTGGCGAAGTTCGCTGCGATCTGCAAGAGCAGCGCACCCGCAAGCCCTGCCAGCGCCGCTCCGGCGTGAAACACATCAGCACTCCACGCCAGAGCGATGCCGATCAACACTGGCGCGACCGCTGCCCCGAGGGTCTTCGGGCGAATCGCAAGCCACCAGATGCTCAGAGGACTGTGATGCATCACGAGCGGAGCAAGCGTCACGGTCTCCGTGGGAACTTCTTGAAGTCGGGCTTGCGCTTCTCAAGATACGCGTGGTGCCCCTCCTGCCCCTCTTCGCTCATGTAGAAGAGCATCGTCGCGCAGCCAGCAAGCTCTTGGAGTCCGCTCTGCCCGTCGCAATCGGCGTTCAACGCCGCCTTCAAGCATCGCAGCGCCATAGGGGAGTTCGCTAACATCTCGCGACACCACTGCACCGTCTCTTCTTCGAGCTTGGCGAGCGGCACCACGGCGTTGATGAGCCCCATCTCAAGCGCCTGCTTCGCGTCGTATTGCCGGCAGAGGAACCAAATCTCGCGCGCTTTCTTCTGACCGACGATGCGGGCCATGTAGCTCGCGCCGAAGCCTCCATCGAAACTCCCGACGCGCGGTCCAGTCTGGCCGAAGCGAGCGTTGTCGGCGGCGATAGTGAGGTCGCACAGCATGTGCAACACGTGTCCACCGCCGATCGCGTAGCCGGCGACCATTGCAACGACGGGCTTCGGACAGCCGCGAATGTCTTTCTGGAAGTCGAGCACGTTGAGGCGCATCACGCCGCCGTCGTCCTTGTAGCCCGCGTCGCCGCGCACCCGTTGATCGCCCCCCGAGCAGAATGCGAGCGGCCCTTGGCCGGTCAAGATGATGACGCCAATCGTGTGGTCTTCGCGCGCCGCTGCGAACGCATGCCTGAGTTCAGTGACCGTGTGCGGACGAAATGCGTTCCGCACTTCGGGTCGGTTGATGGTGATCTTCGCGATGCCTTCGTCGCAGGTGTGGAAAAGAATGTCGGTGTAGCTGCCGACGGCCTTCCAAGCGGGAATCAACGGCAACGGGGAATTCGCAGCGGAAGATGTCTTAGTTGTCATGGCAGTCGATCAATGAGAGAGGCGAGAGCGTCAGGGCGTTCGAGATGCACCGCATGTCCGGCACCGTCGATGATTGTCAACGGCATCGATGGTGCAACCCGGTGCGCCGCGCGGGCGAAACTGAGATACTTGCCGTCCAAGCTTCCGACCGCAAGCCAAAGGCGCGAAGCGAGGCCGGGAAGTCGGTCCCAAAGCGACGGATTCCGGCCCGGCGAGGCGTCGCGAAGCACTTTGGCCCAGGCGCGACCGTCGCCCGCCAGCCGTCGTCGCGCAACCATCGCGTAGTCAGGGTGCGACCGCAGCGACGCGAAGAGCGGCGCGGAGTACCAGCGATCAAGAAATGGTGCGAGACCGTTTTCTTCGAGTGCGGCAGCGAGCGCGTCGTCGGCGCTCGCGCGCTCGCGACGCTCCGTCTCGTCGAAGACACCAGGCGAACCAGAGACCGCGACGACGCGCGAGACCGCATTCGGATGCTCGGTGAGCAGCGTCATCGCGACGCGAGCGCCAAGCGAATAGCCAACGATAGTTGCTGGCGCGAGTCGCGCGCGAACGAGCGCGTCAGCGAGGGTGCCCGCGAACGTCGAGAGATCACACCGAGCTACATCTGCCTCCAAAAGATCGACGCGGTAGGTCGCGCGCGGCACGTCAAGACAGGCGACGACTGCATCCCAATCTTGCGGCTCGCCCAAGAAGCCGTGCACGAGAACAACGGGGCTCACGTGCGACGACGGCGCCGGCTCGTCGACGACCAAGAAGCGCTCGGCGTTCACGAGAACTCCTTCACGAGTGCCGCAGCCACCGCTGCCTGCACCGCCCGGTGCGCCGCAACGTTCGTGCGCCGATCGGTGACGCATTCGATGAGCATTGGTCTGGTCGCGGTCGCGAGTTCGGCGAGCGCACTGGTTGCGCCGGACTTGGCGGTGACGCGACGGTAGTTTAGCGAGAACATTGCCGCAGCGTGTTCAAACGAAAAGCCGTGCGGCGTGCCGAAGAGCGTCTCGAAATGCGGCGATGCGCTCGCGTCATCGGCGATAGGTAAGAAGTGAAAGATGCCGCCACCATCATTGTTGATGACGACGATGTGCAGCGGAGTCGGCGCACGTCGCACGTTCGCGAGTCCACCGAGGTCGTGCAGCAGCGCGAGATCACCGAGCAGCAGTGTGACCGGCATCGTCGGTGTGCCGATTGCGTGACCGACTGCTGTCGAAACCAAGCCGTCGATCCCGCTCGCTCCGCGGTTCACCGAAATGCGGTTCGGCAAGGCGTCGCTGGGAAGGAAGCTATCGACATCGCGCACTGGCATGCTGTTGCCAACGACAAGTCGATGGTGCCCGGCGCGGGCCCGACAGAGCGCCCGAGCGAGCCACGGTTCCGTGAGTTCGTTGTCATTACTCAATGCTCGATCGATCGCGCCGTCGGCGCCCGCGCCAACAGCGATCCAGCGCGCGGCGTACGAGTCGTCGCGACGCTTCGCAAGCTCGACGAGAAGCAATTCGAGCGCCTCGTCATAGGTGTGTTCGTCCAGCTCAACCCGCGCCTGGTGCCGATCGTCGAAGCGCTGGCCGCGATGTCGAACTGAAATCACACAACCAGCGCGCGCGACGAGCTGCTGAATGCGCTTGCTTGAGACCGCGCCACCGACGCGCAACACGATGTCCGGCACCAGCGCCTCGCCGAGCGCTGTCCCGGCAACTCCCGCAAGTGCGGCGTCGGCACTCGCGACGAGCAGTGGTGGCTTCGCGTAGCGCACGTCAGCGCCGCAGTCGGCGAGAATCGGCCATCCGGAAAGATGCGCCCACTGTGCGATAGTCGATCCAATTCCGCCGTGCTCGTCGGTGTCGCCGCACACAATGAGCCCGCGGACTCGGCCACCTTCGATCGCAGGCATCGCGATCGTCGCGCTCGTCGCGCTGATCTCTGCACCCACCGGCGCGGCGCGCCAGGGATCTGCGCCCGCGGCCCAAGCGGTGAGTGCCGACGACATCGACGCGCGTACATCGCCGCGCGTCGGCGCGAGCGGTTCACGAAGCATGCAATTGATGTGCACCGGTCCGCCGGTCATCGAGTCCGTCGCGCGGCGCCATGCCTCGTCAGCAATCGACAAAACGAACGTTGATTCAATCTCACTCGTCGGGCACGGCATGTCGAACGACCATCGCGCGTAGACGCCGAAAATGCCGGGCTGCGTGATTGCCTGATTAGCGCCGCATTCGCGCAGCTCGGGCGGTCGGTCCGCGGTGACGAGCAGTATCGGCGTCCTTCGCATCGACGCTTCGACCGCGGCGGGCAAGAGATTCGCGACGGCAGTGCCGCTCGTTGTCACCACCGCTGCTGGCGCGCCGCTTGACCGAGCAACGCCCAGCGCGATGAAGCCAGCGCAGCGTTCGTCCGTCGCGACGGTGACGTGTAGCCCCGCAGTCCGCGCCGCGGCGATGGAGAGCGGGCTCGAGCGCGAACCCGGACACACGATCGCGTGTCGCAACCCCAGTCGCTTCCACTCTTCAAAGAGAAGCTGCGCCCAAAGGTAGTTAGTGTTCTCCGCGTCAAAGGGCGACATCGCGTGTTATCCGCGCGCCGCCACGACGCGCTCGAACGTCGCAAGCTTGTGTTCGGTCTCGCGCCATTCACTCTCGGCGTTGGAGCCTGCGACGACTCCTGCCCCCGCGAATGCGGTCACGGTGCTTCCGACGAGTAGCGCCGAACGGATTGCAACACAGACGTCGGTCGTCGCGCCGATGATGCCAACGGGACCGGCGTAGAGACCACGATCAAACGGCTCGCAGGCGCGGATGATCGTGCGGGCGCGCTCGACAGGCTGACCGCATACAGCGGGCGTCGGATGAAGCCGCGCCAGGAGTTCGCCGTCGCTCACGCCTTCGCGTAACTCTGCGTCGACAGGCGAACAGAGGTGCTGGACGTTCGCGAGTCGGAGCAGGCGCGGATAGCGAGCAAATCGGATACTCGCTACGACCGGCGCGAGCTTTTCGAGAATCTGGTCGAGCACGAGTTGATGCTCGTGCCGGTCCTTCTCTGACGCGAAGAGGCTTTCAACGAGATGTTGGTCACGCGCTGGGGTTTCCCCGCGCGGACGCGTGCCTGCGATTGCCTCGCTGAGTAGCTTGTTGCCAGTCCGCTGAAACAACCGCTCAGGACTCGCGCCGAGAAACGAAACGCCCGGAGCATCTTCGATCAAGAATTGATACGTCCCCGGCTCGTTCTCGCCTAAGCGAAGGAGCAGTTCACAAGGGTCCGCATCTTCGCCGAGCCGAAAGGTGCGGGTCCGCGCAAGGACAATCTTCCGAACCGGACCGGCTTCGATCTCAGCGAGTGTCGCGTCGACCGCGATCTTCCAAGCGCTCAGACTCGAGTTGACTCCTTCATCAGCGCCAAAGCCCGGCGCGAACTCTGGCGCGAGACCGTGTGGATCGGTCGGCGATTCGCCGCTCTCGACCCGTGCGAGCGCGGCGCGGGTGGCCGCTCCATCGCCAACAACCGTGGCGCCGATCGTTGTGCGCCCAGCCTCGCGCCGCAGCTCCACGGCCGGAACGCGAACGCTCGCCGCGCTGAACCCGCGCCACTCGGCGCCGCTCTCACGCCCGGAGTCGAACCGCTGCGACAGGATCCCAATCAATCGCGGCTCGGCGTCGCGCATCGCCTGGAACGCAGGATCGTCGGCGGAGCCGAAGGACGCAGCGGTGCCGACCGACGCGATCGCCATGACGCCGTCGCGCCCGCGAACGTACGCCCGAGCGCCGGGGCGCTGCGCCGCGAGGAACGCGAGCGGGTCAGCACCCGCAAACTCAACCTCGACGCGACGGATCCCCTCGCCACCCAACGTGCCCCGCCTCGCTACGTCGTCGACCTTCGCGCGAAGTGCCCGAACGGCCTCGGCAAGCGCCGAGTTCCGGAGCACACCGCTCGCCAACGTGAAACGGGCGCTCGACAGCGTCATCGTGGTAGAGGCGGAACGCCACAATGCGCACTGCGCGCTCGGTTCCGCGTCAGCGGCGAGTGTAGCGGTCACCCAAAAATCCGTCCAAAGCCGATGGCTTGGCTCGGTCCGAAAATGACCGAACGTCGCGCGATAACGACGGCTCGATGCACCGCGAAAACGCCCTTAGCAGCCCGTGGCGGAATTGCTCTGGTAGCGAGAACGAGCATGTTGGCTCAGATGCCCAGCTCTAGAGTGGGGGCCGCAACGCAGCTTAATCCGCAAGATACGGCAAGTTGCGGCGACGCCGCAGCCACCCAATATTGGGGCTAACAGGCTCGTTCGTAGCCCGGATGACTTTCGCCACGGGCTGTTAGGGCTTGCCGCCGCGCGCTTCCCAAATCTCTATCGCCTTCGGCATAAGCGTCTCCAGCCGCTTGATGCGCGTCTCGTCAGCGGGGTGCGTCGACATCCACTCTGCTGGTTTCTCCCCACTCAAGGCCGCCATGTTCTTCCAGAGTTGAACGGCCTGACGCGGGTCGTAGCCAGCATCGGCCGCGATGAAGAGCCCGAGTTCATCGGCTTCGCTCTCGTGCGAACGACTGAACGGAAGCACCACGCCATACTCCGCGCCAGCGCCGAGCGCCGCCATCGTCGCCTGCTGCGCTGCGGGATTGAGGCTCGCGAAACTCATTCCGGCGCCAGCCCCCTGCAACAGAATCTGCACCGCGTTCTGCTGGCTCATGCGCTCACCGCCATGCCGCGCGATCGCGTGCGAGCATTCGTGCCCGACGACGACCGCGAGCTGCGCCTCGTTCTTCGCGGCCATCATCAGACCCGTGTAAATCGCGATCTTTCCGCCAGGAAGACACCACGCGTTCACTGTCTTCGGGTCGTCGACGAGCTTGAATTCCCACTCAAAGCCCTTCGTCGCGTCGGGGTACAACCTTCCCGCTGCCTGGACAACGTTGTCGCATACACGTTTCACCATCTCATATTCGGGCCCGCTCGTAATCAGCTTGGCGTTGCCTATCTCGCTCGCATATGCATCACGACCGAGCTTGTTTTCGTCAGCCGATGACATGTAGTTAAATTGCGACCGTTTCGTGCCCGCGACAGTGGTGCAACCTGCGGAACTGACGCCGAGTATGACGGCGACGCCCACGCCCGAAATCCATCCGGGCACCACGCCCCGAGTCACCTTGAGCGTCAGACGCCTCACCGCGCGACGGGCAACCATAGAAATACGACGGACCGGCGGCGGAAGCAGCGTGCGTGCAAGCATGGCGTCATGCTACCTCACCCTACCTCGGCGCTCACGGCCTGACCCGCGCTTGCGGAGCAACCGAGGGTCGCGGAGACTACCCCCATGAAGGATTTTGCCATGACTACATCGATCCGATCCCGGCGTCGCCCCGCTCCACGTGGCAAGACCGCCGCCATCATTCTTCTCGTACTCGCTGGCGTATGTCTGCTCGGCGGATTAGCTGGCGGGTACTTCGCTATGCAGGGTGGCCAAACGATCGCGCGGGTCGGCACGGACCTCGCCGGAGCTGAGAGCACCGCGATCGTTGTGCCCGGGACCGCGACGATCAAGGCCGAGAACGGCGCGATCATCATCGCGGCGAAGTCGTCCGACACGATCGACGGCAAGCCATTCTCGTTTCCGCCAGGTACGGTGGTAACCGCGACGGTGACCGACGCGGAGGGCAACCTCATGAAGGTGGATACGGTCAAGGGAAACCAGCTTGCATTTCCGCTCCCCGATGGCTCGACGATCAACTTCGTCGGGCTAGCGGAGATCACCGCAGCTGGCGAGTACACCGTCAACCTCACGGGCCCGGAAACAGTGGTTCGTGTGAAGTCCTTCAGCGGCGCCGATGGCGAAGCCGTTGCAAGCGCACTCGGGCAGACCGCCATCGGTGCATTCGGTGGACTCTGCGGCTGCGGCGGTTTCGTCGTCTTCGGACTCATCGGCATCATCCTGCTCGTGTTTGGACGCAAGAAGTCCGTGTGAATCGTCAGGTGAGCTGTTAGGGCTGATCGGACGTGAAGTAGTTGTACGACGTCGGCGCCGCCCTTCTCTTTATGCATTCCATCCGGGCTATCGACAGCCATACCGAAGGCGAGCCCACCCGCGTGTTTCTGGACCTCGGCGCGCTGGGAGCGGCGCGGCCGGTACACGAATGGTTGCGCGCGTGGCGAACCGCAGACGGTGGCTGGCAGATCCCCAGCGAGCTTCTGGCGCTCGTTGGTGAACCGCGGGCCGCCCCCGCGACGGTTGGTGCGATCGTCTGTCCGTCCTCACGTCCCGATCATGCTGGCGGCGTCGTGTTTTTTAGTAGCGCCGGCGCGCTCGGCATGTGCGGGCACGGGACCATTGGACTCGCCGCGACGTTGCGGCACCGTGGACACCTTGGCGAGGGCTCACACAAGTTTGAGACCCCAGTGGGCAGCGTGACGGTGCGGCTCGCGGCGAGTGCAGTGGGGAGTGCCGGGGGGGGTGCCGACGATGGCCGCATCGAGATCGACAACATTGAGTCGTACCGTTACCGCGCCCAAGTCGACGTGAACGTCGGCGGTCACACCGTGCGCGGCGACGTTGCCTGGGGCGGAAACTGGTTTTTCGTCGTCGATGAGCAGCGCGATCTCGACCTCGCGCGACTGGACTCACAGATGGCACACACGGTCGCGATCCGTAGCGCGCTCGAGCGCGACCGAGTGACCGGCGCCGACGGAGCCACCATCGATCACATCGCGCTGTTCGGTCCCCCTATCGGCCGCGACGCCGACAGCCGCAACTTCGTGTTGTGCCCAAATGGTGCGTACGACCGTTCGCCGTGCGGGACCGGGACCAGCGCGAAGCTCGCATGTCTCGCTGCTGATAAACGACTCGCGCCTGGTCAGGTGTGGCGGCAGGAGTCGGTGCTCGGCTCCCGTTTCGACGCGTGGTACCAGCCCGCCGGTCCGAGTCGCATCGCGCCAACTATTCGCGGCCGCGCGTGGATCACCGCTGAGACGACGCTCTTCGTTGACCCAGATGACCCGGCGCGGGCAAACGGCTGGACCGAGATGCCGACGTGAGTACGCTTGCACGGACTGCCATGACCTCGACTCTCTTCACCGGCGTTCTCCCTGCGATCACGACTCCGTTCAAAGACGATGATTCGATCGATCCGCGAGCGCTCGGTCACCTCGTAGAACGCATGCTTGCTGCTCGCTGCCGCGGCATCATTACACCCGGATCGTTAGGCGAAGGTTCGGCCCTCTCATTCGATGAGAAGCGCGAGATCTGGAAGACGTGCGTGGCCGTCGCCGACGATCGGGCGCCGGTCATCGCAGCGATTGCGAGCGGTTCGACGCGCGAGGCAGCGGAGCTTGCACGCACTGCCGAGCGCGTCGGATGCCGCGGCCTGATGGTGTTGCCACCATACGTCTACCGAGGCGACTGGACTGAAACGCGCGAACACATGAGTGCCATCTGCGCCGCGACTGCGTTACCACTCATTCTCTACAACAATCCCCCTGCCTACGGTGTCGATCTCCTCGCGCATCACGTGGCAGAACTCGCCGGCCGACACGCGAACATAGAGGCGGTCAAAGATTCCAGCGGCGACGCGCGGCGCTTCCCAGCGCTCAAGTCAGCATGCGGCGATCGACTTCAACTGCTCGTGGGCATGGACGACTGCGTTGTCGAGGGCGTGCGAATGGGGGCGACAGGATGGGTCGCCGGACTCGTCAACGCGCTGCCGGAGGAGTCGGTCAAGCTCTTCGAGATGGCCCGCGCTGAAGTGACCGCTGAAGCCACAGGCGCCGATCGCGCCGCGACCGAGCGCTTCTACGCGTGGTTCCTTCCGCTTCTCAGACTCGACACCGTGCCGAAGTTCGTGCAGCTCATCAAGCTGGTGCAGCAAGAGACTCGCTCCGGTACCGAGCGTGTGCGCCCGCCTCGCCGCGAGCTCGTTGGGGCTGAACGAGCGACGGCAATCGCCTTGATCCGCGCGGCGCTGGCGCATCGACCCACCGAGCAGCCCGTCAGCGCACGCCAGTCGATCCAAACCCACCCGCGCCGCGCACCGTCGCGTCGAGCTCGTCGACTTCCATGACATCCGCGTGCTCGACCTTGGCGATGACCATCTGCGCGATACGCATGGCTGGCTCGACGACAAACGACGCCTTGCCGAGGTTGATGAGTGGCACCTTCACCTCGCCGCGATAGTCGGAATCAATCGTGCCCGGTGCGTTCGGCATGGAGATTCCGAACTTACTCGCGAGCCCGCTGCGCGGTCGCACTTGCGCCTCGTATCCAGGCGGAATTGCCATGGCAAAGCCGCAAGGAATCATCGCGATGTCGCCCGCAGCGATTGTCACCGGCGCGTCAATGCACGCCGAGAGATCAAGGCCGGCCGAGTGCGGAGTCTGATACGCGGGCAGCACGGCCTTCGGAGAAAGCCGGCGCAATCGAAGTGCAATGCTGTTCACGCGTGCGAGTGTAACGGCGCGTCGCGCTGGCGCGGCCGTAGAGGTCACGAGATGCGGAAGCGCGAGACCTCTGATTCAAGCGTCTTCGCTGCAGAGTCGAGCGCTTCACTCGCCTTCGTCGATGCGGCGGAACCGTCGCTCGTACGCTTCGCGCCACGAACGAGCATTGACATTGCCTCATTGACCTGCGAGACGCCTTCACTCTGCGAGCGAACCGCGAGCTCGACCTGTTCGAAGCTCGCTTGCAGTTCTTCGACCTGACGCAGCACCTGTGACAACTGATCACTGGCACCGCGCGCGGTGGTGCAACCGTCTTCGACCGTTCGGCCGAACTGGCCAAGCTCGCGCACGCCTTCAGCGACCGCTTCCTGCATCGACGCAATCGTCGACTCGATCTCGAGTGCCGACGTCGCGGCTTGCGTCGCAAGGCGGTCGATCTCGCGGGCGACGACTTGGAACCCCAAGCCCGCTTCGCCCGCTTTCTCTGCTTCAATCGCGGCATTGACCGCGAGGAGATTCGTCTGATTCGCGACCTTCGTGATCGCACCGACCACGGCGTCAATCTGCGCCGCCTTCATGCTGACCGTGGTAAACCGCTGTGACACGACGCCCGCGCCGGTGTTGAGCCGTTCCATCGAACCGGAGAGGCTCGAAAGCGAGCCGCGACCCGCGCCGGCAGCGACTGCCGCTTGCGCCGCAGTTCGCGCGAGCTCGGTCACCGTCGCCGCCAGTTCTCGCGCGGTGGCGTTCATTTGATTCGTGGCAGCAGCGATTTGCGAACTCGACGCACCGAAGTCGCGCGCCACCTCATTTTGGCCTGCCGCCACGGTACGAACGCTTGAGCTCGACGCGAGGATTTGACTCGACGAACTTTGAATGCGCCCGATGAGTTTCGACAGGTCTTCACTTGTCGTACGCACTGCGTCGAGTAGATCGCGCGTCTCACCTCGGCCTTGCACCACAACCGGCTGCGTGAGATCGCCCGCCGCAATGCGCCGCGTGCCACTCACCGCCTGCTGGAGCGGAAGGGCGATTCGACGTGCTAACACCAGCGCGATCGCGATGACGTTGAGTACCACGGCGACCACCGTAATGAACGCGGCATCGCGCAGACGAGCGAGCGGCGCGAACGCTTCTGACACATCTTGTTCGGCGCTGATCGACCAACGGAGGCTTGGCGCGAGCGCGCCCGCCGCGATGACTTCGGCGGCATTGGCACCGATCGCGCGACCACGATCTGCATTCCCGCGCGCGGCGGCGCTGAATCGCGCACCGAGTGGGTCCGTCGCGCGCACCTGCGTGCGGAACGCGGCCTTCGGATCGTCGCGCGTCGGACCAGTCAACACGAACCGACCAGATCCCATCTCGGTGCCGGCAAGCACTTCACCCGTCGTTCCGAGCCCGGTGCGATCAGAGAGCACGGACTCGAACTCATCGCGAGCGAGTTCGCCCGCAACAATACCAACCAACGTATTGCCGTCGAGCAGTGGGCCGACGACCCATAGGTCTGAACGCCCGTCACCGCGCGGCATGTGCGGCGGCGTTATCTCCGGCTGGAGCAGCAACATCACATTCGCGAACGAACTACTGAGCGCGGATGTCTTCCAGTCCGGGTCGGCGAGCGACGTGCCGGGTGCATCCGGCCGTTCGGCCGAAAAGAGTAATCGCCCCGCTGGTGAGAGAAGGACGATCTCAACGTATCCGTGTGCGTCGGCGAAGGCCTGAAGGAACGAATGGGCTCGCGCGTTTGCCGCACGAAGCGCGGCAGCGTCGTGGGTTCCATCCTCGCGGAAGGCCTTGCTGCAGTCTCGACACGCAGCGATGAAGCCCGGAGCCCGCACGACTGCATCGAGTCCGCGCACACGGTCGTCGGCGATTCGCTCAATGGTCTTCGCGCGCTCGCGCGCGACGCTCGCGAGGCGATCAAGCGCCAGCCGCTCTATTCCGTCTGCGGCCGTGTCGTAGGCAACCCACAGAACAACCGCGAGCGGCACAAGACTGATCAACAGAAAGCCGAGGACGAGCTGCCCACGAATTGATGTCAAGAACCCGAACCATGAGCGGCGTTTCACGGCTTCGCCTCAGATTCTCGGGAGGGAGCCGGTGCTGGTGGTGTCGCTGGTGCCACCGCTGGCGGCGACGCTGACGGATTCGCGAGTAACGACATCCACTCGGAGCGCGAGCGCCACACCGGCCACGGGCGCGGACGTATCGCCCCGGCGCTGGCCCACACCTCGCTCACGCTGCCGTCCGCTCCGATCCGCGCGATGTGAGCCATCTTCCAAGTTGCCCCCGACGCTGCGTCGACTACGGTCGCACCACCCGCACTCGGGACGGATGCGCCGAGCATCGCAGCCCGCACCCCCTTAGGGTCTACGCCCCCACTGCGCTCTATCGCTTGTCGCACCAACTCGACCGCCGCAACTGCGGCCGCAGCCCGAGCATCGGCGATCGCACCTCCTGATTGGGTTGCGTAGGCCGCAGCAAACTCCTCACCGAGGTCGTCATCAGATGCGAGCGTGCTCGCGACGAGATAATCGCCCTCGATCAGCTTGCCGTCGATCTGTTTCAGCTCTCCGAGGCGAAGTTGCCAGTTCACCATAGGGGTGTCGACGCTTTTGACGCGGGCGCTGCGAAGAGCGGTCAAGAGCGCGACCGTCGAAGCGCGATTGAGGCCGGAAATGATCACGTCCGGCTTCGCCTTGAGAATCGCGGCGACCGCACTCGCGACGTCCTTGGCCTCGTCCCCGCCGCGCTCTCGAATCCAGGCGCCCCCGACGATCTCACCTCCGACGCACGTCACGTGGTCGTGCAGTATCGCGTCGACGACCCGCTGCAAGACTCCGTCGTTCGCGATCAAGAACGCTCGTTTTCCGAGCGTCGTAACCGCCCACGCTGCGGCCGGAACCGCCCGTTGATTGGGCAGCGTGCCGAGCGTGATCAATGCGGGACTGCGGTCGAGGCCTTCGGGCGAGATCGGCGAGACGAGCAGTGCTCCAAGTGGTGCGATAGCGGTTTCGATGGCTCGGCGAACTGACGGCGACGCCCCGCCGATCATCACGCCGACGCCCTCCTTGACGAGCCCCTCGGCGGCTCGCGCGGCCACGGCAGGGTCGCCCGCGGTGTCCCGAACCACCGCGAGCAGCGGCCGGTCATTCGTTTTCGTGTCGGCGTTCGCGACCTCAATGGCAGCGAGAACGCCGTCGAGGGTCGGGCGATCAAACTCAACCGAGGCGCCGCTCGTCGCGACCAGCACCCCGATCGGGATCGGAACCAGCTTCCGCTCATGCTTTCGCCACATCCACCACGCGACAGCGCTGACTGCTGTGGCAGCAACGGCGATACGAACCAAGACTGATGGACGCACCGATATCACGGAAGTTGGGGATATCGGAAAGTCGCGAGGGAAGGGATGAAGCGCAGCGCCCGCCGCTACGTTCTGTCGACGCGATCGCCCTCGTCGCAGGGCGACACCGATTTGTGGCAAATCGGACGTCGCAGTCGGTCGATGAGCCAAAACGGCCCTCACGGAGCATCGCATGCGTTCGAATCGACCCCTGCCCTTTCTGTTCCTCTCGCTGACAGTCATGTTCATCGCGACCGGGCTCGGAGCCTCCGCCGACGACGAGCCGATGCAAGACATGCAAGGCATGTCCGGCGGCGAGACCGCCCCTGCCAAAGAACTCACCGAGCGCGAGCGCCAGTTCTTCGAGAATAAGGTCCGACCAGTTCTGGTGGAGCATTGCTACGGATGCCATTCGAGCGACGCGACCAAGATCCGCGGCGGCTTCCTGCTTGATACCCGCGACAGCCTGCTGGCAGGCGGAGACACCGGGGCGGCAATCGTGCCGGGCAAGCCCAACGCGAGCCCGCTCATCAAAGCGGTCAGGTGGACTGACGAAGACTTCGCGATGCCGCCGAAGAAAAAGCTGCCCGACGAGGCGATCCGCGCGCTCGAGGAATGGGTCGCGATGGGCGCGCCGGATCCGCGATTCAGCGCCGGCGGCACCTTGGACACTGCTGGTCCTGCGATCACTACCAAGACGTGGGATATCGAAAAGAGCAAGGATTTCTGGGCGTTCAAGCCGCCCGTCAAGCCGACGGTTCCGACGGTGGCGCGCGGCGATTGGCCGACGAGCGACATCGACCGATTCGTTCTCGCGAAGATGGAAGCGCATTTCCTCGCGCCGATCGCCGATGCGGATCGACGCACGTGGCTTCGTCGCGTGACGTTCGACCTCACCGGTCTGCCGCCGACACTCGAAGAGATCGCGGCGTTCGAGAAGGATCCATCTGACGGCGCGTTCGAGAAGGTGACTGACCGATTGCTCGCGTCGAGCGCGTTCGGAGAGCGCTGGGGTCGGCATTGGCTCGACGTGGCTCGTTACGCCGAATCGAGCGGCAAAGAAAACAATGTCCTGTATCCGCACGCATGGCGGTATCGCGACTACGTCGTCGCGTCGTTCAACGCCGACAAGCCGTACGACGAATTCTTGCGCGAGCAGATTGCTGGCGATCTCCTCGTCGCGAAGGACGCAAACGATCGGGCCGAAAACCTCGTCGCCACCGCGTATCTCGCCATTGGCGCTAAAGGGCACAACACACAGAATCCGCGGCAGTTCATCTATGACGTTGTCGACGAGCAGATTGATGCGCTGACGCAGGGCACACTTGGACTCACGGTTGCATGCGCTCGCTGCCACGATCACAAGTTTGATCCGATTCCGCAAAAAGATTACTACGCGATCGCGGGTGTTTTCCTTTCGAGTTCGACGCAGTTCGGCACCTATCAATCACCGGGTAACCGCCACGCATCGACGCTGATCCGATTGCCGAAAGAAGCACAGGTCGTCGACGGCGCGACGATGTCCGCCGAACGACGCACGCTCTTAGCTCGCGCCCAAGATCGTCTGGCGGACGAGGCGACCAAAGCCGCCGACAACGCGCAGGCGGCTCGGCAGAAGGGCGAGTCGAAAGACGCAGTCAACATGTTCAAGGTTGTGCAGCTCAAGGCGCAAGCCAACACACTTGACAGCATCCTTGAGCGGTTCGATTCAGAGGGTCGCCCAACAACAGAAAATCGCGTAACGATGGGCATGCTCGACGGCCAACGCGTGATCGAAGCGAACATCCTTCAGCGCGGCGAGATTGACAAGCCAGCCGAGCGCGTCGAGCGCGGTGTCGTGCAAGTGATCGCGGGTGAGTGGGTGCCCGAGATGCCGTCTGACGGCAGCGGTCGCCTTGAGCTCTCGCAGTGGATCGCCAACGCCCGCAATCCGCTCACCGCGCGAGTGTGGGTCAATCGAGTCTGGCTCCACCTCTTCGGGAAAGGCATCGTGCCAACGCCCGACAACTTTGGCCATAGTGGCGTTGCGCCTACGAATCCAGAGTTACTCGACTTCCTCGCTACGCGCCTTATCGACGAACACTGGTCCACCAAGCAACTCATCCGCGACATTGTCCTCAGCCGCACCTACCGACTGTCGTCCGCCTACAACAAGGCGAACGCGGACAAAGATCCGGACGTCATCTGGCTGTGGCGCATGCCGAAGAAACGCCTTGAGGGCGAAGCGGTGCGCGATGCGATGCTCGCGTCGGCGGGAACGCTCGACCGCACCGTACCGAACGGTTCTCCGATCAACTTCGCTGAAGGCGCGATGCGCGGTGGCGACAACAAGCTCTTCGCGCAACTCACGCAAGAGTCGCGTCCGATTCGCAGCGTGTACTTGCCAATAGTGCGCGACAAGGTGCCCGAAGTGCTCGACGTGTTCGACTTCGCCGACCCCGCGTTCGTCACGGGCGACCGTGACGAGACGAACGTCGCGACGCAGGCGCTCTACATGATGAACAGCCCCGAGGTGATGCAAGCCGCGGACGCGTTTACCGACCGAATCTTGGCTGGCAAAGGCAGCGACGCCGAGCGCATCGGCAAAGCATTCGAGATCGCGCTCGGTCGCAAGGCGACGTCGCAGGAAATCCTGGCGTCGCGTGAGTTCGTCAACGATTTCAAAAAGACGCTCGCGAAGGATCCAGCTCCGAATGCAAGCAAGGACAGCGCTGGCGGCGGTGACGAGCGCGGACCGCTCAAGCGCGTTCGCGATCGCATGGCGCAGAACCGCGCTATGAATGGTGGCGACAGGGGTGCCGAGAAGAACACGCAGCTCTCATCGAGCGAGTCCGCGATCAATCACAAAGCGTGGAGCGCGTTCTGCCAGTCGCTGTTTCAAACCGCTGAGTTCCGAACGATTGACTAACAGATCAGTTTTCACCCACGCTCAACTTCGCTCCGAGGTTCATATGGACTGCTGCTCGAACCGAATGCCACTAGCGCTAAATCGCCGCGACCTACTTCGCACCATCGCGTGCGGCTTCGGATACGCCGCGTTTGCTGGTATCGCCACCGCTGCGAGCGCCGCTGATTCGACGGACACGCTTGCACCACGCACGCCCGACTTCACACCGCGCGCGAAGCGTGTCATTTTCTTATGCATGCAAGGCGGGCCGTCGCACGTCGATACGTTTGACTACAAGCCGCAGCTCATCACCGACGACGGCAAAGCGTTCGGCAAAGGCTTCCGTCAAGGCGCGAAGCTCCTCGCATCGCCGTGGAAGTTCCGCCAGCGCGGGCAGAGTGGACTGTGGATCAGCGATCTCTTCCCCGAAGTCGCGAAACACTCCGACGAGATGTGTCTCCTGCGCGGCATGAAGACCGACGTGCCCGCGCACCCACAAGCGCAGATGAAGATGCACACCGGATCGTTCCAGTTCGTGCGTCCGTCGATGGGCGCGTGGTCGCTCTACGGACTCGGCACAGCGAATCGCAACTTGCCCGGCTTCATCACGATCAATCCGAACTCAAGCGCGCAGCAGTACGGCAGCGCCTTCTTGCCCGCTGCATACCAAGGCGTACCGGTGCAGGCCAAGGGCGGTGGACGGCGCGGCGGTAGCGCGAGTGGCGACCCGATCGGCAACATCGACAATGATCGATTCGGGACTAAGTCGCAGCGCGAACAGCTTGATCTGGTGCAGCGCCTCAACAAGGAGCATCTGAAGTACGCGAAGGAAGACGCGCAGGTCGAGGGAGTGATCGAGAGTTACGAACTCGCGTTCCGCATGCAGGCCGAAGTGCCGGAGCTGATGGATCTCACGAAGGAGACCAAGGCGACGCTGGAGATGTACGGGATCGGTGCCGGAGGCAACGACGGCTTCGCGCGGCAGTGCCTCCTGGCGCGGCGCTTCGCCGAGAAGGGCGTGCGCTTCATCGAAGTGACGCACGGCGGTTGGGACACGCATCGCAATCTGCGCACTGATCTCGATAAGCAAGCGGGCGAAGTCGATCGTCCCATCGCGGCGCTGCTCACCGATCTCAAGAAGCACGGCCTTCTCAAGGACACGCTCGTCATTTGGGGCGGCGAGTTCGGAAGAACGCCGTACGCGCAGAACGGCGACGGTCGCGACCATAACAATAAGGGCTTCACGATCTGGATGGCGGGCGGCGGCGTGAAGGGCGGACTGTCGTACGGTTCGACCGACGATTACGGCATCGAAGCCGTCGAAGGCGCGATGGACATCCACGACTGGCACGCGACGATGCTGCATCTCCTCGGCCTCGATCACGAGAAGCTCACGTACAACCACGCGGGGCGCGACTTCCGACTAACGGATGTCAAGGGCAACGTGAATCACGCGATCATTGCGTGAGGAGGCGCGTGAGGAGGCGCGCGAGGAGGCGCGTGAGTGTGCGCGTGGGTGGGCACGACAACACACGCAGATCTGTCGTCACCGTTAGGTCGGCAAATCAGGGTGCGACGATTCCACACTTCTCGAGTACGCGTTTCGCTAACTCCTCGAAGTCGTTCCTGCAGTCCCGAACGGCCGTCGCATGTCCACCGATGGCGCCATCTCCGGCCCGCAGCATGAACATTGGCTTACGAGCTTCCTCTGCCAACGCTATGAGACTTCGGTAGTGCTGTAGGAGAGCACGGCACTCCGGATCAGTCTCGACGACAAGCTCTGGGTCAGCCGCCGGTAGGTCGAGAACATACTCGCGATACTCCGCCGGGATTCGTTTGATCCAGCGGTCGTAGGCCATCACTGGATATCGCATCCGCACGGCGTGTTGCATGACGATGTAGCCAGCCGGGGTCATTTCGCCCGGGGGAAGCGACAATTCCTTCACCGGGTTTTTGACAACACGGCTCGCCCATTGCGATCGCCATTCGCGAATCGTCGGCTTAAGATTTCGAAGGCCTTGGACCGAGTAAAGGTCCGGCGCGAGCGGAACGATTATGTGCTGCGCCGCGAGAAGCGCCGCACGGTTGATTGCGCCGAGATTCGGACCAACATCTAAGAGGACAATCGACGCGCTCGTCTTTGCCGCCGCAGCCTCTATGACCCGCCAGATAGCTGAAATCACCCGGAATCCGCGGGGACGACCGTCAGCGCACTCGGGCCACTGCGAGTTCAACTCGTTCTCCGCGGACGCGAGTGCGAGGTCTCCAATGATCGCACCGAAGTTCGGCGCAATGGATTCGACGTGGACGTCAGCGAGATCACCAGTGCCTTCCAGTTGCGGCTTGATTGCACCGTACACCGTCTTCGCGTGATGCTCGTCGAGCCAATACTCCTCGAGCGTTTCGTCACCGATCAGCATGTTCGTGAGATTCGCTTGGGGATCGAGGTCCGCCGCCACAACAGAAATGCCGAGCTCTGAGTACATCCACGCCAAGTGGTAGACCAGCGATGTCTTTCCAACACCTCCTTTGTTGTTGAAGAACGCGACAGTTCTCATGCGCTTGGCCTCAGCGTCACCACCACCCAGTCGTCGTCGACGCGGAATTCTGGCGGCGGGTTGCCGTTTCGACTGAGTTCCCGGCGCGCCGTGGCAATACCCACACCGAAACGCTGCACCAATCCAAGAACGCGCATGGTTTCGGCAAGACTCGGATTTCAATAGTCGGTGACGCCCGGAGAACCGAAATTCTTAGCGTTTACCGATCCAAACGGCCCGCCGGGGCTCGTGAGCTCAATTCGGTCGTCGTACCAGGTGAATCTGATCGGCGCGTTCGTCGCTTCGTAGGTTCGGTGCATGACAGAGTTCCTCGCGAGCTTTTGGATCGCCGCGATCGGGTAGCTACTCCTCCGACGCTCCACCGCACCGGAAACCAAGTCCACTGTCATCGAATTGTGAGCGGCGACCTTCTCATCGAGTCGACGCGCCATGTCACCGGGTGTGCCATCGATGAGTTGTTCATGCCGTATCGGATCGCTGAGGTCGTCACCGGCAATGCGGAGAAACTGAATGCATGCACCCGGGATGAAGTCTCGCGTTCGTGGACAGAGTACGAGTGCGCCGAGCACAGTCGGCGTCGGCTCCCCATCAGAAACAACCATTTTCGTCGCTGCGAGCCGCTGCTCATAGCTGCGCTCATTCGCGTCGAGCACCTCTCTCGCAAAGGCGCTCGGCAAGTACTCAGACTCAAACGACCGCCGATCGAGATCGGTCACGCGCACTGCGCGAACGGCAGAAAGATCGAAAGGCGCGTTCCCCGATCTCCTCCGCTCGTTCAGGATGCGTTCATCCGGTGCAGTGGCCCGCCCGCGCCGCGGACCAGTTCGAATCCAGATCTCTCCGCGATACCTGACCGGCGGCGAGTCGCTCGGAAGGACGGTCAGAACCGCGACATCGGCACCACGCAGGCGGCGCTTCTCGACAGTCATGCTCGGAGGCGGGACGATATTCCCATCGTCCTTCAGACTGGCGAGCTGGGCAAGCACGTCGTCGGTGATCTGAAGCGATGCGGACGATCCGTCGTCGCGGACGCCAACAAATGCGATGCCGGGAAGTTCGTGTCGCGGAAGGTCATTCGAAAACGCGCAAATCGCTTGGCGCAACTTGTTGGGAACGTCTCCCGCAAGCGATTCCTTCCGCTCGATACGGCCGGATTCGCCAGCATTGAGGAGCTTTTCAAGTTCTGCGTCAGACATCCGCGATGAGTAGCGTACATCGCCGGGATCGATCATCGCTCACTCTCAATCGACTGTGCCCCATCGGCACGCGGCGACGTCGAGGCTCGCTATCGATTCATCGGTACCATGCTCGGCCACGCCGGTGAACGGCGTGGTGGAACGTCGCGCAGCTCGTATCGACCCAGCGATGACCGCCTCCCGTAATGATCGTCTTCAAGTTGTCTACCTTGCGCGGCATGGTGAGACCGCATGGAGTGTGTCGGGGCAGCACACCGGTCTCACCGACCTTCCCCTCACTGAGCGCGGTGAACGAAACGCAGAACGACTCGGCGCGCGGCTGCGCGGGTTGACGTTCGCGAACGTCTATGCGAGTCCACTTCGGCGCGCGTCTCAAACCTGCGCACTCGGTGGTTTCGGTTCGCATGCGGAAGTCGACCCGGACCTCGTCGAGTGGAACTACGGGCAGTACGAGGGTCGCACGACTGCGGAGATTGCCCTCGAGCGCCCCGACTGGCAGCTCTTTCGCGATGGTTGTCCGAGAGGCGAGTCGCCAGACGAAGTGGCTGCCCGGGCGGATCGCGTCGTGCAGCGCGTAAGTACCGCGCAGGGCAATGTGCTGCTCTTCTCTAGCGGGCACTTCCTGCGCGTCCTCGCAGCGCGGTGGCTGGGGCTGCCGCCTGCCACCGGGCGCTACTTCGCACTCAGCACCGCAAGTCTGAGCGCCCTCGGATTTGAACACAATCTGAGTCAGCCGGTGATCCGACTATGGAACAATACGCGTCACGTCGAAGATTGATTGCACGCGCGGCGAGGTACAACTATGACAACCGAAGTGAAGAACCTCTCACTGCTCAAGACGCCCGCTGAAAATACTCCAGCGCCTCTGTCTCCCGCGCTCATTCAATTAATGAGCCAATATGGATGTGGCCCGATCCACTTCACCGGCGACGCGGACGCGCTGTATACGCGGCATCTCGTTTTTGACAACGCCCTCGATCCCGCGAAGCTCGGACCACGGGAGCGTTTCGAAGCCGTCGCGCGTTCGGTACGTGACGTGCTCGCGCAGCGGTGGGCGCTGACTCAAACTACCTACGAGCGTGAAACTCCGAAGACGGTCTATTACCTTTCGATGGAGTTTCTCATCGGGCGTTCGCTCGCGAACAACGTAACGAATCTCCTGCTCGATCCAATCGTCGCAAGAGCGGCTCAATACGAGAAGATCGACTGGCCCAGCTTGCTTGAGCAAGAACCCGACGCGGGCCTCGGCAACGGTGGGCTCGGGCGCCTCGCGGCGTGCTTTCTCGATTCGATGGCGACGATGCAACTCCCCGCAATGGGGTACGGACTGCGCTACGAATACGGGATATTCAAACAGTCGATCGACCACGGATGGCAACGCGAGCAGCCGGACAATTGGCTCCGGCGTCCCGATCCGTGGGAAGTTGCTCGTCCGAACGAAAAGGTTGAGATCAAGCTCAATTGCTCGTTCGAAATGCGCGGATGTCAGCTCCGCGCGATTCCAGGACAGCCCTCGGCGCTCATCGGCATTCCATTTGATCGACCAGTCGTCGGCTTCGGTGGGAAGACCGTCAACACGCTGCGACTCTGGGCTGCGGCCGCCCCCGACTATTTTGATCTCCAGCGGTTCAGTGGCGGTGAATTTATCGCTGCGCTCGCTGAGACACTCGCTGCTGAGTCACTCACGCGTGTGCTCTATCCGGACGACTCGACCGTCCGCGGTCAAGCGCTTCGCTTCCTTCAGGAGTATTTCCTCGTCGCCTGCTCGCTCGCCGATCTGGTGCGACGGTTTCGGCTCACAAACAACGATTGGCGTTTACTTCCGACGAAGGCCGCCGTTCAGCTCAACGATACGCACCCGACACTTGCAGTGCCCGAGCTCATGCGCATCTTGCTCGATGAGGCACATCTCGGCTGGGACGCCGCGTGGGATCTCACGAAGCGCACGCTCGCCTACACGAATCACACGCTGCTCCCCGAGGCACTTGAGCGTTGGCCGCTCGAGTGGTTTGAAATGATCTTGCCGCGGCATCTTGAGATCATTCTCGAAATCAACCGACGATTGCTCGATGCTGTTCGCTCACGGTTTCCCGGCGATGAGGGGCGAGTTGCTCGCGTGAGCCTGATTGAAGAAGGCGCGACGAAACACGTCCGCATGGCTCACCTCGCCATCGTGGGTTCGCACAGCACGAACGGCGTCGCGGCAATTCACTCGGAACTGCTCCGTACGACGACGGTGCGCGACCTCGCCGAAATGTTCCCTGAGCGATTTAGCAATAAGACCAACGGCGTGACTCCGCGACGGTGGCTGCTGCTTGCGAATCCGGCGCTGGCGCGAACGATCACGAACGCGATTGGTGACGGCTGGGTGACGAACCTCGCGCAGCTCCGCACTCTTCAGCCGCTTGCCGAAACGAAAGCGTTCCGCGACGAGTTTCTGAGTGCCAAGCGTCTCGCGAAGGAAGGGTTCGCTGACTGGCTCAAGGAGACATCAGGGCAGATCGTCGATCCAAATTCCATCTTCGACTGTCAGGTGAAACGAATCCACGAGTACAAGCGACAGCTTCTCAATGCGCTGCGGATTGTGGTGCTCTACAACAGACTGCGAGCGAACCCGGCGCTTCAGATGCCGACCCGAACTTTCTTCTTCGCTGGCAAAGCAGCACCGGCGTATCAGCTCGCGAAGGTCATTATCAAGTTCATCAACAACCTTGCCGTGACGATTGACGGCGACCCGGCGGTGCGTGGACGACTGAAAATTGTCTTCCTGCCTGAGTACTGCGTGTCACTTGCGGAGCGCCTCATTCCGGCAGCCGATGTCTCGAATCAAATTTCGACGGCTGGATTTGAAGCGAGCGGTACCAGCAATATGAAGTTCATGATGAACGGCGCGCTCACGATCGGCACGCGCGATGGTGCCACGATTGAAATGGCGCAAGAGGCTGGCGAAGAGAACTTCTTCCTCTTCGGCCTTACCGCGCAGCAAGTGATCGAGAGCCGCAGTTGGTACAAGCCCCAGTGGCACATCGATCACGAGCCCGAGACGAGGGCGGCGTTCGACCTGATCTCGTCGGATTATTTTAGTCCCACCGAGCACCGTATCTTCGCCCCGCTGCACGACACGTTGCTCACGAACGGTGATCACTACATGCATCTCGCCGACCTCAGGTCGTACCTTGAGGCGGACGCGAAATTGCTCGCGCTGTACGCCAATCCTGACGCATGGGCTCGAAAGGCGATTCTCAACGTGGCGGGCTCAGGAAAGTTCTCGAGCGATCGCACGATCTCCGAGTACGCAACGAAAATCTGGGACGTCAAACCGTGCCCTGTTCGATAGCACTTTCGCCACAGACTGCTATGACCATCTCTCCGCTCGCAGGGAAGCCCGCACCAACGTCTCTCCTCGTCGATCTCGCGAAGCTTGAGCGCGAGTACTACACCCGTACACCTGATCTTGGCGACCCGGCGCAGCTCGTCAGCTTTGGAACGAGCGGCCACCGAGGAACGTCGTTCGACGGATCGTTTACTGAGTCGCACATCCTTGCGATCACGCAAGCAATCTGCGAGTACCGCAGAAGCCAAGGCACGAGCGGTCCGCTGTACATGGGAAAGGACACGCATGCGCTATCCGGTCCAGCGCAGCGGACAGCTCTCGAAGTTCTCGCTGCGAACAGCGTTGAAACGGTGATCCAGCGCGACGATGGCTTCACGCCGACACCCGTGATCTCGCGGGCGATTCTCGTCCACAATCGCGGGCGGACTGCGCAGCTTGCAGACGGCATCGTGATCACGCCGTCGCACAATCCTCCGAGCGATGGCGGCTTCAAATACAACCCAACCAACGGCGGTCCGGCCGACACCGATGTGACACGCTGGGTTCAAGATCGCGCGAACACGCTGCTTCGCGGCAGCAACGCCGACGTGAAGCGTGTTCCATTCGCGACGGCCGTTGGCGCCCCCACAACGCACGAAGACGACTTCGTGCTTCCGTACGTCAACGACTTGCACAACGTTGTCGATATGGACGCGATTCGATCAGCTGGACTCACGCTTGCAGTCGATCCACTTGGCGGCGCGGCAGTTCGCTACTGGGAGCCCATCAACACGATTTACGGCCTCGACATCGCAGTTGTGAACTCCGTCGTCGATGCGCGGTTCTCGTTCATGACGGTTGACCACGATGGCAAGATTCGTATGGACTGCTCCAGTCCATACGCGATGGCCCGTCTCGTCGCACTCAAGGATAAGTTCCGGGTTGCGTTCGCGAACGATCCAGATTCCGATCGACACGGCATCGTCACACCGACCGCGGGACTGATGAACCCTAATCATTATCTCGCGGTCGCTATTCGCTATCTTCTCACGCATCGCGATCAGTGGTCTCCATCCGCTATCGTTGGCAAGACGTTGGTGTCGAGCGGCATGATCGACCGCGTCGTGAACAAGCTTGGGCGCCGACTTTCGGAAGTTCCCGTCGGATTCAAGTGGTTCACACCGGGGCTCTTCGATGGATCGTTCTGCTTTGGTGGAGAAGAGAGCGCTGGCGCCAGCTTCCTACGCCGCGACGGGACGGTCTGGACGACTGACAAGGACGGCCCGATCATGAACCTGCTCGCCGCTGAAATCACTGCACGCACAGGGAAAGACCCCGGTGAGCACTATCGCGAACTGACATCGGAGTTCGGCGAGCCGAACTACTCGCGCATCGACGCCGCTGCGAGTCCGGACCAGAAGGCGAAACTCCAGAAACTGTCGCCAGATGCGGTGAACGCGTCCACACTCGCTGGGGAGCCGATTGTCGCCAAGCTCACCCGGGCACCCGGCAACGGTGCGCCGATCGGAGGACTCAAGGTGACGACCAAGAACGGATGGTTCGCCGCACGACCTTCGGGAACCGAGAACATCTACAAGATCTACGCTGAAAGCTTCAACAGCCAAGCACACCTCGATCGCATCGTGAACGAGGCGCAAGACATCGTGCGAAAAGCACTCGACCAACATCCGCGCAGCAGCGCAAAGTAAGCACACCATGAACACCGGATCCACGATGACCGAAACCACCGCTGCAACCGCATCGCTCGCCGATCGACCTGCGTGGAAGGCGCTCAAGGCTCACCACACGGCGCTGCGCGATGTGCACCTTCGCGAACTGTTTGCGAAAGACGCGAGCCGCGGCGAGCGCTTCACCGCGGAAGCTGTCGGGATCTATCTCGACTACTCTAAAAATCGCGTCACCGAAGAGACGATCAAGCTTCTCGTCCAACTCGCCGAGCAAACAGGATTGCGGGCCCGCATCGATGCGATGTTCCGCGGCGACAAGATCAACGTTTCTGAGAAGCGCGCCGTATTGCATGTGGCGCTGCGGGCACCCAAGGGTGCTTCCATCATGGTCGACGGCGAGAACGTCGTGCCGCATGTCCATGCCGTGCTCGACAAGATGGGCGAATTCACCGACCGCGTGCGGAGCGGCGCTTGGAAGGGCCACACCGGCAAGCGAATACGGAACGTCATCAACATCGGCATCGGTGGGTCCGACCTAGGTCCCGTGATGGCGTTTGAAGCGCTCAAACACTACAGCTCGCGCGACTTGAACTTTCGCTTCGTGTCGAACGTCGACGGCACGGACATGTCCGAAGCAGTCCGCGACCTCGATCCCGCGGAGACGCTGTTCATCGTTTCGTCGAAAACGTTTACGACCATCGAGACCATGACTAATGCGCACAGCGCTCGCGACTGGTCGCTCGCCGGTCTCGGTAACGACGCGAACTCGGTCGCGAAGCACTTCGTCGCGGTGTCGACGAACGCGGCAGAGGTGACCAAGTTCGGCATCGACACCGCGAACATGTTCGGATTCTGGGATTGGGTCGGAGGCCGCTACTCGATGGACTCGGCGATCGGACTCTCGACGATGCTCGCCACCGGACGTGAGAACTTCCGTGCGATGCTCGACGGTTTCCACGCGATGGATGAACACTTCCGCACCGCGCCGTTTGAGCGCAATCTTCCAGTCCTCATGGCGCTTCTTGCGGTTTGGTACAACAACTTCTTCGGCGCCGATACGGTCGCGGTCTTGCCCTACGAGCAGTATCTCAAGCGGTTCCCCGCCTACTTGCAGCAGCTCACCATGGAGAGCAACGGAAAGCATGTGACGCTCGCCGGAGCTCTCGTCGGCTGCGACACCAGTCCGATCTACTGGGGCGAACCCGGCACGAACGGACAGCATTCGTTCTATCAACTCATTCATCAGGGTACGCGCCTGATCCCTTGCGACTTCATCGCGTTTGAGCGACCGCTGAATCCACTCGGACGGCACCACGATCTCCTGCTTGCGAACGTTTTCGCGCAGGGTGAGGCACTCGCGTTTGGTAAGACTCCCGCCGAAGTGAAGGCTGAAGGTTCGCCGGATTGGCTCGTTCCGCATCGCACCTTCGAAGGCAATCGTCCCTCGAACACCATGCTGCTCGACCGGCTCACGCCGAGATCGCTCGGCTCGCTCATCGCGCTCTACGAACACAATGTTTTCACACAGGGCACCGTGTGGAACATCGATTCGTTCGATCAGTGGGGCGTCGAACTTGGCAAGGTGCTCGCGAACCGGATCATCCCCGAGCTCGAAGCGCCGCTAGCTTCCGCTCCAGCCTCTTCCCACGACAGTTCCACGAATGCGCTCATCCGTCGTTACCGCGCAAGTAAGGAATCGTGAGAACAGATGAGAAATCCAAACCGAATCTCACCCCCATGAAACTGGCTCCTTCCATTCTCGCCGCCGACTTCGCTCGTCTCGGTGAGCAGATCGCCGAAGCCGAACGCGCTGGCGCGGATCGCATTCACGTCGATGTTATGGACGGTCACTTCGTCCCCAACATCTCGATGGGTCCACCGATCGTCAAGAGCGTTCGGCGCGTAACGCGCCTCGCGCTTGAAACGCACTTGATGATTTCCGACCCCGATTCGTATCTCGAACCATTCGCAGCCGCGGGTTCCGACTCCTTCATCGTGCACTGGGAAGGCAACAACAATCTGCATCGCACCGTGCAACGAGTGCGTGCACTCGGGAAGCGCGTTGGGGTTGCAATTAATCCGGCTACCCCCGCTGAGGTGCTTGAGGAAATCCTCTCAGACATCGACATGGTGCTCGTGATGACGGTCAACCCGGGGTTCGGGAGTCAGCACTTTCTCAAGTCGACGCTTCCAAAGATCCGCCGCGTTCGGCAGATGATCGAACGGGTGAGGCCTGGAGGCGACCCGAACGCAGAGATCGAGGTGGACGGCGGCATAGACGCCGCCACCGCGCCACTCGCCGTCGCGGCAGGCGCCAGCGTGCTGGTGGCAGGGTCGGCACTTTTCGGCGAGAGTTGCGGGATTGCCGCAGCGATGGAGAAGATCCGATCCGCCATGGCGGCAGCAGTCTCCTAACAAACCCACGCACAAACTCGTGCATTGACAACGAGGAATCCCTCATGCAACTCGGAATGATTGGACTTGGCCGGATGGGCGGAAACATGGTCCGCCGACTTCTGAAAAGCGGACACGATTGCGTTGCGTTCGACAGGTCGCCGTTGGCGGTTCAGGAACTCGTGAAGGAGAAAGCCGCCGGTGCGAGCTCCCTCGCCGATCTTGCCAAGAAGCTCGCGAAGCCGCGGGCGATCTGGCTGATGGTGCCTGCCGCGGTCGTCGACCAGACTATTGTCGATCTCCTGCCTGCGCTTGAGCCTGGCGACATCTTGATCGACGGCGGCAATTCGTATTACGTTGACGACATACGACGTGCGAAGGAACTCGCACTCAAGGGCATTCATTACGTCGATGTCGGCACGAGCGGCGGCGTCTGGGGGCTTGAGCGCGGCTACTGCATGATGGTCGGGGGGGAAGACGCGATCGTGAAACGACTCGATCCAATCTTCGCAACGCTCGCGCCCGGAGTTGGCACCATCGATCGCACGCCTGGTCGCGAGAAGATGGCGCGCACGTTGTCCCCGACCGCCGAGCTCGGCTATCTGCACTGCGGACCGAATGGTGCTGGCCACTTCGTCAAAATGGTTCACAACGGCATCGAGTACGGTCTGATGGCGGCGTACGCCGAGGGGCTCAACGTGCTTCGCGGCGCGAACATCGGCAAGAAGCAGCACGAGGTCGATGCCGAGACGACGCCGCTGCGCGACCCGGAGCACTATCAGTATGACCTCAAGCTTGGAGAGATTACGGAAGTCTGGCGTCGAGGCAGCGTGATCGCTTCGTGGTTGCTTGACCTCACCGCGTCCGCACTACTTGAGGATCCAACGCTCGCGAAGTTCTCCGGGCGAGTCTCTGATTCAGGCGAAGGACGATGGACGATCAAGGCCGCCATCGACGAAGCGGTTCCGACGCCCGTCCTTACTGCGGCGTTGTACGAGCGATTTAGTTCGCGCGGCGAAGCGGAGTTCCAAGACAAGGTGCTTTCCGCAATGCGATACCAGTTCGGCGGGCACGTCGAGAAAGCTGCGAAGACGTAATCGCTCGCCTGATCGACTCCTGCCATGAACGACTCACATTCGGATGCTCTCGTCTTTTTCGGCGCTACCGGCGATCTCGCCTACAAGAAGATCTTTCCGTCGCTCCAAGCAATGCTGAAGCGCGGACACCTGAATGTGCCGGTGATCGGCGTCGCAAAGGCAGGTTGGAATCTCGATCAACTCAAGGCTCGAGCGAAAGAGAGCCTTGAGAAGCATGCGGTTGGCGGCGTTGACGGAGCGGCCTTCGCGAAACTCTGTGCGCTCTTGCGCTACGTTGATGGCGATTACGCCGAGGCATCGACGTTCCAGGCGCTGCGCAGAGAACTCGGCGACGCGAAACGTCCGGCCCATTACCTGGCGATTCCTCCGGTCCTTTTCGGGCCGGTCGTCGAGCAACTCACGAGAGCAAACTGCACCAGCGGAGCGCGGGTCGTCATTGAGAAGCCGTTCGGGCACGACCTGGTATCGGCGCGAGTGCTCAACCAGATCTTGCTCGCTACGTTTGACGAGGACTCGATCTTCCGAATCGATCATTACCTCGGCAAGCGCCCCGTCCACAACATGCTGCTGTTTCGCTTCGCAAACGCGCTGACGGAACCATTCTGGAATCGCGAATTCATCGAGAGCGTGCAAATCACGATGGCCGAAGACTTCGGCGTGCAGGGCCGAGGCGGCTTCTACGATCAGACAGGCACGATTCGTGACGTGGTTCAGAATCACTTGTTCCAAGTGCTCGCGAACCTTGCGATGGAGCCACCAGTCCGCACCGACAGTGAGAGTATCCGCGACGAGAAAGTCAAAGTGCTACGCGCGATGTTGCCGCTCGAACCAACGAACTTAATCCGCGGCCAGTTTCGTGGCTATCGCGCCGAACCAGGTGTCTCGAAGACGTCAACCGTTGAGACCTTTGCAGCGCTCAAACTTGAGATCGATTCGTGGCGCTGGAGAGGCGTGCCCTTCTACATTCGCGCTGGCAAGTGCTTGCCGATCACGTGCACCGAGATCATCATGCGCTTGCGCCAACCGCCCACGATGTTCAAGAACTTTGATCTCAAGTCGAATTACGTGCGCCTTCGTATCAGCCCTGATATCGATCTCGCGTTCGGGATGAACAGCATGGCTGACGGATCGGAAACCGTAACGCAGTTGGCGGAGATTGTCGGAGTTCGGCACCCAGTCCTGGCGGACATGGACGCATACGAGCGCGTGCTGGGTGACGCGATGACCGGTGACGCAACGCTTTTTGCGCGTGAAGACTACGTCGAGGAAGCTTGGCGTATCGTCGATCCAGCGATCAAGGCTAATACTCCAGTGCTTGAGTACGATCCGCAGACGTGGGGACCGAACGAGACTGATCAGCGCGTTGCGCCGCCCGGCGGATGGCAGACTCCAGTCGTCACCAGCGCTGCAAGTGCAGCGAGGAATTGATCCGCGCTCAGCGGGGCAACATACAGTCCGGGGATGTACATGACCGTCGAGTTGCTCTCCCGCATTCAGTTCGGCGTCACCACGTCGTTCCACTTTCTGTTCCCCCCGATGACGATCGGGATCAGTGTGATCTTGGTCATTCTGCAAACGCTGCGGGTTGCAACCGGGAAAGCGATTTATCTCGATCTCTCCAAGTTCTGGACTCGCGTCTTCGGTTTGATTTTTGCGATAGGGGTGGCGACAGGCATTCCGCTCGAGTTCCAGTTCGGAACGAACTGGGCGCAGTACGCCCGCTTCGTCGGGGACATTTTCGGCAGTCCGCTCGCGATTGAAGGGATCTACGCCTTCTTCCTCGAATCGGGCTTCCTCGCACTCTTACTCTTCGGATGGAACAAGGTCGGGCCGCGCACACATCTGTTCGCAACCTGCATGGTCGCGCTCGGCGCGCATTTCAGCGCGATCTGGATCATCGTGGCGAACTCGTGGATGCACACGCCGGCTGGCTACCACCTCGCGCGGCAAATGAAAGTCGCCGCCGACGGTCAATTGTTCCCTATGACCACCGATCTCGGCACGGCGGCGTTCACAGTCACCGAGGTCGCCCTTCCAGCCGATTATGTCGTACAGCCAACCGACCTGCACCATGTACGCGCGGTAATCGATGACTTCTACCTAGCAATTCTCAACCCCTCGACGCTCGACCGACTTACTCATACCGTCCTTGCGTGCTGGATCACCGGCGCATTCGTCGTAGTGGGCGTGAGCGCGTGGTGGCTTCTTCGTGGTAAGCATCTCGAGGCGGCTCGAGCGTCGATCAGAATCGGCATAGCGGTCGCGACTGTCGCGTGCCTCTTGCAGTTAGTCGCGGCGGATTCGACCGCGCGCGGCGTCGCCATCCACCAGCCCACGAAGCTCGCCGCAATAGAGGGGCTCAGCACGACCAGAACGCAGGCTGGGCTCGGTGTCGTCGGATTCGTCCGCTGGAAGTATGGCGACGACGGACAAATTGTCGGCATTGAAGATCATGCGCTGCGCATTCCGGGAATGCTGAGTGTCCTCGTCTCTGGCAAGTTCCTGCATCTGCGAGAGGCGGCACAGACCGAAGTGAAGGGGCTCGCTGACCTGCCGTCGACCGAGTTCCTTCGAACTCGCCATCCCGGCGCTACCGACGAGGAGTTAGCGCAACTGCGCCCAAGCTACTGGCCCAACGCCCCGCTCGTCTTTCAGACATATCACCTCATGATCGCGCTCGGCGTGACACTCACGATGCTCGCCGTGATTGGTTGCACGCTCTTGGTGCGTGGCAGACTCGACAGAACGCATTCAAGGTTTATCCGCGCGTTCCTTGCGATACTTGTCGTCAGTCCGGTCTTGGCGCACCTCGCGACCCAGGCAGGGTGGTTCACGGCAGAGTTCGGACGTCAACCGTGGATCGTCTACGAGGTGCTTAAGACCGTGGACGCGGCATCGACCGTTGTGAAGCCAGGCCAAGTGATGTTCTCTCTCGCACTGTTCTTCATTATCTATCTTCTCCTCACCTACCTCTTCACAACGTTGTTTGCCCGCATGGTCAGTCAGGGTCCGATTGCTGGCGGCGGCGGGCACGGAGTTGTTGAAGGTTGGAAGCCTCTCTCACTCCGTTCGGATCGCCAGACGAAAGGATGAACGCGATGGACTTGAACACCATCTGGTTCGTGCTGGTGTGCGTGCTGCTGACGGGATATGCCGTCCTCGATGGCTTTGACCTTGGCACGGGTCCACTACTCCTCCTGGTGAAAGATGACAGCGAGCGTCGGGTGTTCTTGAACGCCATCGGCCCGATCTGGAACGGCAACGAAGTCTGGCTGGTCACTGCGGGCGGTGCGCTCTTCGCGGCATTTCCCTACGTCTATGCGACGGTTTTCTCTGGCTTCTACGACACGTTCATGTTGCTGCTCTTCGCGCTCATCTTTCGAGCAACTGCGATTGAGTTCCGCAGCCAGCGCCCGTCGAGACTCTGGCGCAGCGCGTGGGACCTAGCGTTCGCGGTGAGCAGCTTGACCTCTGCGCTGTTAGTCGGGATCGCGATTGGTAATCTGGCGTGGGGCATTCCGCTCGATGCCAACCATGAGTTTCAGGGAACCCTACTCACACTACTGAACCCGTACGCGCTCTGCGTCGGGGTCACGACCGTCCTCTTGTTCGTGATGCACGCAAATCTGTACCTCATCTTGAAAACCGAAGGAGCGCTGCACGCGCGGCTGCTGCACTGGACGAAATTCACCGTTCCAGCCTATCTGGTCGCCTTCTTCAGCATGAATGCGGCAACCCTTCTGCTGTCCCCGCACATCGCGACCGCCATCCGGAATCGCGCGCCGGTGCTCGTCGCCATCTTCGTCGCATCGATCGCGGTCACACTCAACATCCTGCGCGAGATCAAGCACGGGCACGAGGGCCGCGCGTTCGTCAGTTCCGCGCTCTCCATCATCACGTTGATGATGCTCTTCGGGGCGGCAATCTTTCCGAACCTCGTCGTTTCGACGCCAACGCTCGCGAACAGCCTCAACATCTACAACGGCTCGGCGACGGACAAGTCACTCGGATTCATGTTCGTCGTCGCACTCATCGGCATGCCAATTGTCTTGGCGTACACAGTCACCATTTACTACGTCTTCCGAGGCAAAGTGCAGTTAACCGATGAGTCGTACTAGCAGACCCGAGGCGCGGGCATCGATCCGAAGAACTTGACCAATGAAGCCAGCCTCATGAGACGATAACCACATCGATTCCATCGCAGCGCGGGCAACCGGAAGGAACATCCATGACCAGCATGCAGATCGAGACCATAGGCGACACAGATAACACGAGTACGCCCAACAACGCAAAGTTAGATCTACTCGCGATCAACACCATCCGCACGCTGTCGATCGACGCGGTGCAGGCTGCGAACTCGGGGCACCCCGGCACGCCAATGGCTCTGGCACCGCTCGTGTACACGATCTGGAACCGAATGATGCGGTTCGATCCGCAGGATCCGATCTGGCCGAATCGCGATCGGTTCGTCCTCTCAAACGGTCACGCTTCGATGCTGCTGTGGTCGGTGCTTCATCTCACGCGCACCCAAGCTGTGAACGCCGAGTACGAACAGCTCGGAACGCCTTCGGTGACGCTTGAGGACATCAAACGTTTTCGCCAACTCGATAGCAAAGCACCCGGACATCCGGAGTACCACTGGGTATCAGGCGTCGAGACGACGACCGGCCCGCTTGGCCAAGGGATTGCGACGAGCGTAGGCATGGCGATCGCCGAGAAGTGGCTAGCAACTCGCTACAACAAACCGGGGTTCGACATCTTCGACTACGACACGTTTGCAGTCTGCGGCGACGGCTGCCTTATGGAGGGTGTGAGTGCGGAAGCTGCCTCTCTGGCCGGGCATCTAGGCCTCGACAACCTCTGCTGGATCTACGACAACAACCACATCACGATCGAGGGCAACACGCGCATCACCTTCACCGAGGATGTCGCGGCGCGATTCATGAGCTACGGCTGGAGTGTGTTGCGCGTCGGAGACGCGAACGACATCGATCGCATCGAGAACGCGCTCTCGGTCTTCCAGCAAACCAAGGGACGTCCGACCTTCATCATTCTCGACAGCCACATCGGATACGGATCGCCTCACAAGCAAGACACAGCCGAGGCACACGGCGAGCCACTAGGGGAGGAAGAGATCCGACTTACGAAGCGCGCGTACGGCTGGCCTGAAGACGCGAAGTTCCTTGTTCCCGAAGGCGTGCGTGAACACTTCACCGCGAACATGGGTGCTCGGGGTGCGGAGGCGCGGAAGAAGTGGACCGCGATGTTCGCCGCGTACCGCAAGAAGTTCCCTGAGCTCGCGACCGAGATCGATCAGATGCAGTGCCGCGATCTGCCAGCAGGTTGGGATCGCAATCTGCCAGTCTTCCCTGCCGATGCGAAGGGCATCGCCGGACGCGACGCATCGGGCAAGGTGCTGAATGTCCTCGCGCAGAACATTCCGTGGTTCCTTGGTGGATCGGCGGATCTAGGGCCGTCAAACAAGACGGCGCTGAAGTTCGAGGGTGCAGGTGATCTCCAATCGGGAACACCCGGCGGCCGGAACATCCATTTCGGCATTCGAGAGCATGCGATGGGCGCGATCCTCAACGGGCTGTCGCTCTCGAAACTGCGTCCCTTCGGCGCAACGTTCTTCATCTTTAGCGATTACGCGCGACCGGCGATTCGATTGTCGGCGCTTATGGAACTCTCAACACTCTTCGTCTTTACTCACGACGCTATGGGCGACGGCGAAGATGGCCCTACCCATCAGCCGGTCGAGCAACTCATGTCGCTTCGGGCAATGCCTGGGCTCGTCACGCTTCGGCCGGGTGATGCGAATGAAGTTGTCGAAGCCTACAGGTACGTCGCGCAGCTGCGGCATCAGCCCGCCGTCATGGTGTTGTCGCGCCAACCACTTCCGACGTTAGACCGGACGAAGTACGCGCCAGCCTCCGGCGTCGCGCGCGGGGCGTACGTACTCGGCGACGCGCCGGGTGGAGAGCCACAAGTCATTCTCATTGCGACGGGTAGCGAACTTTGTCTCGCTGTGGCGGCGCATGAGAAGCTCACGGCGGAAGGCATCCGCTCTCGCGTGGTCTCGATGCCATCGTGGGACATCTTTGAGAATCAGACGCAGGCGTATCGCGATAGTGTGTTGCTGCCGAGCGTGACGGCGCGGATTGCGATTGAGCAAGCGTCGACATTTGGGTGGGAGCGCTACGTAGGCACAGCGGGCCGCGTCATTGGCATGAAAACATTCGGTGCGTCGGCGCCGCTCAAGGAGCTCCAGAAGAAGTTCGGGTTCGAGCCAGAGCGCGTCGTGTCGATCGCAAAGGAATTGCTCGGAAGGAAGTAGAACGTGACTGTCCGCACTTCTCCCCGAGATCCACTGGGTTCCTGCGTACTCGTAGCTGGCGATCTTCATGCGACGTTCCTGCCGCACCAGGGAATGCTTGGTGCATCACTTCGCCATCGTGGCGAAGAACTCTTGCGCCGCATCGAGAATCTTGACGACGCTGCGGCGAAGGGCAGCACCGCGGGCATTCCGCTCCTGCATCCTTGGGCCAATCGGCTCGACGGTGCCACCTACCGCGCCGCTGACCGCGATCTCACTCTCGATCTCGCGTCACCACTGTTGCATCTCGACGCGAAACGCCTTCCCATTCATGGCGTCCCGTGGTCGCAACTTACGTGGGACATCACGTCGCTCGATTCACGTCATGTGACAGCGCGGCTCGATTGGTCGCGCGACGAGTTGCTCGCGGTGTTCCCGTTCCCGCACGCGCTTGAAATGAATGCGACCCTTCGGCCCGACGGGCTAACGATCGAGACCACGCTCGTTGCTGGTTCAACGTAAGCGCTCGACCAGATTCGTCGACGCGTGTGCTGGCCCGTGCGGCGATAGTGATCGCACTCACTGCGTGATCTCTTCCGACCGCCTCCGCATCTTGCACCGCTGGGACCGCAGCAGGCTCTCCGCCGCAGCTT